>JAEEGL016519332.1_pt1 | contig 23921 bp, 24 predicted proteins | sample 9134231 | NCBI WGS metagenome assembly JAEEGL01 (sample SAMN16246548, study PRJNA631951) | gut metagenome | biome: gut microbiome; feature: rumen; material: fiber-attached | host: Bos | place: Iran: Karaj | collected 2018-10 | reverse complement strand
TCGTTGGTGAAGTCTTGGATAGCATAACCCTCGAACCCCTGCGCGATCGCCTCCACTATCTTGTGGAAAAGCGCTTTCGCGGTGAACTTTCAAAATGCGAAGGATGTAAATTGTGTAAATAGGAGACCCCTACCCCTTACCCTCCCCAAGGGGAGGGAGCATAGAATTGGCAAAAAGATAATAATATGGTAAAGAAGAACATATATAGTATTAGCGAACTCTCCTCCCCCTCGGGGGAGGTTGGAAGAGGGGTCGGAGTTCGCTCTGACTTCCCCATTCTGGGTCGCAAGATATACGACAGATATCCCCTCGTCTATCTGGACAATGCCGCCACAACGCAGAAACCACGTTGCGTTGTTGAGGCTATGACAGACGAATATTATAATGTTAATGCCAACGTACATCGGGGTGTTCACTTCCTTTCGCAACAAGCTACGGATCTTCATGAACAGGCTCGCGAAACTGTACGCCGTTTCCTGAATGCCCGCAGCACCAACGAAATTATCTTTACCCGCGGAACCACGGAAAGCATCAACCTTGTAGCCTCATGTTTTGGACAAGCATTCATGAAAGAGCGCGATGAGGTGATAATTACCGAAATAGAGCACCACAGCAACATCGTTTCGTGGCAATTGCTCCAGCAACGGCAAGGCATTAAGATTCGTGTTATTCCTATTAGCGATGAAGGTGAACTAATTCTCGATGGAATCGATGATTATTTCAATGAGAAGACTCGAATCGTTAGTCTCACCCATGTCAGCAATGTACTCGGAACCATCAATCCCATTAAGGATATCATTCGCATAGCCCATGCTCATGGTGTTCCCGTTCTCATCGATGGGGCTCAAAGTACACCACATTTCCACATCGATGTGCAAGACCTCGACTGTGATTTCTTTGCTTTCAGTGGGCATAAGATTTATGGTCCCACAGGCATCGGTGTACTTTATGGAAAGGAAGAATGGCTCGAGAAACTGCCTCCATATATGGGTGGAGGCGAGATGATAAAGACAGTCACCTTCGAGCATACTACTTTCAACGACCTTCCTTATAAGTTTGAGGCTGGCACACCCGACTATGTGGCTAGCACAGGCTTAGCGAAAGCACTCGATTATGTTAGTTCTATTGGCCTTGATGCTATTGAGTCTCACGAGAAAGACCTAACAGCCTATGCCATGAAACGCATGATGGAGATACCTGATATGAAGATATTCGGCCCTAAGGATATCAACCAACATGATGCCGTCATTAGTTTCTTGGTATCCCTCCCCCCCACGAGGGAAGCAGGAAGAGGGACTTTTATCCACCATTTAGACATGGGCACTCTCCTCGATCGCCTAGGTATAGCCATTCGTACGGGCCATCACTGTGCCGAACCTCTCATGCATCGACTCGGTATTGAGGGCACTTGTCGCGCTTCCTTTGCCCTCTACAATACCCGTGAGGAAGTAGACGCCCTTGTATCCGCCATCCTCCGCATCCAACAAATGTTTTAATCTTGTTAAGTACGCTGCGATACCATCGCAGCCTTAAAAAAATGCTCAAACCCTATTTACAAGAAGGAAGAATAGAAGCTGGTTGTGACGAGGCAGGACGAGGATGTCTAGCCGGTCCTGTCTATGCTGCCGCCGCAATCCTTCCACAGGATTTCAGCAACGACCTTTTGAATGATTCCAAACAACTGTCTGAGAAGCAACGCTATGCCCTTCGTGAAGTCATTGAACGCGAGGCATTAGCTTGGGCCGTGGGAGTCGTTTCTGCCGATGAAATCGACAAAATTAACATCCTTCGGGCTTCCATTCTCGCCATGCATAGGGCTGTTGCACAGTTGAAGATACGCCCTCAGCACCTTCTCGTCGACGGCAATCGCTTCATGCCTTACGAAGACATCCCCCACACCACCGTCGTCAAGGGTGATGCCACCTACATGAGCATTGCCGCCGCATCGATTCTAGCCAAAACCTATCGCGATGACTACATGCTCAAGATTCATCAGGAATATCCCCAATATCATTGGGACTCAAACAAAGGTTATCCTGCCCCCATTCATCGTGACGCCATCCGTCAGTATGGCCCAACGCCCCACCACCGCCTCACCTTCCAGCTTCTCCCTCCCACACAATTAGAGTTGGAGTTTTAGTATAGAGGCTAGCATTTTCTCCACATTTTTAATTTTTAATTTTTAATTTTTAATTATTCTTCGTATCTTTGCACATTCCTATAAGGAATGATTTTATCGAATGACGAAAAGCAATCTGGCCTCTCAAAAAGCCCACGACTGCCATAACTCTTTAAGAATTACGCTTTTATGTAGTTTTTGAAGCACTAGAGGAATGTCTTAACCTTCAAATATGAAAGTAGTATTACTTGCCGGAGGCTTTGGAACTCGTATTTCAGAAGAGTCCCAGTTTAAGCCTAAACCAATGATTGAGATTGGGGGTATGCCCATTTTGTGGCATATCATGAAAGAGTATGCCTATTATGGACATACGGAATTCATTATTTGTGGTGGCTATCGTCAGGAATATATCAAGGAATGGTTTGCCAATTATTTCCTTCACAATAGCGATGTCACTTTTGATTATCGTGATGGAAAGAATGAAATGACCGTTCATTCCAGTAATTGTGAACCTTGGCGAGTAACGGTTGTTGATACGGGATATAATACGATGACAGGTGGTCGCATTAAACGCATTCAACAATATGTGAAGGATGAGCCCTTTTTTATGACTTATGGCGATGGCGTGTGTGATGTAGATATAAACAAATTACTGGCTTTCCACCGACAACATGGGAGAATTGCCACCCTGACAGCTGTGAAGATGGCACAGGAGAAAGGTGTTTTAAATATTGGTGGTGACAATGCTGTTAAGTCATTTCGTGAAAAGCATTTGTCTGACGGTGCTCCCATCAATGCAGGTTATATGGTGCTGAATCCAGAGATTTTCAATTATCTGGAAGATGATAACACCGTATTTGAGAAAGAACCTCTGATGCGTTTGGTTGAAGAAGGGCAATTGATGTCTTACATTCACGAAGGTTTTTGGCAGTGCATGGATAATGTACGAGAAAAGGATATGTTGGAAAAGCTATTGGCAACGGGCAATGCCCCATGGAAAACATGGGACAGGCAGGTGCCTAAAGGGTTTTAAAGAAGGAGTTATTTCTATGAATAAAAAAGAACAATTAAAAGAGCAAATACTTGAGTTGACACGCCAATACTATCATGAGTTTCATGCTCCAAAGAAAGAGTTTATTCCTGGAGTCTCATATGTTAATTATGGCGGTCGTTATTACAATGAAGAAGAGATGGTAAATCTCGTAGATTCATCTCTGGACTTTTGGCTTACCGCAGGTCCTTGGGCACACAAATTTGAGAAAAAACTAGCTCAATGGCTTGACGTAAAATACTGTGCTAGTACAAATTCTGGTTCCTCGGCTAATTTGCTTGCATTCTACACTTTAACTTCTCCCAAACTTGGCGAGCGAGCAATTAAAAAGGGAGATGAAGTTATAACTGTCGCCGCTGGGTTCCCAACTACCATCAACCCTATTATACAATTTGGCGCAGTTCCAGTTTTTGTAGATGTAGCCTTACCTGGCTATGACATAGACGTTCAACAATTAGAATCTGCATATAGTCCGAAAGTAAAAGCCGTAATGTTGGCTCATTCATTAGGAAATCCTTTTAATTTAGGTGCAGTATTGTCTTTCTGCAGAAATCATAATTTATGGCTCATCGAAGATAATTGCGATGCTTTAGGGTCTGAATACACATTGAACGGTGTAACAAAGAAGACTGGGACATGGGGTGATATCGGCACATCTTCTTTTTACCCACCACACCACATAACGATGGGAGAGGGTGGCGCAGTTTACACTAATAATCCTTTATTGGATAAAATAACAAGAAGCTTTCGTGACTGGGGACGAGATTGCTGGTGTGCAGGGGGTGTTGATAATACATGTAGATTGCGTTTCACTGGGCAATTTGGTGAACTTCCTCAAGGCTATGACCACAAATATGTTTACAGCCATTTTGGATTTAATCTGAAAATAACAGATATGCAAGCTGCAATAGGATGTGCACAATTGGAAAAACTTGATGACATAGTTTCTGCGAGAAGAGCAAACTATAAAATATTATATAATGGTTTAAAAAATGTCCCAGGCTTAATACTCCCTATTGCAGAGGAAAGATCGAACCCATCATGGTTCGGTTTCCTCATAGCGGTGAAGGAGAACTCAGGGTTTACTCGCAATGAATTAACAGGTTTTTTGGAGAAGAATAGAATACAAACCAGAAACCTATTTGCGGGTAATATTATCAAGCATCCAGCCTTTGATGAAATGAGAAAAAGCGGGATAGGATATAGAGTTGTAGGCAAGCTGAGTAACACCGATTTTATTATGAACAATGGTTTTTGGATTGGTGTATATCCTGGAATGACCAATGAAATGCTACAGTGGATGATATCTTGCATAAAGGAGTTTTGCCTAAATTACACGAAAGAAAAATGATAGAAACATCCCCAAATTTCTTCCTTGGTAAGCGTGTCCTTGTAACGGGACATACTGGATTCAAGGGTTCGTGGCTCAGCATATGGCTTCATGAAATGGGAGCAAAGGTGGTAGGGGTGTCACTTGCCCCCTATTCGGAACGTGATAACTATGTGCTGTCAGGCATAGGGCAGAAGATTGAAGCCGACTTGCGTGCAGACATTCGTGATAGGGAAAGATTGAAGAACATCTTCCACCAATATCAACCAGAGATTGTGTTTCACTTGGCAGCCCAGCCATTGGTTCGGTTAAGTTATGAGATCCCTGAAGAGACATACGAAGTGAATGTCATGGGAACGGTGAATGTTATGGAGGCCATTCGCGCGACAAGCAGTGTGAAGGTGGCGGTGATGATAACAACCGACAAGTGCTATGAGAACAATGAGCAAGAAGGTGGGTACGTCGAGACTGACCCATTTGGCGGCTATGACCCTTATTCATCATCAAAAGGGGCTTGTGAAATAGCCATTGCATCATGGCGCCGGTCGTTCTTCAATCCTGATGACTACGGAAAGAAACATCATGTGAGCCTGGCATCTGTCCGCGCAGGGAATGTCATCGGTGGCGGTGATTGGGCACTTGACCGCATCATCCCTGACTGCATACGTTCCATCGAAACTCAAAAGCCCATAGCTATTCGCTCACCCCATTCCGTCCGCCCATGGGAACATGTTCTTGAACCCTTATCAGGATACTTATTGCTTGCACAAAAGATGTGGGAATCCCCAACAGTATATTGCGAAGGTTGGAATTTTGGCCCGGAAGAGGATTCCGTAAGTACTGTATGGGATATCGCGACCCTGCTGACTCAGAAGTACGGGGCTGGCGAATTACAAGACTGCTCCGATGCTTCTGCCCCACATGAGGCCAAGTTGTTGATGTTGAACATTAATAAAGCCAAGACCCTGCTCGGTTGGAGGCCCCGGCTGGACATCAATCGTTGCATATCCTTGGTTGCCGACTGGTACAAACGCTATCAGATGGAGGATGTCTATAACCTATGTGTTGAGCAAATCAAAGATTTTTTAGCATGAAAATAGCCATACTGGGCACCAACGGATTTCTCTCTACCGCCATCGGCAAATACTTCCAAGATGCTGACTGCGTTTTGGATATGTATGGATTGGATGCACCTGAACAACATCGTTACACCCATTTCTGCAAGATTAATCTATTGGCAGTTGATTTGGATTTGGCAACCATTAAAGATGCCGACATGATAGTCTATGCCATCGGTGCAGGCATACAGTCAAACCTGAAAGAGGATGCCGACCTCGTTTACCGTTTGAATGTCACCTGCCCTGTCAACATATGCAACAAACTCAAAGCCTTGAATTACCAAGGTACCTTTGTTACTTTTGGGTCTGTCTTTGAGATGGGTGAAGTGAAGGAAGAGCGTAAGTTCACGGAAGAGGACATCTTAACATCTTTAGCACCCGCACCGACAGACTATGTTGTTTCAAAGCGAATGTTAAGCCGTTTTGTGTCTTCATACAAGCATGATTTCACCCATTGGCATTTCATCATTCCTACGATTTATGGTGCTGGGGAGAATCCCAAACGCCTCATTCCTTACACCATCAACGCTATTCAAAATGATGAGGAACTCCATTTCACGGCAGGAGACCAGACCCGCCAATACGTTCATGTAAGTGAAGTTCCGCGCTTGTTGGAATTAGCATATGAAAAGAGTTTGCGTTCAGGTGTGTACAACATTGAAGGGAAGGACATTTTAACCGTTCGTGAAATAGTAAACCTCATCCACGCCCATTTTGGCAAGCAGGTTCCCACCGATTGCTTTGGCACTGCTTCACGTACAGATGTAGGGATGAAATATCTGACATTGGATGGGAGAAAACTACAAAAAGCGATTGGGTTTGATGCAGAAATAAAGATTAGTGAGGTCATTGAACAATATGGATAGAGAGATGGATAGATATACGCTACAAGACCAATCAAGGGCAATTGACGCATTGCGTTTTCCCATGACAATACTTGTTGTGTGTATCCATTTTAACATTTTGCTTTATCCCCTTGTAAGTCATGGTGAAATAATTCAATATGATTCAACGTGGGTTCAATATCCGATTACCTTATTCAGTGAAGTCCTTGGCCGTATTGCTGTACCTTTTTTCTTCCTCATATCAGGATATTTCTTCTTCTTTAAAGAAACAAAATTTACCATAGAAATCTATAAAAGAAAAATCAAGAGACGGTTCTATACTTTGTTTATCCCTTATACTGCATGGTGGTTTTTGGCAGGAGTTCTAAATATAATCCTTTCTAAATATAAGCTCGCATATTCAGTTTCCCTCAATGAGTTTCTAATAGGTTTTTGGTACACAAATGGGACCGACCTTATTCTTACGACATCAATTAACACACCCTTGAATGGTCCATTATGGTTCATTCGTGACTTGATGGTTATCATTATGATGTCTCCAATTATTTTCTTTACTATAAGGAATAGAAAATCATCGGCAACCTTTATCTTATTATTTACGTTTTTATATGTTTTTGTTGGTGGGAATAATCTTCCGCAGTATATTGTGCCGGGTATGAGTATACCGTGCATGTTGTTCTTTAGTATAGGTGCATATTTCGGTTGGCACAAATTAAACATCCTTAATCTTGTATATCGTTGGCGTTGGGGTTTAATATCCCTGACAATCCTTTTCCTTGTTCTCGATACTTGCATTACCAGATATGAGAATCCACTTACTTGGAATACCCATCTTGATCAAAATGGATATGTTCATCATACCCTAATTTTATTTGGAGTTTTTGCTTCATTATTTGTGGGTACATTTTTTTATAAATCAAAACTATTCCCTAAGCTATCTTCTTCCTCTTTTGTTTTATTTGCGCTACATAAACCCATAATAATTCCCATTGGCTATATTGTTGTTCATTTATTACATATAGAAGACTCTATAAGCCCCATTATGGCTTTTACCCTTTATTGGGGAGTTATTTTATTAATATCATTAGTTGGTGCCGCTGTTTACAAAATTATAGCTAAGGATAAGATTATCTTGAAAATTCTTTCTGGCGGAAGATAAGAACCATTATGTTATGGAAGAAAAAGTAATAACAATAATCATACCTACATATAACAGGAGAGAGCGGTTGCTTCGACAATTAGAGTCTCTACAGATACAGGGACAATTAAATTCTTATTATTTGGTAGTCCTTGATAATTGTTCTGATTACGATGTTAACAAGGCGATACGCGAGCAGGGGTTTAATGATGAGTTTTATTCAAATATTGAAATTGTTTCCCGCCCATTGAATACTCGGATGGGATATAATTTAGCCGGAACCCTTTTATATGCAAAAACGAAATGGTTGTGGTTAGTTAGTGACGATGACATTTCTGTTAAAGATTCTATTACCAACGTCGTTTCTTATGCCTTGAATAACCCAGATGCATCTTTGATAAAATTTCAGTTCACTTATAGAAACACTTTTAGTGACATACACATTCATTCTATAAAAGATTTAGAAACAATATACGCTAAGCATTATTTTACCCCTGGCGATTTGTTTTATTTAGGAAACAATCTTATTAATACTGTTAAGCTGCAAGATTATTTGGGTGATGCTTTTGAGCATTCGTCCCATCTTATTCCTTTTGTCATGCCTGCCCTTCATCAGTTGGTAGATGGCAACGCAGATATTATTTTCTCTGATAAACATGTGCAAATCTATGTTCCAAATAAGTCTGGAGATACGTGGATGGCAATTCCAACGATATTGAAATTTGCAGAATTATTTGATATTCGTTGGGGAAATCCAGAATATACACGACGGCTTTTTAGAATTATATGCGCTCATTTCATGGTGACGGAGGTTGTCCGGATGCTTTTATCCGAAAAAAATAAATCATATAGGAGGTATGCATATAACCGCTTGAAAGAAACCATTTTCAATCGTCCACAGAATTTTAAAGAACGTTTGTTTTGGGTTGCATATTTTTTGGAGGACAGGCTTAACATTCCCCTCCTTTCTGAATTTCATCCTTGGCTAAAGATTAAGATAAGATAAGAATGGCTTCCGAAAGAACTAACCGAGTTGCGAAGAACACCTTGATGCTATACTTCCGTATGGGCTTCACCATGTTGGTGTCCTTATATACAAGCCGTGTTATTATTAACACATTAGGGGTTGTTGACTATGGTATTAATGGTGTAGTTGCAGGAACTGTTGGTTTCTTGAGTTTTCTTATTTATTCTATGAACACTGCTACACAACGTTTCTTAAATGTAGCAATGGGAAAGGGGGATGTCAATGAGTGCAGGCAAATTTTTAGTACTAGTGTTACTATTCATTTCCTCATAATGGTGGCAGTAGTCATAATTGGTGAAATAGTAGGATTATGGTTGTTATATAACAAATTGGTTATTCCGGCCGAACGTATGCATGCTGCTTTTTGGGTCTTCCAGTTTACGATAGTAACAACTGCAACTAGTGTGATGACAATCCCCTATGATGCGATGGTGGTTGCACATGAGCGTATGCACATATATGCATATTTATCAATCCTTTCAACAGTTTTAAAACTTGCGATTTTGTATATGCTTGTCATTTCTCCATTTGATAAACTTATTACATATGGATTTTTATATATGTGTATTGCGCTGCTAAATAGATTGCTCTATACATTATATTGTAAATATAATTTTGCTGAGTGTAAGTATAGCATTCATTTTCCACGAAAACTATTCAAAGAAATGACATCTTTTGCAGGATGGGATATTTTTGGCGTTTTGGCTTGGACATGTTCAAAACAAGGAACGACAATTCTTCTGAATATTTTTTTTGGTCCTGTTGTAAATGCAGCCAAAACAATAGCAGAGCAGGTTCGTGGGGCAATAAATGGTTTCTCTTCAAATTTTCTCATGGCACTTCGACCACAAATCACAAAGTCTTATGCTGCGGGGGATACTACTTACTTATACACTTTAATGTTTTCTGGTGCGAAACTTTCTTTTGTTCTCCTGTATACTATTATTTTACCATTAATTATTAAGGCTCCATTTGTCCTGAAAATATGGTTGAAAATAGTGCCCGATTATACAGTTGTATTTCTTCAAATTGTTTTGGTTGAAATGATTTTTGACGCCATGATGAATCCGCTTAATACAGCAGCGTTAGCTACAGGACGTATTCGTTATTATGGCTTTGCAACAAGCGTAATGACTATAATGGAACTTCCCCTATGTTATGTGATACTCAAGATGGGAGGCTCTCCTGTCTCAGTTTTTGTAACAGCTTTCATTGTTTTACTTTTGCGAGAAGCAGTTCAATTTTATAAATTAAGATATCTTGTTGAATTTTCATATTTGCAGTACTTAAAAGAAGTTCAAATTAAGTGTTTAATTGTAGTTTTAGTATCATTGTCAATTACATTATTAATTTCACATCATATTCCAGACTCGCTTTTGGGATTATTATTATTTAGTATATTATGTAGTTCTATTTCTTTAGTATTATGTATATTCTTAGTTTTTAATAAGAATGAACGTAGTTTCCTAAATAATAAGATCTTGTATTTTTTTGAAAGAGCAAAGAATAGGCATAGTTGATCACGAAACATTTTTTAACAAAATGATAAAAGCAATTTTCCAGCAAGCTAAAAATGGTTTTATATTAATGAAACTATATTTTACAGCGTTATATTATATCGGTAAAAAAGAAAAATGGATTCTTATTCAGCGGGAGCAGTTGTGTGCAACTTTAATGTATGCATACAATCATTCACGTTATTATCACGAACTTATTAAACCTGATTTTTCTTCCGAATATGATGTTATATCGTATTTAAAATTGCTACCTTTGCTTTCAAAGGAAATAATAAGAAATGAACAGGACAACATTTATAGTGATGAAATAGATGCGGGCAAATCTAAGTGGAGAAATACTGGAGGCTCCACAGGTGCACCTTTACGTTTCCCTATCCTAGAATCTTCCATTTATTGGGAGGGTATTTGTCAAATGATTTTATACATTCAGATGGGATATAGACCCGGGGATTTAATTGTCTCTTTGGATGGAGCAAGAATTAGTGAGGAGAAACAAGCTAAAGATATCTTTTGGGAAGAAAGAGTTAGTAATTTCCCTTATGGGAAGCTTCGTTATTCCACATTGTTCTTAAATGAAAGGACAGTTCCATATTATATTGAGTCACTAAATAAAGTGAAACCTAAATTTATGCGTGGATATCCATCCGGTTTTATAGAATTATGTAGATTGACGGAGAAGATGCAACTTTGTAAAAAATTCAGGTTGAAGGCGGTATATCTTACCAGTGAAAACTTTTCTGCTGATGAAAAAGCATATATATCATCTTTCTTGGAATGTCCTGTGTATGGACAATACGGGCATACAGAGTGCTCTATTTTTGCAACACAGGGACCATCTGATATGCAGTATATAGCATCTCCATTATATGGCTATACTGAAGTTATTAATGAAGAAGGTGAACATGTTGAAATCGGAGCGCGAGGAGAAGTTGTCGTTACTGGGTTTTCGCAGTTGGGCCTTCCATTCATCCGTTATAAAACAGGGGACCTAGCAATCTATGGTGGAAGAAATAAATATGGTGAAACTATTTTGTCTATGTTATTGGGGCGGACAATTGATTATATATATAATAATAAAGGAGAGAAGGTTTATACTGTTGGTTTTATTTTTGGAGGTCATTTAAAGGCATTTAATTCAATTCGGAATTGGCAGATTGAACAAAATGAGAAGGGAAGGTTATTGATAAGAATTGTAAAAGGTGATGATTTTAATAAAGAGAGAGAGAATGACCTGATTACCTTTTTTGCCCAAAATAATTTTAACATAGAGATAAATTATGTTGAGGGAATCCCTAGAACGCAACGTGGTAAGCAACTTTTTTTAATACAGAATTGTAAATGAAGAATATATATGCTCCAATAGCTTTGTTTACATATTCACGTGCAGACCATACACGGTCGGCAGTAGAATCTCTTTTGAAAAATAAAGAATCTGCCCAGACTGATCTTTTCATCTTTTCGGATGGACCCAAGACAGAAGATAAACGTGAAGCCGTTGAGGAGAATCGAAAATATATTAAAACCATCAAAGGTTTCAAATCGATTCATATTGTTGAGCATGAGAATAATCAAGGATTGTCTAATAGCCTGATTGCCGGAATCACAGGAGTAGTGAACCAATATGGTCGTGTTATTGTTGTAGAAGATGACCTTATTGTTTCTCCTTATTTTCTCCAATATATGAATGAGGCACTGGAGAAATATAGAGATGATGATAGGGTGGCAAGCATATCTGCTTTTCTTAATCCTATTGATTGTGAGGCTCCAGATACATTCTTTCTTCGCTATTTCGCATGCTGGGGATGGGCAACATGGAAGCGAGGGTGGAATTTGTTTAATCCTGATGCACGATCCCTTTTGAGGCAGATGCGTTGGAAGAAAAAGAGTTTCAATATTAATAACTCGAGTAATTTCTATGGGATGCTTTATTGTCAGAAGGTAGGGCTTGTAGATTCATGGGCAGTCAGATTCTATGCTTCCTCCTTCTTGGCTAACAAATTAGTTCTTTTCCCTGGGCGCTCTCTGGCGATACAAACTGGGATAGATGGTTCTGGTACACATAGTGGTAAAGAAAATTCCAAATATGCTAACATGATTTTATCAGGAACAAGAATTCCGATATTGGATATTCCAGTAGAAGAGAATAAACACATGTTTGAGGCCTTTTCACGATTCTATCACCAAGGGCAGTCGTATAATATGCGATGGTTCTATGATGAGGTTAAGTCTTTTGTTAGGCGTTTAATAGGTTTGGATTTTAAATGACAGTATGAGAGTTCTTTGGTTTACGAACAACCCATGTAACCTCCAGTTTGAAGGGCGCATTAATAGTTATAATGCGGGGGGGTGGATGACTGCACTTCAGGATGAGATTATGAAGTGCAATGAGATAGAATTAGGTATATGTTTCATTGCAAATAATTTGCCTTCGGAAATTAAACAAAAAGGAGTAACCTATTTCCCTGTAGCAGCACCCCATAAGAAACTATTAGACAAAATTAAAGGCTATATGTTTTTTAGAAGCCTTTCTGTGGAGGAAAATTTGTGGAATGAATATATTATCAGATTTAGGAATGTAATTAATAGATTTCATCCTGATATTATTCAGGTTTTTGGTTCGGAAAAATATATGGGTTTGGCTGCCTTTTCAACATCTCTTCCTCTTGTTTTACATATTCAAGGAGTCATAAATCCATGCAATGATGTATATTTCCCACCAGGTATATCTGTTAAAGATTATTATCTGCAGGATAAGAATCCTCGCCGAATTTTTAAACGTTATTTCGATTTTCTATGGTGGAAACGAAGTTGCTGTCGGGAAAAACATATATTATCACAGGTTAATCACTACATAGGGCGAACAGATTGGGATAAACGAGTTACTTACATTTTCAATCCCAAAGCACAGTATCATTTTGGTGAAGAAATAATGCGTCCCTCCTTCTATAGACCAATAGAACGAAGATTACCAAAGCAATTGACTATTACTACCACTATATCTGCGCCATACTATAAAGGGTATGATCTCATTTTAAAAACAGCCAATATATTGAAAAATAGTTTACACCTTAGTTTTATGTGGCTGGTCTATGGGAATGTGAATCCCATTTTTGTTGAAAAAGTATTGGGATTACGCCACAAAGATTTAAATATAGAATTAAAGGGGGTAGTAGATGCAGAAGAGATACAGAAAGCTCATGCAAGTGCGACCGTTTATGTTCATTCTTCTTATTTAGAGAATAGTTGTAATAGTGTTATTGAAGCCCAAATGACCGGTTGCCCTGTTGTTGCTAATTATGTTGGAGGGCTTACGACAATTGTTAAAGATGGGATAAACGGTTTCCTTGTTCCTGCCAACGACCCTTATCAGACAGCATATTTAATAAAGTATCTTTATGAGCATCCAGAGGAGAACTTATCTATGGGAAGACATGCAGCAGAAGATGCATTTGCTCGTCATGATAAGAAAAAAATTGTGAAGAGTCTGCTTGATACATATAATGAGATTATAAGTGCTTCCTTGAAATAAACATTTGTTGGATGGTCAGTATATCGAATCTAATCTATAAAATCGTTTCTATGCCGCATACATTCCGCATGAGGGTGTATCCGTACATCAATCAAATGATGTTTAGATTAAACCACGTGGAAATGGGAGATAATAATAATATATATAATCAAGTTTATATAAGGAATGATGGGAGTTTTATAATAGGGAATAATTTTTTATATACAAGTGGTGATGGTTTGAACCCCATTAGCAGTGAGCAAAAAGGGTGCATATATATAGAAAAAGGAGCGTCTGTGTCTATTGGGAATGATGTCATGATGAGCTCTACAAGGATTTGGGTTGCAAATGGGCTTACTATCGGAAATTACGTTAGGATTGGTGCCTGTTGCTTGATTATGGATACAGACACCCACCAGTTAGATTATCGAATTCGTAAATTTAAACCCCAAACAGTAGCGGAAATAGAATGGAGGAAAAAGGCAATAAAAACAGCCCCTATCATAATTGAAGATGACGTATGGATTGGTGCACACTGCATTGTATTGAAAGGTGTCACTATAGGGGCACGAAGTATTATTGGAGCGGGGAGTGTTGTAACGAAAGATATACCAGCTGATTGCATAGCTGCAGGGAATCCATGTAGGGTGATTCGTAGTTTATAATATCCAAGGGAATGGCCAACCAACGTGATTTTTTCGTCGATATCGCTAAAGGAATAGCGATGTTGTTAATCGTACGTATTCATACGGAAGTATTTGGTGTTATCCATGCTCCTTATCCCATTATAGCCGTTCCATTTTTCTTTTTTATGAGCGGCTTCTATGATAATACCAATAGACCTTTAAATGAGTGGTTCCCAAAAACATTCAGATCTCTCTATATGACGGGGGTGATTTGGGTATTACTTAGCTTTGCATATTTGTCATTATTACATTATATAAAAGATCGGACGATTCCAATAGAGTTTTCATTAGAATATCCGCTAATTGCTGGTAGAGTTACATGGTTCCTTTTCGCTTTATTTTATGCAAAATGTGGTATGTGGGTTATCCGAAAGTGTAAACTGCCATTTTATATTGCATTTCCTTTATTGTTTTTAATTGCATCACTTTCTACTAAGAATCTTCCTTTCTTATTAGATGAGGGGTTGGCTGCACTGCCTTTTTACTATCTTGGTTTTATTCTTTACCCCTATATTAAGAAGACAAAAGGTGGTCATGTAATCTTCGCAATTTTAGGGATGATATGCATTTTGCTGATGCCAATGAATTGGTTTCCTTATTTGGTTGTTCCCTGGGTAATTAGTGGCTCAATATTCCTTTATCCCGTCTATTTTGGAATGACAATCCTATCTTTCTTCCCTATCTTGTGGTTTGCAAACAGAATAACAAATGCAGCATGGTTGGCCAATTATGGGAAGCAGACGCTTGGCATACTTGTTCTACATCCACTTATGCTTCACACTTGTGCAGTGACGCTGAATCGTGTCTTTGTACCAGCATCTGTGCCATGGATAATAACTTTCCTTTTTGCATATATCATAGTATGTGTCGCATCATACTATTTATCAGTATTAATTGGTAAGCACTGCCCCATCTTATTAGGGAGAAAATAGACATATTCGGGGATAATGAAATTTGTAAGGGCGGTTGAACCATATCTGCATAAAGATGGAATAAACTTCAAAACTCAGGCTTATGAGGCTTGGGTCAAGGACGTAAGAGGAAGTGCTAATGCTAATGGAGACCGCTGCATAGCCAAGGCACATTACCCATGGAGATGTTTTCATGGTTTGGCATACAGATATGAAATCCCGACAATTAGGAAAAGTAAAACGGAGGCACGCCTCCGCTTTGTGGAACCTATTTCTTTGTCTTTTGACACGTTTCCTGACTACACCAGATATGAGATAATACCTTTTATTTGGGATTGTTGGCCATGCTATTTTGAAAAGGTTTGTGCCTGGTTCAGGAAACATGATGTTCGGACGGCGATATTTACGTCTTCACAAACGGCGGAAAGGATGCGAGAGCGATTCCCTGAGATGAATATCGTATATTGTCCAGAAGGAATTGATACAACTCGTTATTCTGAGGGTAAACCTCTTATAGAAAGGGACATTGACCTGTTGGAATATGGCAGAGGTAGTTCTGTTGATGATACGTGGGGAGATATAAACCATGTATGTACTAAAAAGCATGGAAAGTACCTTTATACAAACGAACAACTCATAGATGCTATGGGGAATGCTAAAGTCACTATTGCATTTCCCCGATGCGTTACAGAACCTCAAATTGCAAGAGATATTGAGACTTTAACACAACGATATTGGGAAAACATGTTATCGCGTATTGTAATGATAGGCCATGCTCCTAAAGAACTGGTGGACTTAATAGGATATAATCCTGTGATAGAAGCTGATGTTCAGAAGATCGGTGTACAAGTTAGATGTGTTTTGCAAAGCATAGCTGATTATCAGGTTTTTGTGGATATGAATAGGGAGGTGGCACTTGAAAAGGGTCCTTGGCAAAAGCGGATGTTAGATGTACAATATTTTTTAAAGCAAAATAATTATTCAATATAAAATGGCAACAATTTTAGTTAAAGGGATGCCCTGGGAGTACGAGGAGACATCATATTACGGAGGTTCTGATGTATTTAATCATGACGAAGCCGTTGAAGTCCTTAGGATAACAGATAATATATTATCAAATAACGGAATAATATTTATGCCAATCTTTGGTACCTTATTGGGGTTTGTTAGAGAAGGCGATTTTATTAAAAATGATTATGATATTGATTTAATGATATATGGGAAAGATCGTATTGCATTAATTGATTTGATACCAGAATTTGCTAAGTACGGGATGATGTTTACACGCAAATCAGAACCTTGGGTATATACATTCCAATATAAAAGTGTTTCTTGCGATTTCTATACCATAGAAAGAGCAAGTTGGCCATACAATTATAGGTATTGCAGGATTGTCGAGAATTATATCCAAAAATCTTTTTTTGAGAAAGTAGAAAAAATAGAAGTTTTTGGGATTCAGGTAAATGTTCCGGCAAATCCAGAGAACTTGTTGGAGTATATGTATGGGAAAAACTGGCGTACTCCCCAGAAGGGTCAAGCCAAAACACAGACATATGCGCTGGTTCATATTAACGCATATAGGTTTGTGAAGAGATGTATCTCTTATGCAAGACGTCATTATCTCTAAGAAAATGGAAAATATAGCATTAATTATCGCCGGTGGAGCCGGTAATCGAATGGGGCAAGACATCCCCAAACAGTTTATGCATGTGGATGGAGCCCCAATCATCATTCACACGTTGAATTGCTTCCAGCAGCATCCGGACGTGGATGCTATAGCTGTCGTTTGCTTGAAAGGATGGGACACAGTCTTGCAGGCTTATGCAAACCAGTATAATGTGACGAAATTGAAGTGGATATTCCCAGGAGGAAACACGGGTATGGAGTCTATCCACAATGGTATTTATGGGCTTAAGGAGGCAGGATGTGATGATGAGGATTTAGTGTTGATTCACGATTCGGTGCGTCCTCTGCTTAGTCAGGATATCATCAGTAGCAATATTGCTATTTGTAAGGCTTACGGCTATGCCATTACGGGAATCAAATGCAGGGAAGCCATTTTGGAAAGTGAAGATGGATTCTCTACCACAACCAGTATCCCACGCGACAAGCTTATCCGCACTCAGACTCCACAGACTTTTCGCTTAGGCAATATTATTGGAGTACATGAGGATGCAAAACTGAAGGGTATCACAGACAGCGTGGCATCTTGTACGCTATGTGCCGAGGTGGGCAATCGGGAGATGCATATTGTGCCTGGATCGGAGAAAAACATAAAGATAACCACCGTCGAGGACTTGGAAATTCTGAAGGCGCTGATGCACACTACAAAAGAGGATTGGCTCAAATAGATGATATGGCTTATCAGGATGAAATACTACATGTTGCCCAATTATCGCTTCCTTGGGAGAAACTGAGCGGTCGCAACATTCTAATTACAGGAGCAACAGGACTGATAGGTTCTTGCTTGGTAGAAGTCCTTATAGAACGGGAACAAAAGGACTACCAAGTCTATGCTTCTGGGCGCAACAAAGAGCGTGCGATGCGGAGATTCAAAAAGTATTGGGATAATCCTGTCTTTCATTTTATCCAACACGATGTTACGGAACCCCTACGATGCAATGTAGATTTTCAATACATCATTCATGCTGCCAGCAATGCCAGTCCTAATTTCTTTGCAACGAAGCCGGTAGAGGTCATTAAAGCCAATATCAACGGGGTAAGCAACCTAATAGACTATGGCCTGGAACATGGTTTGAAGCGCTTCCTCTTCGTATCGTCTGGTGAGGTGTATGGCGAGGGTGATGGACGGGTTTTTACGGAAGATTACAGTGGTTATGTGGATTGCACCTCTCCCCGTTCTTGTTATCCTGCATCGAAGCGGGCAGCAGAATCCCTCTGTGTTTCGTATGCACAAGAGTATGGTGTGGAGGTTGTAATAGCAAGACCTTCCCATACCTATGGGCCATATTTTACGGAGAGTGACAATCGGGTTTATGCCCAGTTTATAAGGAACGTGCTTCGTGGTGAGGATATCGTGATGAAGAGTACGGGCGAGCAGTTCCGTTCGTGGTGTTATGTTGTGGATTGCGTTTCTGGTCTTCTCCATATTTTGCTGAAAGGAGAGAATGGTCAGGCGTACAACATTGCCGACGAGAACAGCAATATCTCTATCAAGGAACTTGCAGAGATGATAGCGAAAATCGGAGGAAAGCAAGTTATCATGGATGTACCATCAGATGCAGAGAAGGCTGGTTATAATGTGGTTAGTAAGTCGGTGTTCAGTGTGAATAAATTGAAGGGATTGGGGTGGTTAATACTTTCGAGAAGTATGGAAGATAAGATTAAAAATTCTATTTTTCTTAAGTAATGTTATGCGATATCAATTTGCCTTTTTAAAAAATGACCTTAAGTTTTGGCTCATTAATCTTGGATATAAATTAAAATATAGATTTAAAAGAGCAAAGAAGAGAAATACTCTGTTCTTTATTTTTGAGCCACAAAGAAAACATGCTGGAATAGCCGATAGGCTCAAGGCCATAATATCTCTTTATAATCTGGCAAAATCGAATGGGTATAGATTTAAATTTTATTTTAAAACTCCCTTTGCATTATCAGATTACTTAGTCCCTCAATCCGATTGGGAGGCAGAAATGGATGATTTAGAATATTCCATATTTGATACTAAAATTATAAATGAGACAAATTGGCATAAACTTCCCCAATTAAAAGCCGGCAAACAATACCATTGTTATTGCTATACTGGAAATGAGATTCCAGAGGTTTTCAACAATACAGGTTACAAATGGAGCGAATTATTCTCTGAGTTATTTGAACCAAGCTTGGAAATAAAAAGTGTCTGCGAGAGTTATAATCTTAATTATGGCTCTTATGTCTCTATTCATTTTAGATTTGTCAATGCGTTGGAACGATTTGAAAACACTTTTTTTGATAACTATCTTGAGTGTGAAGAAGAACGCCAAGCCTTGATTAAAAAATGTAAAAATGGCATTCAAAGTATTATGAATGATTATCCGGATTCTGAAATATACGTTTTCTCAGATAGTAAGGTTTTCCTTCAAAGTGTATCTGATATGAATGTAAAAGTTTTGGATTATGAGGCAATAGGACATACTGGTGACGAAGGGAATATGGACTCATATCTTAAGTCTTTTATTGATTTATATGTGATGGCACATTCAAAGTGCATATATCGGGCTTTATGTCCTGAAATATATCAACATTCATGTTATGCATTGTTGGCTGCAAGAATAGGGGATATTCCTTTTTATGATAAACAGATGTAATGATACCTAAAATAATTCATTATTGTTGGTTCGGCAGGAATCCTTTACCCCCATTGGCTTTGGAGTGTATAGTCTCATGGAAAAAGTTCCTGCCGGATTATGAGATACGAGAATGGAACGAGGACAACTTTGATGTGAATATCATTCCATATACTGCAGAGGCGTACCGACAGAAGAAGTATGCTTTCGTGAGTGATTATGCCCGGTTCTGGATACTCTACCGATATGGAGGATTGTATTTCGATACGGATGTGGAAGTAATTCGGCCCCTGGATGATATTATAGAGAAAGGCACTTTTCTGGGATTTGAGACAGACCCAGATGGGGAGAACAGTCCGTTGAAATATGCGCCCAAATATGCTTATGGATTAAATCCTGGTTTAGGTTGTGCTTTTACTCAAGGGCATCCTTTTCTAAAAGAAATGCTTGACTTATACGAACACATGGTATTTGAGAATCCAGCTGTAAACCCTATGATGAAAACTGTCGTTGCGTATACGACAGAGACTTTGTTGCCTCATGGGATTCAATGTAAAGAAGGCATACAGGAGGTTGATGGCATAACCCTGTATCCACGTGAATATTTTGCTCCTATAAATGTTGTAACAGGGCGGTTACATATTACGCAGAATACACGTACTATTCATCGGTATATGGGCTCATGGATCAAGGGTAAGCAGAGTATTAAAGATTTTGCCCGTAGGTGTATGCCTGAGTGTATTTTAATTATATTCAATAAAATAAAACGTAGAACAAATAAATCTCATAATGAAAAATATCAATAAATTTTATACCCTATTTTGGATATTATATTTTTCGCTGGCTTTGGCTTTCTACAATTATGTCAGTGACTATGTTGATGAATTTCTCACATTAGGGCTTTTCCTATTTGCTCTTAGTAGGTATAAATATTGGTCATCTAAAGAGATCCGTAATGAGATGTTCATATACATTGGGATAATGCTTTTTTATTTGTCCTATAATTTATATTACCCCAACAATGTTACTAATGCAATTTTTCTTGATTTTCAGCAACAAATCCGACCATATTTAGTGTTTTATAGTACACTGTTGCTCGCTCCCATTTTTAATCCTTCACAGAGGAAGTCCATTCTATGGGTGGTAATAATATCATACATTATGACATTGTTTATACTCTTTTCAGGCGGAATCTCCGAGGTTTTATCCCGAGAAAATGCCCCTGTTTTTGGTAATATGGCAATGATTGTTGGTATGTTGTTTTATATTTTTAATAAAAAAAGTAATGCAAATACAAGGATTGCCCTTTTGATAGTTACAACAGGACTTGTTACTGGAAAATCGAAATATTTTGGGGAGTATGTTGTTTTTATCGCTATTTTTTATTTTTTGAAGGGTAAAATACGCCGAATAACATCTCTTAAGAGAATCACACAGATAGTCATGCTGGTCGCTGCTGTTCTCTATTTTACATGGGCTAAATTTAATTTTTACTATATTGAAGGATTTGAGCAAACAAAAGCAGAACAGATGTCAGCGAGGCCTGCCACCTATAAAGTAGGAATGCAAATTATTTTCAAAGATTACATTCCTTTTGGGAGTGGTTTGGCAACAATCGGGACCAATGCTGCTTCTGTTTATTATCCTCAGTTATATTATGATTATGAACTATATAAGATTTGGGGACTTTACCCTGAAAAGCATGGGCACCTTGCAGATGCATTCTATCCCACATTAGCTGAGTTCGGTATTGTGGGATTGTTGCTTTTTATTTTGTTTTGGTTTCGTCGTTGGAGAGAAATAAAACAGATAATGGATGATAGATATTATAAAGTGGCATTGATGAGTATGATGTGTTTGGCGTTGGAAAGTGTTGCCGACACTTCTTATCTTTCAAATAGAGGTATGGGTTACTTTATGTTATTGGGAATATGCATCGGAACCATAAAATATCAACCAAAGGAAATTACTCAGAATGAAAGTAATGATGATAGGCTCCGCGAGGGAGAGCGGGGGAGGAGTGGCGACAGTCATCCGGACCCTGGAGTCGCTGCCCGCGTGGAAAGAGTTTGATTGTTACTGGCTCGGAACTCAGATTCAGCGCAACTACATCTGGAAGGTGTGGTATGCGCTGAAATCTTATTTTATAGCCTTGTGTATCATCTGGCGCTATGACATTATACATTTCCATACGGTGCCTGATAGGATTTGCCTGATTATACAGTTGCCCATATTCCTTATGGCCAGGATTGGGAGGAAGAAGATAATCATGCATATCCATATGGGGAATCAGTTGGCAAATCATACAAATAATGGATTATTTAAGTGGTGTCTAAAACGTGCGAATTTGATTATCTTGCTTGCAAAGAAGTGGGAAAAACTGTTTGAAGAGCATTTCTGTGATGTGAATGTGCCAACGAAAGTCCTATATAATGCTAGCACACATGTGGAGAAGGTGAATTGGAAGCGAAAGAAGAAACTTATTATTATGGTAGGTTATATGAACGATAATAAAGCCCCAAATTTGCTCCTTAAAGCTTGGGCTATGATTAGAAATCGTTATCCAAATTGGAAAGTGGTGATGTTGGGGAATGGTGAGGTGGATCGCTTTAAACAAATGACATCAGAGATGGGACTGCAGGATAGTGTCAAGTTTACTGGGTATTTGGTAGGTGATGAAAAGAAAAGGTATTTTGAGGAGGCGTCAATCTATTGCATGTGTTCCTACCAGGAAGGCTTTCCGATGGTTGTACTTGAAGCTTGGGAGTATAAGATATGTGTGGTAACAACACCTGTAGGTGGACTGCCAGATGTGATAGAGGAAGGAAATAACGCATTGGTTTTTGATTTCGGAGACTGGCAAGGATTGGCCGAACATTTGATGAGGTTGATGGATAATGAATCAAAAAGGAAAACAATGGCGGATTATTCATATGGTTTTGTAGAAGAGCACTTCTCTGCGATGAAGATTAATAAAGCTATTGAAGAAATATATTATAGCCTATGAATGTATTATTTATTGCTTATGCATCAGAACCAGGTGTAGGTTCTGAATACGGAGTGGGATGGAATGTGCCCTTCACTTTGGCACAGAAATATCCAGAGCTTGAAGTATATGCAGCAACTCGTAGTCGTTGCCGAAAGAAAATTGAAGAGGAACTGCAGACAATAAACTTGAAGAATCTTCATTTTGTATTTTATGATATCCCCAAATGGCTGTATTATAAGAATGAGATGAAAAGCAGATGGGGAGAACAATATAATTATATATTGTGGCAACTTTTTGTTCGAAAAGAAGTGAAGAGGATAGTGGAAAAATGCCAGATTGATATAGTACACCATCTAACATTTAATCAATACCGTACTCCTTCACCAGGTTTTTATCTAAACACCCCCTTTGTGTTTGGTCCCATCGGAGGGGCAGAAACGATAAATCCTGCTTTTGACAGGGATTTATCCTCTCATACTTTAAAAAAAGAAAAGATACGGAGAAGGGGTTATGACCTACGTTTTTTCCGTTGGTGGATGGGTAAAAAAAATAATCTCAAATATATATTATGTTCTACAAAAGAGAATCTTACTCGTCTGGAACCATATTGTAAAGGGCACAAAGTAGAGGTTCTTCCTGCAATAGGGTTTTCACCTAATGATATTCCTCAGGTTCAAATATCTAAAAAGTCGAATAACTTTGAAATGGCATATGCAGGAAAGGCATTGGATTGGAAAGGAGTGAAACTCTTTCTGAATGCTACCGCTTTGGCATTTCTTAAAGAGGGCATCAATGATTTCAATATTAAGCTTATCGGCATACGCTTTGAAAAAGAACAAGAAATGGTCAAAGCCTGGGTTACAGAGTTGGGACTAGAAAGAAATGTGGAGATGATACCTTTTATTGAACGGAATAAACTTATAGCAATCCTTGCCAAATCTTCCCTTTCGGTTTATCCTGCTTTCCGAGATTCAGGCTCAATGTCTGTCTTAGAGGCATCAGCTTTAGGATGTCCAACCATCTGCTTTAATGCAGGAGGACAAGATGCCTTTCCAGATGACACCTTGATAAAGGTTAAAGTTGCTGACAGCTATAATGAGAATTTACATGGTTTTGCATCTAAACTCTTATGGGCCTATCAACACCCGAATGAGCTAAATGAAATTGGGAAAAAAGCAAAATCCTATGTCTATGCTTATCTGACATGGGAAAAGAAAGTGGAATCTTTTATGGAAATCTACCAGAAACTGCTTGGAAAAGGGATATAAAAAAGAAGGTTGTCTCACGACAACCAATCTTTCATTAACCTTAAATCTAATACCATGAAAAACACTGGTACAAAGGTACGGGTTTTCTGCAACTCTGCAAGAGAAAGTAACAATTTTATGTGAAAATA
>JAEEGL017291733.1_pt1 | contig 23922 bp, 27 predicted proteins | sample 9134231 | NCBI WGS metagenome assembly JAEEGL01 (sample SAMN16246548, study PRJNA631951) | gut metagenome | biome: gut microbiome; feature: rumen; material: fiber-attached | host: Bos | place: Iran: Karaj | collected 2018-10 | reverse complement strand
TGTCCGCCGGAAAGGATAACGCCTACAACCTGCTTCTTTGCAGCAGAGGTGTTAGCTCCCTTTTCAAAAGTGATCTCGGGCTTGCCGTATGTATTGGGGAAAAGCGCTTTGATCTTGTCCTGGTCTGCTACGCTTGCGGTAGCGCTGCCTTCCTTAACGCAGATATCGGAAATGCCGTTACGCAGCATTCCGGGCAGCTTGGGTGAATACTCATATCTTGCTTTCTGAAGTGGTGAAAGGTTCATGTTTTTTGCTCCTTTATATTGTTAAAAATTTATTGCAACCGCTTGATATTTTAGTACATACAATATGAAAAATCAACTATTCTCTTCCGTCCCAGCAGTAGGTGCAGAGCTTATCCTTATCGATGCCGACTGCATCCATCATATCGTCCAGACGGTTATAAGCCAGGCTGGTGAAGCCCATCTGTTCCCTTATCTTATCGAGCATCTTATGATAACGGTCGGAATCGGGATTGCAGTAGTCCTCAAGTATATCGCGGCTTACTTCTTCGCCTTCCTCTTTGGCGATCACACGGCGGGCGATAAGCTCCATCTCGGAATTTGAACGTGAGAAATTGATATACTTACAGCCAAACATGATGGGCGGGCAGGCGGGACGTACATGTACTGCCTTGGCTCCGCTGTTATAAAGGAATTCCGTAGTCTCACGCAGCTGTGTTCCGCGGACGATGGAATCATCTATCAGCAGTATGCTGTGTCCGTCGATCAATTCATGAACAGGCAGTAGCTTCATTCTGGCGATCAGATCCCTCTTTGACTGGATGGTGGGCATAAAGCTCCTGGGCCAGGTAGGTGTATATTTAACAAAAGGCCTTGAGAAAGGTATGCCTGATGCATTTGCATAACCCACTGCATGGGCGGTACCCGAATCAGGTACGCCGGCTACTATATCGGCCCCGGGCTTATTCTCCGCATCTCTCTGTGCCATCTTGGCACCGCAGTTGTAACGCATACGCTCAACCGAGATTCCCTCGTATACAGATGAAGGATAGCCGTAATATACCCAGAGGAAGGTGCATATGCGCATCTTAGTGCCGGGTTTCGCCAGTGTCTGCACGGCCTCGGGAGTCATGACCACTATCTCTCCGGGGCCCAGCTCACGCATGGGTGAATAACCAAGGTTCTGGAATGCAAAGGATTCAAAGGAAGCACAGAAGCCTTCTTCCTTCTTTCCCAGTATGATAGGCGTTCTGCCCATCTTATCCCTTGCACAGTAAACACCCTGGGGAGTCAGCAGCATGATGCTCATAGAGCCGTTGATCTCGTCCTGGGCATATTTTATACCTTCTATAATGTTGTCTTTCTGGTTAATGAGCGACGCTACAAGCTCTGTAGCATTGATGGTACCGCCGGAAAGCTCCATGAAATGGCTTCCGCTGTTGATGATCTTGTCGGTAAGGGCTTCGGTATTGTTGATCTTTCCTACTGTAGTGATGGCATAGGTGCCATGATGGGATCTGACGATCAGGGGCTGGGGTTCATAGTCTGATATACAGCCTATACCCATATAGCCTTCCATCTCGTGAGTATCCTTATCGAATTTGGTCCTGAAAGGTGCGCTTTCTATGTTATGGATGGCACGGTTGAAACCGTTCTTACCGTACACCACCATTCCGGCACGCCTTGTGCCCAGATGTGAATGATAATCCGTTCCGAAATAAAGATCGAATACACAGTCTTCTTTCTGTGCCGTAGCAAAAAATCCGCCCATCTGTCCAATATCCTCCTTAAAATTGCCTCTGTTAAACCGGCAGGATATACTTTATCATAAGCGCCGCTCTGTATCAAGCCATCATTTTATCTTATACAGATAATACTCCTCATGCCATATGGTATCCGTGCTGCTCTTAAAGACCAGCTCCGCCATATCGCCCATCTCCTGCTCCCTGGTGCTTAAGTAATATGCTCCGCCGGCTCCCGCCACGGCTTTTAACGCAGTACAGATCTCTTCTTCGGAAGGACGTGCACATTTAAGCCAGCGGTAATATGTATATCTTTCCTTCTTCCAGGCGTTGAAATACTCAACATCCTGTCTTTTATCAGCCATATAGGCATAAGGAGCCTCGGATTCCTGCTTTTCCTCCAGTCCAAGCATCGCTCCCTCCGGCAGCTCACGGATCATGTATTCAGCCGCTTCCATACTGCCCGAAAAGGGTTCTTTTATATCCCTGAGCGCATCCGTAAGGGTAAAACGTATCGTGGATGCCGCAAATACGACCAGCAATACTGAAGCTATGATATTCTGCGCCTTCTTAAGATAACGCAGTTCCGCCAGAATGGTATAGAGCATAAAAAAGATGATCATGATCAGGCAGGCTGCCATCTGGACATGCTCAACCGGCCTGATAAAAAGAACTATCAGCACAAACCAGCCCACGCCGCAAATGCCGGGGATACAGGAACGGTATCTTGCCGCCCTTCTGTCGACTATAGCAGAACGGGTAAAGTAGAACAGTGTTGCCAGCGTAAGCCCCATAAGTACGAATTTGACCGCAGTACTGTTATAATAGAATATGGACAGTACGCCTTCGGTAAGGTGGTCTGCACTGGTATATTCTGCCAGGCTCTGCATATCTACAGGTCTCGAACTGGCTGAAGGGTCAAACTGCCATACCTGAAGTACCATAAGCATAAGCCCCAGAACGAGTATTATTGAAGAAGGGATAACTCCCCTGTTTTTTTCTTCCTTATTATCTTTTGAAAACCACAGCTCCAGAAGCAGTCCGCCGCAGAATCCGGCAAATATAACATGCGTCCAGGAAAGCAGAACCGCAGCGATACAGTATCTTATGGTATGTTCCCTGCGATTTTTCCAGAAGCGCATCAGCAGTACTATCATAAGTACCGAAAGACAATACGGTCTTGCAACTACAGCATTATAAAAAAGAAAAACGGAACTTCCCAGACAGACAATCTTTACAGGCCAGGAAACCTCCTTATCACTCATAAATATATATACTGCCGCGATCATCGGAACCACGCTCAGTATGCCCAGACATTCAAAAGGGAGCCCCAGCCTGGCAAAAGGCAGAAGATAGGCAAACCAGAGACAGGGATGGCCGACCACCGGCAGCATCGATAATATCTCTTTTATCGATCCGTTTTTGGCCAGCACCCATACATACGCCTCATCACGCCACATTTCATGACTGAAAAGCATAAAAATCTGTATGGCTGCATAAACGCAGGTGAGGGCAATGGCAAGCCACTGCCCCCCCTGCGTATTCTTTTTTTCTTTCTTTTCCTTATTTTCCTGTTTTTCCCTGATCTCTTCAGTCAACGGTATTCTCCTCCGGTAAAACTTCCTCTGTAACTGAAGCATCATTTGCAGGGAATACCATCTGGTCCAGGCTTCCCAGATCCTCACCGTAAAGGATCTTCGCTATCTCCGAATCACGGTCAAGGATCAGAGTCTTATTGCCACCCTTAAGCGATGCCTTGAGCGCATCCAGACTGCGGATAAAATTATAGAACTCAGCTTTTTCGGCATCGTTATAAGCATCGGAAAGGATCCTCATGTATTCTGCTTCGCCTTCAGCCGTAAGGGTTTCGGCTTCCTTCTCGGCATTAGCCAGGGTAATGGTTACCTGCTTATCGGTTTCGTTGCGGATCTTCTGCGCTTCTGCTTCACCCTTTGCGGTATAGCCGGCAGCTATGTTTCCACGCTCGGATATCATACGCTCGTAAACTGCAGCCTTGTTATCCTCAGGCAGGTCCAGAGCTTTTATCTCTGCCATCTTGATCTCGATGCCGTATCCTGCCATATCGGAATTGGACTCGGCGGTGATCATGTTGGTCAGCTCTATACCTCTGGCTGCGATAACCTCATCCTGGGTCATGGAAGAGATTATATTCTTGGTTGCATTATATACTGCAGCATCGATACGCTCTTCAGCTCTGGTGCTTACGCCGCCCAGGGTCTGATAATACTTGATCACATCCTTTACCGTCCAGATAACGTAATCATCGGCGATCATGGACTTCTTATCCCTGGTGATAACATCGCTCTGAGGGATATCGTAGATCCTGCTGCCTACGTATATAGCCTGTATGTCCTGAACAAAAGGTATCTTCAAATGAAGTCCGGGGTTTGTTTCCACATATACAGCCTTACCAAACTGCTTTACTATTGCTGCATCATTATAATCTACCGTGTATAATGATGCTCCTGCGGTTATCAGCAGCAGGACTGCCACAACTATTATTATGATCTTTTTCATATCAGTCCCACCTCCTTAATTACTTGCAGTAGTTGTTGTTGTATTGAAGCTGTCTAACGGCAACATGGTCTGGGTGCTTCCGTCAGATATGATCACCTTAAGTGAAGGTAATACATCTTCCATGGTTTCATAGAACATACGCTTCTTGGTTATGTAAGGATACAGTTTATACTGCTCATACATCTCGTTGAATCTGACTACCTGGCCTTCCGCCTCGGCGATCCTGGCTTCCTTGGAAGCTTCTGCAGTCTGGACTATCTTGTCTGCGTTAGCCTCTGCTGAAGGAAGCTGCTCGTTCTGGTAAGCACGCGCATTGTTCTTTGCGGTATCCGCGCCCTGCTTTGCAGTTTCAACTGCTTTGAAGGCCTGCTTGATCTCTGCGGTAGGGGGCTCACTGTCCTGTACGGTAATATTTACTACCGAAAGGCCGATGCCCTGCTCCTGAAGCTCGCGCATCATATCTTCCTTTACATCAGCCTGTATCTGTCCCTTTGCAGTGGTCATTGCTTCGTCTACGGTGCAGTCCGCAACTACGGAACGTATACTTGAAAGTGCGATATTCTTAAGTATCTCTTCCGGCTGATCGGATGCATACAGATAAGCAACGGGATCGCTTACCCTGTATTCAAGGTAAAAATCAATGTCCAGCAGGTTGAAGTCCGAAGTGATCATTATACCGTTACTCTCATCGGTGATGTTCTGGCCCTGATTGCTGATGGTATAACCAACGCCTGTACCGTGGGTGGTGATATCGACCATCTTTACCTTCTGGATAAAAGGGATCTTAAAATACAGTCCCGCAGTATCCGTACGGATCACCTTACCGAACATGGTGACCACTGCATTCTGCTGCTCACTCACATTATAGAATGAACCGCTGGTGATGATCATTGCCAGTGCTACTATGATCACGATCGTGACGATCTTGCCGACCTTCTTGGGATCCATCTTAGGCACGTCATTAATGATCTTTTTGTTGAAATTCTTGAAATCTCCTTCCATAATTCCATCCTCCTTATCATGAGGCATTATACCCAATCCTGCATACGGTTTCAAGTATGCGCCATTTGCGTTTCTGCTACACTTAGGCGCGGGGGATTTTGGCAGAACACGTTTCACTGAATTATCATCTATAGTCTATGCTGCAATATGCAGGCAGGGCTTATGCACCGGTTCCGTTTGGCTCGCTGTTTTAGCCGGCCGGGATATACATAGCATTACCGTCCGGGACCGGTCGACAGGTGACTTCCCTGTCCCCTGTCTCCCTTGTCCCGCCCTCCATGGCGGTCCATCCCTGCAATATTTAATCCCGGCCGGAAAACAGCGGCCTCACTCCAATGGTGCATGATGCCTCTGCCTGCATATTTATGCGTTACTACAAGGTGGATTCAGTGAAACATTTCCTGTCATGTATTATTATTGATTACCATCTTATTTACGAAAGTATTTCTCTAGTGATTTCTATTTAAATATGGGTATACATTAGCTCCCTTTTACAGTAAGGACTATATCAAAACCTGATCTCGATTATGACACGCCCCTGCTCGTAGGCTGCGTTCAGCGGACAGTTCATGCGCTCGGCAAAGAGTTTGACTATTGATAAGCCCAGGCCGGTGGATTGGTTTCTGGCGCTTTCCACGGTAAAGAAGCGGTCGAAGAGGCGGTTAACATCCACCGAAGAAAGTTCGGCTGAAGAGTTGGCCACACAGAGTCTGCCGCTGTCCTCAAGGGTGATCTCCAGATCACCGTCACTGTATTTTAATGCGTTGCTTAAAAGGTTTGAAATTATACGCTCAACATAAGAAGGATAAAGTCTGCGGTTTATCTTTGTTTCGCATATTTCCACTGCAGGCTCGATCCCGCGCTTTGACAGGGCCGGATAATAATTCATGATAGCATTTTCCAGAATGGTATTGATGCAGAGTTCCTGCTCTTCTTCCCTTACCTCCCCGCTGCTTATCAAGGCATATTCAAAGAGTTCCTCGGTAAGTTTCTTCATATGTCCGGCACGCTCTGCGATGATAGAAAGATAACGTTCAAGCTCCGGCGATTTATCAAGCTTCTCTCCCAGCTCCAGATAACCGCTGATAGCTGTAAGGGGCGTACGCAGATCATGTGCTATATTGGTAATGGCAGCTTTGATCTCTGCATCACCCCTCTCATATTTATGGAACGCATCACGCAAACTGACGAGCGTTTCATTCATGATTTCCGCCAGAAACCTTATCTCCTTATCCCTGCTTGATGTCCTCAACAGCGTGTTACTGTTTAAGCTTCCCCTTTCCGCAAAACCATTTCTGATCTCCCTGATCGAAAGGCGCATGGCGATAAGCTTCATCAGCAGAAATATATTTACTGCCACACTCAGGATAAGGAAATATTTCATATAAAGTCTCCTTGCTGTATCAATAATGGATAGGATCGATAGGGTTTACCTCATAATAGTATACGACTGCATCATATCTGTCGGCGGGCACTATCTTGATCCTGTAACTTTTCGCAATATCACTCAGCACATTATACCCCTCGCCTACCAGTCCGGTAAAGATAAAGCTGTGAGCCGTCTTATATACCTCACTGTTTTTGTCGCTTAATTTTGTAAAATCAAGGCAGTACCATCCGCCGTCAAAAAACTGTGCCTGATATGCCAGAGGATCGTCGCTGCTGTATTCATGGTCTGCCCTCTCATACTCATCATCATAGGTCCCTGCCGTATGAATATTTACACAGGTGTTATAAAACTCACTGCCTATGCAGAAGTAACTTCCGTCAAACAGGCGGTTTATATTTTCGCCCATGGTCAGCAGGTTTTCGTCATCATATGCCGCCGATGAACCTTTCATGACATGACCGTTATGAGCAGTTATCAGGATCTGCGTATATCCCCTGCTTTCCTCCATTTCGGAAAAGCGCTTAAGATTCTCTGCCATGCAGCTGTCACGATAAGATGAATACTCTGCCGGATCGGTTTCAAAATCCGGAGCTTCTATATACTGCACTATAACGTCCGCAAGAGCTGCCAACTGGCGGCTGTATACATCATCGGCAACACTTAAACGTTTTCCCATCTTTACAAAGAAATCTTTATCAGCACTATATGTTTCTCTGTTATCTGTATCTATCGATAAAAGCTTAGCTTTCTCTTCCTTTGTAAAGATATCGGGATCTCTTTCACACAAGCTCTTCATATATTCTAATGAAGTATATCCGCCCTGCATATCCACACCGTAGAACATTAGGGAATCTTCATAAGATACACTCTTATTGTATTCCCGCATCCAGTTCAAAAGATCTGCGATCTCCTCCGTATCATAAAGCGGATAACTCTGTTTTCCAAGAAGCTCTATGATATCACTTTCCTCATTATGTATGGCATCATTCAGCATGGCTGCTTCGCCTGCAGACAACTCAAAAGCTATAGACCTTCCGTTTCCTTCATTTACAAGTTTCTGCAGCACCAGTTTCTTTAATGTCTGGAATTCCCTGTTGCCATGGGTAGCTTCACCTATACCGACAACACGTACATCTGCAGGGATACTGAACTCATCAAAACTTACTCCCGCTTCTTCGATACCGTCTATCTTCTTTTCCGCTCCGAACAGTATCCCTGATCTTAATACCAGCAATGCAGCAAAGTATGCGATGATCAACGCAGTCATACCTGCCCATACTTTTTTAAACGCAGTCATAATCTTTCTTCCTCTCCTAAATAACGTCCCTTTTCTTAAGCCCCGATGTTCCGATAACAAACATAAGCAATGCTATAATGACTGATAACAGCAGCTGGACCGGCGTACCGGGATTAGCATAATCATCAGAAAAACCCGTATTTGAAAACCATTGTCCCAACGCATTTATGTTATAGACCAATGAAGCAATGTATCCTGCAGTATAGAGTTCGCTGTCATACAGCACCATAAGAATGGCATTTCCGAACAGCACCATATTAAAGCAGGTCATGAATGTAAATCCTGCCGCTATCACCACCGCTGCCATCTTTGTCAGACGGAAAGTCACTGTCTGTATAAATGCGATATAAGCCATGACTGCAAAAAGCATCGCGATGTTCCCCGCTGTATATCCGCCAAAAGGATTCGCACCTGCAGCAATACCGCCGGCGAGATAACATATCCACATTATCAGCGCCAGACTTGCATACGCCAGATAAAGACTGAAGAAGATCTGCCTCTGCGAAAAGCCTGCCACGATCTTATTCCTGATGGTCCCGTCACTGTATTCGGCTCCGGTAAACACCGGGATAAAGACAGTAAAATATGCCACCATAGCCGCTGTCACAAAAAACATGCGCGTCGCCGCATCGCTTTCAACAAGAAACGGCACAGCAAGGGTATTACCGGTTACCGCATAAGTTACTGCCAATGCGATAATACAGCCGCCAATAAAATAAAAGCTTTTTAAAAATCTGGTCATGTATGCTTTATATAATCTGATCATATTTTTCTCCCCGCTACTGAATTTCTTTGTTATTAAATATAAACAATCCTATAATTACCGAAACTGCTATCATCCCGCCTGCTCCGATCATATAAGTCAGCGTGCTGTGATGCGGACGCATACTCAGATAAGAATATGGGATGTAACGGTCATAAAAGTTATACAGCGCAAGCTTAAACCAGCTTAATGAGCAGCTGCCCTGCGCCGGATAAAGTTTATCGTTTACTTCCATATTGAAAATGTTGAAGCCTACGGCAAGTGCGATACCAACAATATAAGATATCTTTTTCCCGCCCAGGATCATGATCAGCATAGTCGAAAACACCGCTATCGCTACACACGCCATTGTATTGATAAGCCAGTAGTCTGCAAGTTCCTCTACCGTCATGGTCATCAGGCCGCCTTTGGTAAAGATTCCGGCCAGTATAAGCGATTCAATAAAAGCAGCCATACTAAGCAGTACTGCCTGTGCTCCTCCGGTTATCAGGGCCGATAAAAATACTGCCGGTCTTCCTGCGCCGGAAATAAGCTTATTTCGTATACACCCGTCATCATAATCACTGACTGTAGTGACCAGCGTACATCCGCTTATCAAAAGCACAGCCAATCCGGCATATGCGGTATACACATCATCCGCATAGAATTCGCCGTCCACAAAAAACAGGACCAGCTTTATCACTGCAACATAGGCTAATAAATAAAGTAAAACAGCTGCCAGGCATTCACGCAGTCCTTTATGAAAAAAAAGCTTTCTTGTATCTGCATAAAGTACCTTAAACATTTTCGTTTCCTCCAAGTAATGACAGGTAAAACGCTTCCAGGCTCTCGTCATGTTCTTCCATATTGATGATAGTGCATCCGGCCTTATCACATTCTTTGGCGATCTCCGAAAAAACAAGTTCAGCATAAACATCCGCAGTATTACTGTCCAATATTTTGTACTCGACCTTTTTCTCTTCCAGAACTTTTGCAAGTATTCCTGTATCGTTAACTTTCATTCTCACAGATTTGCGGCATTCCTTCTGAAGTTCCTCACTGCTCATCTGTCGTACTATATGGCCCTTATCGATGAAACCGTAATGCGTTGTCATACGTGCAAGCTCGTCAAGTATATGGCTTGAGATCAGAAAAGTTATACCGCGTTCACGGTTAAGCTTAATGATCAGTTCCCTTATCTCAATGATGCCCTGGGGATCAAGTCCGTTTGTAGGTTCATCAAGGATGATAAAATCAGGATCGCCGCAGAGCGCTATGGCTATTCCAAGGCGCTGGCGCATACCCAGCGAAAACTTTCCGGCTTTCTTTCTTCCGGTATCAGAGAGTCCCACCAGCTTAAGCAGTTCATCTACACATTTAAGATCCGGAAGCCCCAGAAGCAGGCACTGCTGGATCAGATTATCCTTTGCCGTCATATCTTTATATATTGCAGGAGCTTCCACAACTGCGCCCATTTTTTGTCTCGACTTTATGATATTTTTATCCTCACAGGATATACCCATAAGCTCGTAGGATCCGCCCGTGGGTTTCTGCAAGCCGCAAAGACAGCGGATCAGTGTTGTCTTTCCTGCTCCGTTCTTTCCCACAAAACCATATATAGCTCCCTTGGGTATTTCCATATTCAGGTCTTTAAGCGCCTGAAAGCTTCCGTACTTCTTTTCAAGCTCTTTGCATTTAAAAACGTATTCCATAATATTCGTCCTCCATATCCCTGCTTGTTTGCAAAAAAAGAATACCTCTCTCCGGTCAAGAAAGAGGTAAACAGATCGTCAAGATTTGGTCAAGATTCTATGTATCGAAATCCTATTCCGTATATAGCTTCTATATGGTCAATACCATCAAGGGCCTGCAGTTTCTTACGTATGTTGCTCACATGCTGTTTTAATGACCTTTCGGTACAATCCGGCGTATCCTCACTGATACGGTCAAGTATGGTGCTGCGTCCCAAAGGTCTTCCGCTGTTTAACATCAGCAGATGCAGTATCGCAGCTTCCGTTCTTGTAAGGCTTGTACTTTCGTTTTCATAACTCACGGTAAGTAAAGAGGTATCCAATATGATCTTTCCCAAGCTGACAATATTCTTATCAGCGTCTTCCTGTGCTTTTGACTTTCCCGCAGCCGTAAGCCTCAGCAATGCGGATACACGCGCAAGTAATTCGGAAATAACAAACGGCTTGGTGATATAATCACTTGCACCGTCATATAAAAGTTTCACCTTATTATCGATATCGGTCTTTGCACTCATGATGATAGTAAGTATGCCCTTAAGTTTCGGAAGCAGCTCTTCCCCGGGCAGTCCCGGAAGCATAAGATCCAGGAGCACAAGATCCGGCTGTTCCTTTTCAAGAAGCATTAATGCCTCAGTACCTGAATACGCCCGGGAAACTGCATATCCTTCTGCCTCCAGAGCCTCCTTAAGAAGGTCGCTTATAGAGACGTCATCTTCAACTATCATTATCTTATATGTATTATTCATCAGTATTTCCTTCAATACTAATATGTCAGACTTCACGGTGCATTTTTGATCATCTCATCTATCTCATCTGCATTATGCACATATTCCCCAAGCCCGGAACGGATATCCTTCATGCTGCTGTTGCAGCGGTCAATTCCATACTGATCATCTTTTTCCGAATATACCCTGGCCATAAATGCGGCGTGCGCATATGCTCCCACTTTGTACAGATCTTCATAGCCGGCAACAGGTCCGAAACTGTCCATCCTTCTCGAATAATAATCTCCGATAATCTCGCCGTACGCCCTGTGCCTGAGCTTATACTCAAATACTCCCGCATATGTTTCTGCCGGATCTTCCACTTCCCGGTTTTTATATTTAAAAGACTGTATCATCAGCACAAAACATACGAAGAAAGCAAGCGAAGCTATAACTATCATTATATTCAGGATCACTTTCAGTACTTTATTCATGTCTTAATACCTCCAGCAGCTTTACAGCTTTTTGCGCACGGCTCAGGTCAATAAAATCCTGCACCCCCGCCTCGTCCATTGAAAAATAGGTACGCATCGCAGCCCTTAGTTCTGTATCCATATCCAGGATATATGTCAGATATACCTCATCCTTCTCCGAACTTTTCTGCACTTCAAAGGTTTCATAAAAGCCGTCCAGATACATACAGAAGATCTCTATATCCGTATCCAGACTGTCAAAATAATCCGGATCATCCGACCGCAGTATCATTTCCTCCATATTCCGGATACATTCATAATACTCTTTTGCAACATACTGCACCCTGCGGAATTTACCAAACTCTTTTTCCGGCGGAAAATTCATAAGCTCATGCGCATACATAAAACTGACATATTCCATATATTCTCCACGTTCAAGAAATGCGTCAGCCTCCTGCGCATATGCTGCAGCATTCTTTTTGGAATCTCTTATTACCGCTTCCTCCTCATCAGGATCGGCATAGTTAAGCGACTCTATCACAAGCATAATAACAATTCCTATCAAAAGCACTATCAGGATCGCTGCTTTTTTACCCAGCCCCTCCACTGCTTTACCGAAACCTTTAACCTCTTTTTCGGTGGCTGCATACTTCTTTTTAAATCCCTGCATATTCTGCTCATGCTTAAGCGCAAAAGGATTATCGGCTCCGCAGTTGGGGCATTTTAATTCTTCAGGCCCCATCTCGTGCCGGCATTTTTTACATATCATCGATCGTTTCCTCCTGCTGCGTGGTTATTCCCTGGTTCTGCAGGAATTCCTCTTTTTTCCGGTCGCTGCGGCTGCGTTCTGTCCTGCCCGAAAGCCATAAGCCTCCGAGCACAAGCAGCAATATCACTATAACCGCCAGAATTATTACGCGTACGGTACCGCCCATGCCTTTTTTTATCTGCTTGTTACCATTATCTATCTGCCGGTGCAGATCCTGACGGACTTCCTCCAGCTTGTCCATGTATTCATCTTCTTCAGCAGTGGCATACCCCGTCCCGCAATAAGGGCAGCGTACTGACGATGCATCAAATTCTGCCCCACAGGTTTCACATTTTATCATCTTTTTCATAATCTTCTCACTCCGGGAGCGCATTCTTTGCGCTGATGTCTATCTTATCAAACAGGCTTCCGTAATCCGGCATCGCCGAACGTATCTCTTCCAGGCGTTTCTCACAGCCTGTCAGCATATCTGTATTTCCGGCCTCGGCAAAGATCTCTTTCAAAAACAGCAGATCGGCGTACTCTCCAAGCATGTAGTAATCCATATATTCCTCTTCGATCTCTGCACCGCCTCTTATCGGGTGGGAAAGTGTTGCCGCAACACCATAGTTTTCCATATCCAGATACATACGAAGACTGTCCGGCCTGATGGTATCTTCTTCTACAAAATTAAACTGAAGCTCATCAATAGCACCACTCACCGCAAACATCAATACGAATGCCAGGATAATATTCACAGCTAACGATATCACAAAAACAGTTTTCTTATTCATTTATCAGCACCTCCTCCAGATACGCCTCCTGTTCTATCTCAGAGGATGCCAGATAAGCTTCCCTGGCCTCATCATCCATGCCCAGATAAACCTTAAGTATAATATCTGCTTTCTCTTTCATATCATGGATATAAATACTATACGGATCCGCTTCGATATCCGATTGCTTATATTCATATTCATGGTAAAACCTGTATATCGCTCCCTGACAGTTATCGACATCTTCCTCCGGCCTGTACCTTCTGGCTTCGGGCCCGAACATTACCGCCTCCTCAACTTTAGAAACAAGGCCGTTATAATACTTTGCCATCTCCCACAGCAGCTTCAGATCATCATAGGGAGCTTCCCATTCCGCGATATTATGGTATTCTTTAAATGCCACAAAACCGGTATAATCTCCGGACTTAAGATATTTCTCTATTTCCGCAGAGTATTCATCATACTTTTTAACCGATTCTTTCCGTTTAGCATCTGAACGGAAACTATAAGCATTTTCTTCTACATAAAATGCAATACCGACGGCGATCAAAAGCACCACCATCACCACTGCGCTGATGACGATCGGCAGATTACCTTTTATGGCCTTTGTTGTTTCGCGCTTTGCCGCTTCATTTTTATCCTTGTATTTTTTTAGATCTCTCTGATGTCCGGCCGTTTCCGTAATGGTCCTGCCACAATGCGGACAGATCTTATCGGTAAGCCCTATCTCGCCACCGCAACTTACACATTTCATAGTAAAACTCCTGTTTCTTTTATCAATAACCGGTATTTTATCACATATGTCAAGATTTCTTCAATATAAGACATATCTCAAATACTTCACCGTCCTGTGATGCTGTGATATCACCGCCCATCTGCTCCGCAAAGCGCTTACAGATATACAGGCCCAGTCCGGCACCACCGCCGGTTCTCGACGAATCTTCTTTATAAAATCTGTCAAAAACACGCTGCGTATCTATCTTATTATCGGTACTGCTGATCATATAAAGCAGCGTTTTATCATCACTTTTCTCTATCTTAAATTCCAGTTTTCCGGTGGAATATTTCACCGCATTGGAAGTAAGGTTCTGCACGATCCTGCCAAGCATTTTCCTGTCAGCCGTAACAAATATATCCGAATCCGCCTGTTCAAATACCGGCTCTATCCCTTTTCTGTCTATCTCCGGACTCTCTGTCAGTATCTCTTCACATATGATCTCACTTAAATTGATCTTTTCCTCTTTAATGGAAACATTGCCAGATTCTATCAGGGATATCTCAAAGAAATCATTAATGAGCCTGTTAAGATACTTTGCTCTCTCAAGCGCTATTTCCACATTCTGCAATACTTCTTCTTTATCTTCCGAACGTTCCGCGATCTGCAGATATCCGATGACAGATGTGAGCGGAGTTCTCATGTCATGGGATATCATCGAGATAGATTCCCTTATGGTCTTTTCTTCTTCCTTTCCCTCAAAACGTATGCGGCCTATCTCAGCATAAAGACGGTTGACCTCCACGATCATCTCCTGAAGGTCACCGTCAACAAAATCCACATTTATATTTGCGTTTTCCTTATTCTCCGACATCAGCTTAGTGACACGGCGCAGTTCTTTTTTTACTGCGATCAGTCTGATCAGCAGGAAGAGAGACAGCAACGCCATTACTGATACTGCTATGATAAAAGGCATATGCAATTCCTCCTTCCCGCTGTCATTATCATTCTACGTCTTTTTTCTTAAATATAATTATTGATGCTATGGTCAGTGCCGGAATAGCTATTATCGCACATATTGCGCAGGGAATCAAATCCGCAGCTGTACCGCTCTTTGCCAGGCAGAAGAATGAATGCTCATAAATGAAGTTTCCGTTCAGGAAATTCCTGAGTACATTGCCTCCGATAGTTGCGATCAGAACTGATGTCACAAGTGCCGAATACACATTTCCGCATATATATGTGATCAGTACGAAGAATGCATTAAAGGCGATCAGCTGGAGAAATACTACCAGTATCCACGGAATGTCTCCCGTATTGAAGCCTTCAAAGGACATACCATACTGGAATCCATACATTACGGTCTCTCCGATAACAGTCACAATATGAAACAGTATAGTCATCACGCTGGTTATGATCAGTCTCGATACTACTATGGCCGCCCTGCTGCTTCCGGTAACGATGGATCTGTGGACCGTCCTGTTTGCGAAATCGCTGCCCACATACCAGGCAATGAGCATTCCCCACATGAATGCGAAAGAGCAATCCTGAACCCCTTCCTTAAAACCATCGTACATGCAGTGATAGTACGAAGCTGCCAAAGGCGTCATGCCCCCGCGTAATATCATAATGACAGCCGTAAATATGTAAAACAGAGTACACGCATATAACGGAGTAAATCTCCACAATTTATAGTTTTCTATCTTTAACTGATTATACATTTGCCGCACCTCCCGTAAGTGTCATAAAGTATTCTTCCAGTGACTGCTCTTTCTCTGAGAGCTCCGATATAACTATTCCTGCTTCCATCAGATACTTTGACAGCTCTGCCTTCATTCCGGGCTTGCCGTATATCTTTATGGTATCATCGGCAGTTACTTTATAGTTTACATCTGCGAAGTGTTTTTCAAGGATCGTCACAGTCTCCGGTATGTTATCATTCCTTACGATAATGTACTGGCTGCATTTTTCTTCAAGTTCTTCGTGAGTCGTGGTCTCAATGATCCTTCCTCTGTGTATAAAGATAAAATCACTTGCCAGAAGATACAGTTCACTCAGTATGTGGCTTGATACGAATATCGTGCACTCATTCTCCTCATTGATCTTTTTAAGCATCTCCCTTAGTGCAACTATATTCTTGGGATCCAGTCCGTTTATAGGCTCGTCTAAAATGAGCAGCTGCGGATTTCCCACCATTGCTATCGCGATACCAAGCCTCTGCTTCATTCCCATTGAAAGTGTTTTTGCCTTCTTATCCTTAGCCTCTGTCAGTCCTACCATCCCTATCACTTTATCCGTAACTGACTTATCGGGATTGCCTACGATCACTCTCTGGATCTCTACATTACGCCATACCGAATACTTTGGATATAAAGCCGGTTCCTCGATTATGGTCCCCACATTCCTGCGTTTCCTTTCGATAGCCTTCGGATCACTTTCGCCCATAAGCGAATAATCACCGGAGGTGGGAAAGATAAGCCCGCTGACTATCTTCATGAAGGTACTCTTGCCTGCGCCGTTTTCACCTATGAAGCCGTAGATATGGTTTTTCTTTAAGCTTATGCTCACGTTATCAAGCGCACACATATTCTTATACTTCTTTGTAAGCTTTCTTGTTTCAAGTATTATGTCGCTCATTCCGACTCTCCTTTCGTTCTGATAGCGTGAGTATAAAAAATGATATTAAGAAAATGATTCACCAATCCTAAAGAAAAACTAAAGATTCTAAAGCTGCCTGTTCAGAGAAAAACCGCCCTCATTTCGAAAGGCGGTATCCCATGCCGTAAACCGTATCTATATATGGTTCATCGGTTACGGCTGCTATTTTTTTTCTTAAATTGCTCATATGAACGTTCATGGTATTATCTTCGCTCATATACTCTTCGCCGGTAATGCTTTCAAAGAGATTGCGTTTTGAGAATACCTTATTGGGATTGGCTGTCATCATTTCAAGTATCTTATATTCCATCTGCGTACAGCTTATTTCCCGGCCATCGATAAAGACACGTTTGGCTTCCGTATCCAGCTTCAGCTTCTTATATCCGACAGTCTCTTCTTTCTTGGGACTTCCCATTCTTCTTAGCAGCGCGGCTATGCGGAGTATCACCTCATCTACATCAAAAGGTTTGCAGATATAATCATCCGCTCCTATCCTTAAGAGCTCGATCCTGTCCATTACATCAGTCTTTGCAGAAAGGACTATGGCCGGCGTATTCTTTACCTGTCTTATAGCAGAGAGTATTTCTTCCCCGCTTTTCTTAGGCAGCATCAGATCCAGTATTATCAGTTCGGGATCATTATCAAGCGCCTTCTTTAAGCCTTCTTCCCCGTCATATGCACTGTCTGTTTCATATCCGCTGTCTTTAAGGACTTTACAGAGCAGCTTATTTATCATCTGGTCATCTTCGATTATAAGTATCATATACGATATCCTTTAAAAGCTTTTCGTCAACTTCAAACGACGCCGACTTCATTTTTGCCGCATTGTTCCTGACCACATCATAAGTTCTGTCAAGCTCAGCTTCGGGTATATCCTGCTTCCCAAACACCTTATCTATAAATGCCGCAAGATCATCTGCATTCTCAAAACCGGAATAACGGAGCAGCTCATCACTTTGCTCTGCAGGTGCCGCAGCCATAAAAGCAGGCAGGAAATATCCTACTGCCCTGCCATGTGCAAGCGACAGGTCGTAAGTAAGAACATAACTGAGCGCGTGGGGAAGAGATGTTCCGCTGCCTGCAATAGACATTCCAGCCAGAGCAGAAGCTCTCATGAGTATGGATCTGTCTTCTTCCGTCATATCTCTTTCGCCAAGCAGTACGGGCTTTATCATAGCCCACAGCTTAAGACCTGCTGCAGCGCTCATCCTCACATAATCATCAACTTTTGCGTTGATAACGCTTTCATATAAATGCGAAAGTGCATCCACCGCACTGTTTACTATAAGGGTATGCGACGCTCCCGTTAAGTATTTACCATCGATAAGTGCCAGTTTGGGAAACACCTTATGCACCATCGATATCTTTGTTTTCTTATCATGTCTTGTAAGGACCGATACGCCCGTAACCTCAGATCCGGTACCGCAGGTTGTGGGTACGCAGACAACGGGAAGGGCGGAAGGATCCTTTGTATTGTCATACAGATATTCCGGATCAGCTTCGGGATGCCTAAGTACCAAAGCTATAGCCTTGGCGGCATCCATAGGAGATCCTCCTCCGATGCCGATCACAAAGTCTATCCCTTCATTTTCATATCTTTCCTTTGCTGCAAAAACAGTCTCAACAGAAGGATTCTCTTCCACCTCCGAAAAGACCAGATATTCGGTATCTGTATCTTTAAGCGTCTGCGTCACATCATCAAAGGAACCGTTTTCAAAGGCTGACTTCCTTCCCGTAACGATAAGCGCCCTTTTACCGAATGCTGCAATATCCTTTGCATGCGCCTTCACGCAATCCTTCTCATCAAACACCCTGACCGGCATATAAAACTTCATTTATACTCTCCTAATCTGCGTAAACTATAACAGCCACCAGTTCCACGGTTTCATTGCTGTTATTGGCGATCCCATGACCTGTTCCGGCAGAGCAGATGGTGACATCGCCTGCGGTAACGGTTTTTATCTCTCCGTTATCATTGTATTCGGCAGTACCACTCAGTATATAAAACAGTTCGCTGTCTTTCTCATGTACGTGAAAGCCTATGCTGCAGCCGCTTTTTAAAGTGATCTTTGAAAAAAGACGTCCTTTATTATTCAGTTCATCTGCCGATGCTATAAAACTCGTAAGCTCAACGGTTCCGTTTCCGTCTCTCATTTTCTCACGGTATTCGATCTTGCAGTCTTCCTTTTTTCTGATCATTTCTGCTTCCTCCTATCACATGCTATTCAATTCTGTGAGGACACGGGGACGGTCCTTTTGTCTTCATTAACCATGTCCTCACGTCAAAGATTCTATCATATATTAATGGCTGTTTTCAATCTATCATGGCCACAAATTCCGTGATGGCTCTGTTTGCATGCTTATCCTTATGGATAAACACCTGTGAAAATACAGGAAACGCCTCGCCGGCCCAGTTAAGCCTGGTCAGTTTCTTCTTTTTGACTTCCTCTTCGGCAACCATATCCGGTATGAATGCGATACCCAGTCCCTTTGCCGCAAACTGCTTAAGTATTTCTTTGCTGCTTGTTTCAAGAACTATATTTGCATCGACGCCTTTCTGCTCCAGATCCGCAAGCAGCATATGCCTGAAACTGCAGTTATGGGAAGTGAGCAGCAGATCTTCTCCGGCCAGATCCGCTTCTTTTATCTTTTTATCAGCTGCAAGCGGGTGATGAGGATATGTATAAAAACCCAGAGTTTCTTTTCGTTTATACAACTGTATCAGATTCACGTCCTCAATATACGGATTGATGGTATATACCAGATCCAGCTCGCCTTTTTTTAGCATTTCCGGAAATGTATCATGCATAATGAACTGAAGATGTATCTCTACATCAGGATATTTCTTTTTATATTTCATCAGTATCTGCGGCAGCCTGTTATAACATAAAGACTCAGATACTCCAAGCTTTAATATACCCGAAGGTTCTCCGCTATCAGGAACTTCAAGATGTATATCCCTCTCCAGCTGAAGCAGTTTTTCCGCATATCCGGTAAGGCGTTCTCCTGCCGCAGTAAGTACAACAGTTTTCCCCAGCCGGTCAAAAAGAACCGTGTCCAGTTCTTCCTCCAATTGCTTTATCTGCATTGTTACCGTAGACTGTGCATAACCAAGCAGATTAGCTGCAGATGTAAAGCTCCCTGTTTCCGCTATCTTTAAGAATGTTTCAAGCTGTACGATAGTCATTGTTCATCCCCTTGGCAAAATATTATATCAATATTATTGAACATTATATTCATATATTTCAATTTTACTGATGCTTCTTTATGCGTTATTATACACATAGCAAACAACAAATGCAACACTTCACAAAGGAGGGAAATGAAATGAACGAACTCGTAGCTGTTATAAAAGACACTGTATTACCTAATTTCCTGAACATCAAAACATCAATACAAACCTATGACAGGGACGCCATCTGCTGCGGAGCCCCCTGCTGGAGATGGGCATATCACGCCCTTCACTCTGCCGACAAATGGTTCATCAACCCGTTTGTATATGAAGAACCCGCTTTTCATCAGGAAGGGATGGATAATCCGGATAATCCGACTGATGTGGTTTTATCAGATGAACAGCTGCTTGATTATCTTGAACAGATCAAAGAAAAAACTCTCGCTTATCTTGACAGTCTGACTGATGAGATGCTTTATGAGAAACCCGAAAAATGTATCTATACGCGCATGGAACTGGTACTGCGGCAATACCGTCATCTGTCCTTCCATACCGGAATGCTTAACGGCCAGACGGCTGTAGCAACCGGACAGTTCCCTATGTGGGTGTCGGAAACGGATAAGTATGTAGATGACGGTATATTCTTCGGAAGATACCGTAAAGGGCAGGTCAAAGCCTGACAGAGAATGATCATTACCGGAGATCATTCCTCCTCTACATGTTCCCTGCCCTGTGCGATAATGGAATGGACGTGGTCGTCGGCAAGCGAATAATAGATGCGCTTGCCGTCACGGCGTCCCTTTACAAGGCGGCAGCCCTTTAAAATTCGGAGCTGGTGGGACACCGCAGACTGGCTCATGTTAAGATCTTCAGAGATCTTATCAACACATAGTTCGCCTTCTCCCAGAATAAACAATATCTTTAAACGGCTCTCGTCGCCGAAGATCTTGAACAGTTCTGCAAGATCATAAAGCTTTTGGGGTTCGGGGATGTTATTATTTTTTTCCTTCATATAAATCTACCTCTATAAAGATCCTTCGCTGCGCTCAGGATGACACTGTTTGGCGCTCAGGATGACACTGTATCAGACTCTCTTTACAAATAACGCTCTGATGGCGTTGATTACTGCCAGTACCATTACACCCACGTCGGCAAAGATAGCCATCCACATATTGGCGAAGCCAAGCGCTCCAAGGAGCAGGCACAGCAGTTTAATGCCTATGGCAAAATATATATTCTCATATACTATGCGCATGCACTTTCTGGCTATTCTTATAGCCTTCGCTATCTTGGCAGGATCATCATCCATAAGAACTATATCAGCTGCTTCTATGGCTGCATCACTTCCCAACGCTCCCATTGCTACGCCTATATCCGCGCGTGAAAGCACAGGTGCATCATTTATGCCATCACCTACAAACGCAAGTATTTCTTTATCTCTCTTATCTTTAAGGAGTTCTTCCACAGCATCAACTTTATCGGCAGGAAGAAGTTCCGATCTCACTTCATCTATCGACAGATCTGCTGCAACACTTTCCGCCACCTGCTTTGAATCACCGGTGAGCATTACCGTGCGGCGTACGCCTGCCCTCTTAAGCCCTGCCACAGCTTCCTTCGCGGTAGGTTTGATAACATCCGAGATAAGTATGTGTCCGGCGTACTCACCGTCAACAGCAACATGTACTACCGTGCCCACATAATGACATTCTTTAAAGTCTATGTTACGGCTTTTCATAAGCTTGCTGTTGCCTATGACGATATCCCTGCCGTCAACCACAGCTACTATTCCGTTACCGCCTATCTCTTCAACGCTGGTAACACGTTCACGCAGTATCCTGTGATCTCCCCTGCCCATCTTTTTCTTTTCGCAGGGAACAGGTACAGCTTCTCCCGTCTCTTCATTGGTCTTCCATACCAGCCCTTCCTGATAGGTCTTGATAATACTCCTGGCTATCGGGTGCGTGGAGAAGCACTCGGCATGCGCAGCATACTCCAGCAGTTTTTCATTTTCTATACTTGAATGATGTATACCGTTTACTTCAAACACGCCTTTTGTCATGGTTCCCGTCTTATCGAAAGCCACAATACGCGTCTTGGATAGAGACTCAAGATAATTTGATCCTTTTACCAGTATACCCGCGTTTCCCGCACCGCCTATTCCTGCAAAGAAAGTAAGAGGTATGCTTATAACCAGCGCGCAGGGGCAGCTGATCACAAGGAAGGTAAGGGCACGGTATATCCAGCTTCCGAAGGCCGCATCTTTTCCCATGATCATCAGCACCAGCGGAGGAAGCAATGCCAGTGCAAGCGCTCCGGCGCATACCGCAGGCGTATAGTATCTTGCAAACTTTGATATAAAATCCTCTGACTTTGATTTCCTGGATGAGGAATTCTCCACCAGATCAAGTATCTTCGAAACAGTTGATTCACCGAATTCCTTGGTAGTCTTTACTTTTATTACGCCGGTCATATTGATACAGCCGCTTATTACTTCGTCGCCTTCTGCAGTCTCGCGGGGGATGCTCTCACCGGTAAGTGCACTTGTGTTAAGAGTGGTGCGTCCTTCGGTAACAATACCGTCGATAGGGACTTTTTCTCCCGGCTGGACTACTATAATGCTGCCCGTTTCAACCTCATCCGGATCCACCTTTTCAAGCGTTCCATCCTTTTCTATATTTGCATAATCGGGACGGATATCCATAAGGGCGCTGATATTCTTCCGGCTCTTGCCCACCGCATAACTCTGGAAGAGCTCTCCCGTCTGATAGAAAAGCATTACGGCTATAGCCTCGGTATAATCACCGTTCTTCTCCACCAGCGCTACTGCTATGGCTCCTATGGTAGCAACTGCCATAAGGAAATTCTCATCAAATATCTGGCGGTTTAATATGCCTTTAAATGCTTTCTTTAAAATATCATAACCTACAACAAGGTAGGGTATCATATACAGTAAAAACCATATAGGCTCCCTGACCGGCGCCGCTTTTACAACGTTCCCGTTTTCATCGAGCGCATCTGCCCCAAGAAACTCATAGGCGAAATGTAATATCACCATCAGGACCGCTGCTGTTATTATGCGTATAAGCATTTTCTTTTGTTTTTTATTCATGTACAGACTCTTTCCGTTTTTGCTAAAGATTCTTCGCTACGCTCAGAATGACATGTGATCAGGGGCTGAAACCCTCAGAATGACATCATTTTATAAAAATATCTCGCAGTCGTCTTCTACCTTCTTGCAGTTCTTAAGTACGTCCTGCATAACTGCCTTGGGGTCAGCACCTTCCTCAAACTCCACATTCATCTTAAGCGCCATGAAGTTTACAACGCAGTCCTTTACGCCTGCGGTCTTCTTAGCTGCTTCTTCCATCTTGTTTGCACAGTTTGCGCAGTCAACTTCGATCTTGTAAGATTTCTTCATTTTCTCTTCCCTCCGTATCATTTTTATGTTGTTACATATGAACAATTATTCATATGTCGATATGTATAATACCTCGCTCTTATGCCCATGTCAATATAAATCAAAAAAAATCTTCATTGTGCCGATAGAAACAGCCACTGAAATCTGATATAATGTATATATGATATTTCTATAAGAATGGGGGTGACGGATAATGCCTGAAAAGCTGAAAAAACGTGTTCTTATAATAGATGATGATCCGCAATACATGAAAACGATACGGGAATGGCTCAAGGATGATTACGCCGTTACCATGACCATAAGCGGTGAGCAGGCTTTCACCTGGCTTAAGGATAATTGGGCTGATGTGATACTGCTCGATTACGAGCTGCCGGTAATGCCCGGTCCCCAGATAATGGAAAAACTCTACGATAATGAAGCCACAAGGCCCATACCCGTTGTGGTACTTACCGGCAAAAATGACCGCGAAAGCATCATGAGGATAATCTCCATGTGCCCTGCGGATTACCTGCTGAAAAACATAAGCAGGGATGAACTGCTGGAAAAGCTGGCAAAGGTATTCAAAAAATAAGTTTGCCTCAAAAAGAAAATACCCCGGGGAGACGATCCCCGGGGTGTTGTTTTCGCAATTTCCGTGGCCTAATGCCAGGATATTGTTCCTTTCTTGATACTGAATTTTATGCTCTTGCTGCCGTAATACTTCGTCTTCTCCGTACTGGTCTCACCCAGGCCGGTCACGATCGCGACGGCCGTACCCTTATTTATATTATCGACGTATTCGATCTTGTAATCAACGCCCTCTTTCAGGGTTACTCCGCTCAGGACCACCTCCAGCC
>JAEEGL016675240.1_pt1 | contig 23922 bp, 19 predicted proteins | sample 9134231 | NCBI WGS metagenome assembly JAEEGL01 (sample SAMN16246548, study PRJNA631951) | gut metagenome | biome: gut microbiome; feature: rumen; material: fiber-attached | host: Bos | place: Iran: Karaj | collected 2018-10 | reverse complement strand
GAGAACAGCAAGGACACCGTTTGGTGGACAACTCCCGAGTATCCTAACGACAACCACCCCGCTAGCCCCGAGACATGGGAGGCCGTGAAAGCGCTCGCCAAGAAGCAGCTCAGCGGAAAGCGCCTGTTTGTCGTTGACGGTTTCTGCGGTACCCACAAGGACACCCGCATGAAAGTTCGCTTCATCATGGAGGTGGCTTGGCAGGCTCACTTCGTGACCAACATGTTCATCCGTCCACAGAATGAAGAGGAATTTGACCAGGAACCCGACTTCCTCGTTTACACCGCCAGCAAGGCAAAGGTGGAGAACTACAAGGAGCTGGGTCTGAACAGCGAGACAGCAGTTGTCTTTAACGTGTCGAGCAAGGAGCAGGTAATCCTCAACACCTGGTATGGTGGCGAGATGAAGAAAGGCCTCTTCTCGATGATGAACTATTACTTGCCACTGAAGGGCATCGCTGCTATGCACTGCTCGGCCAACACCGACATGAACGGCGAGAACACCGCCATCTTCTTCGGCCTCAGCGGCACTGGCAAGACCACACTCTCTACCGATCCTAAGCGCAAACTCATCGGTGACGACGAGCACGGTTGGGACGACGAGGGCGTGTTCAACTTTGAGGGTGGCTGCTATGCTAAGGTTATCAACCTTGACAAGGAGAGTGAGCCCGACATCTATAACGCTATCCGCCGCGACGCGCTGCTCGAGAACGTTACCGTTGACAAGAATGGCGTGCTCGACTTCGCCGACAAGAGCGTTACCGAGAACACCCGCGTGTCTTACCCAATCTACCACATCAAGAACATCGTGCGCCCACAGAGCCACGGTCCCGCTGCTAAGCAGGTAATCTTCTTGAGTGCCGACGCATTTGGTGTGCTGCCTCCAGTATCAATCTTGACTCCAGAGCAGACTAAGTATTACTTCCTAAGCGGCTTCACCGCTAAGTTGGCAGGTACCGAGCGCGGCATCACCGAGCCTACCCCCACCTTCAGCGCATGCTTCGGCCAGGCATTCCTTGAGTTGCACCCAACTAAATATGCCGAGGAACTCGTTAAACGCATGCAGGTGAGCGGTGCTAAGGCTTACTTGGTTAACACTGGCTGGAACGGCAGTGGCAAGCGCATCTCGATTCGCGACACCCGCGGCATCATCGACGCTATCCTCAACCACAGCATCGACAACGCTCCAACAAAGGAGATTCCTTACTTCAACTTCACTGTTCCCACTCAGCTCGAGGGCGTAGATCCAGCCATTCTTGATCCACGCGACACCTACGCTGATCCAGCTATCTGGGAGGAGAAGGCTAAAGACTTGGCAAGCCGCTTCATCAAGAACTTTGCTAAGTATGAGAGCAACGAGGCAGGTAAGGCACTCGTAGCCGCTGGCCCACAACTTTAAAGCTGATTAATGATTAGCAAGCGTTTGGCTTAGTTAGTTCGCAAATTGGCAAGTGTCAATTGCAGCTAAACCACCAAAGCAACATAACCATTAGTACAAGTAGTAATTTTGTTTCATAATTTTTTTAGTCCAATCGCCGTAACCCCGTGACGGGAACTACGGCGATTGGTTTTTTGTGAAATCAAAACATGGCATTCTAATCTCAATTAGGAATAAAAAGCAAGGTTCTTATCGACTATTACTCTGGGTAAACATAAAACCTTAATGGATGGCGTTTTATTTATGCAGCATCCTCAATTGTGTGAAAAAATATGTATTTTGGCTGTTGTCTCAACTTTTTTCACTAAGTTTGCAAACTATTTTGACAAGACTAGATATGAATATTTTTAAAAAGAATGATGCCTCAAAGAAAGGCACAGAGAATAAAAAAGATAACAAAGAAGAGGAGAAAGTTCGTCAAACAGGCTCTTTGCGTGAGCGTTTAGGCCGCGTGAAGAAGACACGCTGGATACGCTTCGGCATTGTGAGCCTTATATTCTTTGCTTGGGTGGCTTGGCTCGGAAACTGGTGGGTAGCACTGCTATGGTTCCTGCTTGCCGACATCTACCTCACACAGTTCATACCATGGAACTGGTGGAAGTTCAGCAAGAGTTCTTTAGTACGCACAGTGATGAGCTGGGTCGATGCCATTGTCTATGCGCTTGTGCTTGTGTATTTCCTCTTTGCCTTTGTGGGGCAGAACTACCAGATTCCTTCGTCTTCACTTGAGAAAACGTTGCTCACTGGCGACTTCTTGTGGGTGAATAAGATGGTGTATGGTCCTCGCGTACCCATGACTCCACTCCACTTCCCACTGGCGCAGAATGAGCTTTTCGGCGTGAAGAGCTATATTGAGAAGCCACAGTTTGAATATCATCGTCTCAAGGGCTTCCGCAGCGTGGAGCGCGGCGACATAGTGGTCTTCAACTTCCCAGCCGGCGACACCGTGGTGGTGGGTAGAACGAACCCTGACTACTACACCCAGGTAATGGAAGCGGGTGCCCAATTAATGCAGGCTTCGCTAGAGAGCTTTAATGACGACCCCACCATGTATGACAAGGTGATGCAGGCTGGTCGCAAATTTATAAGCAGCCATTGCGCGTTAATTCACCACCCTGTTGACCGTCGCGACAACTATGTTAAGCGCTGCGTGGGTCTGCCAGGTGAGAGAATCTCGGTAGTCAACGGCGTAGTACACATCAACGGCAAAGCCATTAGCGAACCTAAGAATGTGCAATACAACTATGAGGTGTATCTGAAAGGCGACTTTTATGACGAAGCCTATTTGACCGATGAGCTGGAAATGGCACGTGACGATTTTGAAGGCCACAGTCATAATAATCTACATTGTGACATTTGCGGCCTAAACAATGCGAATATGAGTCTATTGCACAATATTCCACTCACTTATGAGATGAAGTCGAAACTCGAAGGCTGCTCATGGGTCAGCAAGATTGAACCATCGAGTATAGGTTCTGGCGAAAGCATCTACATCTATCCTGTGGGGCGCAATTATGGCTGGACTCGCAGCAACTTTGCCAACGATATAGGTGGACTATGGATTCCCAAGAAAGGCGTCTCAATTGACCTTACCAAGAAGTTAAATCAGGAGATCTATGCACGCTGCATCCGTGACTATGAGAAAGTAGACCTCACCATCAAAGATGGCAAGGCCTACATCGACGGCAAGCCAGCTACCAGCTACACCTTCAAGATGGATTACTACTGGATGATGGGCGACAACCGCGACAACTCACTCGACTCTCGATTCTGGGGCTTTGTGCCCGAAGATCACATTGTGGGAACGCCAATGTTTGTCATAGTTTCCTTCGATAAAGATAAGGGCTGGTTCGACGGCAAGATTCGCTGGAATCGCGTCTTCCGCGATGCTAATCCTGATAAATAAGGTGAGAGTGGAGTGGTGAGAGTGGAGTGGTGAGAGTGGAGAGAAATTATGTGCACAGCCACTTAATACTAGAGCGGAAACGTAAAAGGTGAGAGTGGAGAGAAATTATGTGCGCAGCCACTTGACACTAAAGCGGAGACGTAAGAGGTGAGAGTGGAGAGGAATTGGGTGCGCAGCCACTTAAAACTTAACACATAAAACTTAACACTTAAAAATATGCTTCTTCTTGGCAGCATGTGTGCGGGCGATGTGCGGTGCTATGCCGCCATGGTCAAGGCTGGCGAGGTGGTGATTGATGCCACCGAGCGCCACTTACCGTTGCGCCATAGCCACCACCGCTATGTCATCGATGCTCCTAATGGTCCCGTCAAACTCACTGTGCCCCTGGTGGGCAGCACAAATGCCATGCCAGTGATGATGCGTGATGTGCTCGTGAGCGAACACGGCAACTGGCGGCATCTGCACTGGGGAGCATTGTTCTCGTCCTACGGCAAGAGTCCGTTCTTCGACTTCATAGCCGATGATTTACATCGCATTATTATAGAAGGCCACCAGCAAAACTTGCTTGACCTAAACATGGAGCTGCATCAGCTCGTAGTTGACTTTATGGACCTTCCTGTCAATACCCGAGTGGTGGGCGATGAGGACGAAATAGCGGCACTGTTGGCCAATGGAGTCAATGACCTGAGAGGCAAAATTGGTGGCAAGCGAGCAGACACTTTGCCCATAGCCGACGTGCCCTACTACCAGATGTGGAGCAATCGCCGGGGCGCTTTCACGCCACGGCTAAGCATACTCGACCTACTGATGAATGAAGGGCGAGAAGGGATAATGCCCCTGCTGAAAATGGTAAAATGACACATTAATGTTAAACAAAGTTAAACAACAGCAATCTTTATCGATAAAAACTTGCTGTATAACTCAAAATGCCTAACTTTGCATCGTGTTTTTCATGGTATTAGATTTAAGGTTAATTAAGATTGGTTGTCGTGAGACAATCAATTTTTTTTGTGCCATTACCATAGCAGAAAAATTCCCTTTAATGTATTAGAATTCCACTCCTGCTTTTAGGAAGAAGTTGTGGAACATTGTGTTTTTGTCGAGGTAGGAGCTGCCGCTCTTGTCGGGAATGGCGCCTGGAGTGTCGCCAGTACACCATAGCTTATAATGGGCAGTGTGCAGAGCGTAACCCACTCCCACGTTAAACGAGAAGAACTGGCTGCTCTTGAAATGGAAACCAATGCTTGGTGAGGTGTAGAATCCTTTATGGTTGATGAAAGTGGCACCCACCTTAAGGCTCAACCATGGTGTGTTTTGGCTCTCGTTCTTGAAACTGTAGCGTCCTTCGGCATATAATGGGATGAACGGATATTGCCAGTTGGGGTCGTTGTCCTCGGGTTGTGCCTTGTCGGTGCGCTTGGGATAGGTGCTGAGCACGGGCTTGAAGTTGTGGATGCCAATACCAGCACCAAGGTAGGCTTTTGGTGTGATAGCATAACCAAAAGATGTCTCTATGAGCCAAAAGTCATTGCGTGGAGAACCCACACCAAGCGAATATCCCACGTCGATGAATCCACGAAACTTGGCGGTGTCGTAGTCCTTCTTGTGCATCTTGTGATCGATGTGGTCAACATCGGCCATAGAATAGGTGTATTTCATGCCGTCGGTAGTCACGATTTCCACCTGCTGGTCGTTGCGCGAGGTTATAGTGCCTTCCACGGTCTGCCCGTTGCGCAGGTAAATAGTTGAATTTTTGCCGCCATCATCGCTAGCAACGGCAGGTAAAGCGATGGCAACAGCCATCATTAAGGTTAACAATAATTTTTTCATATTATAGTAATTATCAAATATCAGATTGTCTCTACATCATTCTTGATTGTGTTTATGAATTGTGTATTTATTAAAACGTCTGCATATCTACTAGGTGCTTGTAGGTGCCGCCTAAGGCTATAAGCTCGTCGTGACGGCCTTGCTCCACTACTTTGCCTTCGTGCATGACCACGATGAGGTCGGCATTCTTGATGGTCGAGAGACGATGGGCAATTACCAGAGTGGTGCGACCGTGCATGAGGTTGTCGAGTGCCTCCTGCACCAGATGCTCACTCTCGGTGTCGAGCGCCGAAGTTGCCTCGTCTAGGATGAGGATGGGCGGGTTCTTGAGGATGGCACGTGCAATGCTGATGCGCTGGCGTTGGCCTCCCGAGAGTTTGCAGCCTCGGTCACCGATATTTGTGTCGAAGCCCTGCTCAGTAGCCATGATGAAGTCGTAGGCATTGGCGATGCGCGCCGCTTGCTCCACCTCTTCTTGAGTGGCGTTCTCCACACCAAAGGCTATATTGTTGAAGAACGAGTCGTTAAAGAGAATAGCCTCCTGATTCACGTTGCCCATGAGGCCACGCAGGTCGGTGACGCGGTAGTTGCGGATATCTACGCCGTCGATGGTTATAGAACCTTCGTTCACGTCATAAAAGCGTGGTAGCAGGTCGGCGATGGTCGTTTTTCCCGAGCCACTTTGTCCCACGAGCGCCACAGTCTTGCCGCATGGGATGTCGAGAGTCACGTCATCAATCACCCACGCCTCCTCGTAGCGGAAGCGCACGTTCTGGTACTTGATGCCCTTGCTGAAGGAGTTGAGTTCCACAGGTTCAGCAGGGTCGGTAATGGGATTGGTGGCGCCAAGGATCTTGTCGATGCGCTGCATCGAGGCAAGACCGCGCTGAATATTGTAGCTCGCCTTAGAGAAGTCTTTGGCAGGGTTGATGATGCTATAGAAAATCACCATGTAGTAGATGAACTTGGGGGCAGTAATCGCTGATGTTCCGCCCAAGATGAGCGTGCCGCCAAACCACAGCACTATTGCGATGGTGGCAGTGCCCAAGAACTCGCTCATGGGGTGTGCAAGCTCATAGCGGCGGCTCATGCGGCGCGAAATGTTGCGGTATTTCTCGTTCTCGTTGCCGAAACGGCTTTTCACCTTCTCTTCAGCATTGAAAGCTTTGATGATGCGCAGCCCGCTAATGGTCTCCTCGATGTTGCTCATGATGGTTCCCAGCTGGTTTTGCTGCTCGAGCGACACACGTTTCAGGTATTTGCCCACGCGCCCCATTATAAATCCGGCGATAGGAAGCAGGATGAACACAAAGAGCGTCAACTGCCAACTCACGAAGAGCATCATAGCCAGGCACACTATTATCATGATTGGGTTCTTGAACATCATGTCGAGTGACATCATCACCGAGTTCTCTACCTCGGTCACGTCGCCACTCATTCGTGCCATCACGTCGCCCTTGCGCTCGCTTGAGAAGAAGCCAATGGGCAGCGACACCATCTTATTGTAAATCATAGCCCGCAGATCGCGCACCACGCCCGTGCGCAACGAGATCATGAAGAAGGCTGCCATATAAGCGGCGCCGGTCTTCAAGCCTGTCATTACCACCAGTGCAGCAGCGATGCACGCCAGTGCGGTGCTCTTGCCATAGTTGGCGATGATGGTCTGCACATAGTAGTAGAAGTTGTTGACCACCACTTTGTCGATACTCGCGCTGCCCCACGGTGTGTAGTCGTAATGGGCGGTATTAAGTCCAAAAAGCATCTCTAGAATAGGGATGATAAGGGCAAACGAGAACAGGGTGAGCACAGCAGCCAGGATGTTGAACAACACGTTCAACGCTAACTGCTTCTTATAGGGCGGCACAAATCGCCTCAGTATTTTGAAAAAACCTTTCATTATTAGCTGACAAGCTTACAAGCTGACAAGCAAACAAGGCAATGGTTATTAGTAACAAATTGCCCTTTAGCTGACACTTGAGCCACTTTGCGATGCAAAGATACAATTTTTTTCTTTATTTTGCTTTTACATTCAAATGTTTACTCCTCTTTGCGTGATGTTATTTCTTGTATGGTCATTATATTTTATCTTTGACTTCGCAATAAAAAGAGGTGTTTTGTTTCGATAAATTTTGCTAAAACACATTCGTCACCATTAATACTATTAGCTTAACAATATACCTCTCGCCCTAAGAATATCTTTAATAATTGAACCTAATGATTCAACCTCTTGGTCAATCTTTAACTCCATTCTTTGTTTTTCATTATCAGAAAGCAAAGCAGAGTTCTTCTCCAATTCTAATTTTCTTTTGGCTTTACAGTATTCTAAAGCACCTTTAAACTCGTTCTCCGAGATTACTGATGGTAAATTTAAAATATCTGAGAACCAAACCCCTAATAATTTTGCTCCACCTTGTGAATTTAAGAGCATAACGCTCTTGTATTGAAGTATTTTATTATTGTCTATCATAGTTCAACAATTACAATTTAGTATTTCTGTTTGTTTGGAATTACGCCACGCTTACCGCCTTTTGGATTCTCAATGTCAACATTGTAACGGTGTATCACATACATCAGGCAGATCTTATTGCTAATTAACACGTACTGAGTCTCTTTCGGATCTCTGTCTATCAAATATGTTGTTACAGTTTTGTCCATGAATACCTTTGCTTTTTGCTGTTTGTCTTTAATATTCCCTTTTCATCAAAGAATTGGCATCCTGCTTAGTATTATTACCTAAAAAAGATGATATTTATAGTTCACAAGCAGCTCTTTTCATTTGTTCCAAATGATATCACCAGCAAACACTTCATATAAAACGGGCGAATCACGTATTATCCAATATTTGAAACCTAGCAATTCTTTTTCTACATCTAATTCATTTTTAACAGCTTTCTCATTATCAGTGCTTGGATTATCTAAATAATTATAGATTAGGCCTTGAAATCGGTTGATTACGCATAGAACTTGTTCAAAGAATCGCTCTTCTTTGATGGAGCGAGTATGCTTATTACCATTGAATACACTATTAAGCAAAGAAATCGTTTCGTCAAGCTGAGTTCCATTTTTAATTGAATGAAACAGTGCCTTCTTGTTTGCAAAATCTATACGTTGTTCTATTTCGTCTTCAATATTGCAAACACTCGGATTTATAGTATTGTCAAAGGAACTAGACTTTTTCCTGTTACAATATCCACAGCCCATAAACAGATTATCCCAATCTTGGATTAAGCCAGGATAGTTTTTTTGACTTTTATGGTGCTCTATTTCAAAGTCTGTATCTCTACTTCTCTCACAGATATAACATTTGTTATGTTGGTCAGCAAGTAACTGTTGTTTTACATCTTCACCGTCATAAGCTGATGTAGTCGTAAGGGAGGAAGGGATTTCTGTACTTTTATATACTTTTATCATTTTTACAAACTATTGAGCTTTTCTGCATTCTTAATGAAAACCTGACGAAACTCTCCCACTATCAATGGAGATACTACTTCGTTAATTTTTTCAAAGTCTGATTTTAGTTGTTTTAATTCAACTTTGTCAGCATCAGATAATGCCTCCTTTGCAAGCAACTCCTTGAATCTCGCTAACTGCATCTCAACATAGCTTGACTGTGTTTTTACACCAAAATAACCTTCTGCTAAAGCCTCATAAGAGTATTCTGTCAAATCATCCAAAATATTCTTGTGCTCCAGATCGTATGCTACTGCATTTGGAATAGAACTCATTACAAATGGAGAGTGAGTTGTAATGATAAATTGGATATTGGGAAATACCTTAGTCAGCAAAGGCATAATGACCTTCTGAAGTCCAAGATGTAAATGAGTTTCTATTTCATCAATCAATACGATTCCTTGTTTCTGGTAACTTCTCGTTAGCGATTTGTCTTCCTGCATTTTCAAAATCAGGTCAGTAACAATGTCCAGTACAGCGGCAAAGCCATCGGATACTTCAGTAAACTTAAATTGTTTCCCCTCTGTACAAATCTTGAAACTATAATCCCTGTAATTGAAATGAAGCTCCAAATTGGGATCCTGATATATTTGTTTCATTAAGTCTTCAAACTCAACAAACCAAGTCTTGATTTCATCAGCATCTTTTGTTTCATGTTCGTTCCGAGCTAGTGCCTCTTGAATCTTTAAATCTGATAAAAAGTTTAAGAATTGAGCAGAAGCAGTTTCTTTTACATCCCCTTTTTTATTATATACAGGTTTTGTAGGATTCTTTGGCTCAGACATTTTTACTTTTCTGTCTGCCTGATAAAAAGAAATAATGAAGTTACCTGAATTATATTTCTCAATGACGCTTCCAAAATCAATCAATGATAATTCTAAATTCCCATATAATTCTTCAATCCTCTTTTTATATAATTCGATTTGAGCCTTAGAGTGCATTTGGTCATTCTGATTGGTATCTTTTTTTAACTTGTTTTCCCAATACAGAAGCCGGTCGGTGTAAGATAAAAAACTTAGATCTTTCTTGTCTCTTATATTACTTAAAAAATCAGAAATGGCATTCAACAAAATAGTCTTTCCGCTACCGTTCTTACCAGTAATAATGAGATGTGGATATTTTGCATCTGCAATAGGAATATCGAAGTCTTTCAGATGGAATAATCTGTTGACATGGATATTATTAATGAAATAATTCATAATTGTATCGTTTTTAATTTATTAATTCTGTTATAGTATAATGACTGTCTCATCTCCACAAATATTGCGAATTTTCATGCGGAGAGGTCTATTGTCACAGTAGATGGTGGCGTCCCAAAAGTCTTTGGTTTTCTTGCCGTTTAGGATAACGTAGCCCAGACGATCAATCTTTATCTCTGCATCGCTGTGCCAAGGGGCTTGCTTGTCTGAATTGGTGCAGTCAAGGCTAATCAACTCTATGGTTTCGAGACCTGCGTCACTGACGTCGATAGGCTTGAATTCTTTTTTCTTGCCCTTTGCATTTTGTAGCAAGGCTTGTTGCTGGCTTTTTAGATTAACTTCTTCTATTTTGCGCAGCACACGGTCGCTATGGAAACTCTTCAATTCCACCATCCAGCCTTTGAACAGGTTATCTTGGATTTCAGTTAATTCCCACTCGGCCTCGTCTTCCACCACCACATCGTCGAGCACTTGTTTCAAGTCGCGCAGCTCAATCTCTATGGTGGAGTGGTTGTTCTGCTCCTTGATAAACTGCTCTATCTCCTCCCGGCTGGTAATGTCTATGTAATAAACGATAACACGCTTGGTGTCATCGGGCAGGTCGGGCAGTGCCTCGCGGATGATGCGGTTAATCAGTGGCTTGTCGAGCAAGCGGGTGCTGCTGTCCATCAAGTTGGGCAGATACACGGGCATCATACCATGATTGGTGTCGACGATGGAGCCCTCCCAGAACTTGTCGAGTGCATCATCGTTGCGCAAGCCTGGAATGAGGCTTTTAAGCTTGTCCATTGTTTGGACAGGATTGCGATAAAGTGATACGCCGTCTTTTATCTCCAAGACTTCAAACTCGGCTTTGTCGGCCAATAGGCGGTCTCTTGTTGTCTGAATGCTATTGATACCGATGTCGCAATGGATAAAGTTGCGGCCCAACTTGTTGGCAACGGCTGCTGTCACACCACTGCCGCCAAAGAAGTCGGCAACGAGCATACCTTGGTTAGAGCTAGCCTTAATGATTCGCTCTAATAGAGCTTCGGGTTTCTGGGTGGCATAGTCTGCTCTTTGTGCGTCTGTGGAAGCAATATATGGAATTTCCCAGACATCTTTAACTTTCTTTTCAGTAGAAATTTCATAAATAATATTGCCTTCATTATCACGAGCTCTCATGTTTTTGCCATCAACCTTGACTCGTTTACTCTGTTTAACAGGTTCATTCCTTTCTTCTGTGATAACATTATATAAATACTCATTGTTTTTTGAATATCTGAAGATGGTATCGTGTTCACAAACAAAATCATGTGGACTTGTCGTTCCGCTCATTTTATTAGTATAATGCCATATAATCTCATTCCTAAAGTTATCCTCTCCAAATATCTCGTCCATCAGAATCTTTACATAATGCCCTATGTGATAGTCCAAATGCACATAGATACTTGCCTCGTCACTCATGATGCTCTTGATGGCCATAAGGTTCTCGTACATCCAGTTAAGGTAACGTTCCTTGTCCCAGACGTCGCCATACATTTTTTCCTCAAAGGTTTTAAGTTCTTCCACATCAAGCTCTGTTTCGGCTTGGGCAATTGCTGCAGCCACCTTAGGGTTGCGACGAATATACACCTTCTTGGCATAGTCGGCACCGCTGGCAAAAGGCGGGTCGATATATACAAGGTCAACCTGAATGCCCTTGTCTTTAAGATAGGCGCAAGCCGACAGACACTCGCCGCGAATCACCAAATTGTGTGGATTCTGGCCTATTTGCTCTTTCAACTCCATCTCGTAGAGGGGCATACCTCTCTGCACACGCTCTACGACCTGGTCGTTGTCACGATAGCGCAACACTCGCTTGGTGCGAACAAAATTGTCTAATATAGCTTGTCCTTCAAGCGTGTTGGGGAAATAGGGAACATATTTAATAGCCATAGCTCTGTATATTTACACGTTAAAGAAATTCTTGATGGCAGCAAGGGTCTTGTGACGGCGCTGTTCCGGAGTGATGGTATCTTCCAAATAGAGGAAATCGAAACGCTGATAGCCGAACTTGTCGTTGTTCTTCTTGACGAACTCCGACATGAAGTCGAGCCGGTCCTTGAACTTGGCCGCAAAGCCCTCGCCCTTGGTCTCGATGATGATAACTTTATCTATCTGCTTCTGCTCGTTACGGCTGAGCAAAAGGAAGTCGGGGACGTACCTGCCGATATATCTCCAGCTGTTGCCAACACGTTTGTAGCAATCAATCTTAAAATCGGTGAGCGTATCGTCGCCATTGAAATAGACTTCCAATGCCTTTTCCTTTATCAAAGGTAGAACCTCTTGAGAGAGGAAATGTTTCTCCAAACCACTGTCGAAGCGGTAAGGCAGATAGTGGTAGGTATGGCTCCGCTCCGGATGCGGGTCTGGTTTGGGATTGCGTAGTGCAGAGACATCTATACCCAAAGCCTCCAGTTCTGCAATCTTAGCCTTCTGCTCTGCCGTTAACTCTTGCTGAGGAGGCTTTTCATCCCACTCCATAATCTCGTGAACGGCCTGTTGGTCAGGGAAGAACTTTTCACTGTCTTCAACGGGTGATGTCAGCCGCTCAATCTGCAGCATACTGGCTTGCTTGGGTAGGATTTCCTCTTTTGTCGTAAAGTCACGCTGTGGGGCAAAGGCCTGACGGATAAGCGAGCGGATGCGCTGGTGGTCGTATTTTCTATTTTCAATCAACACGCCATCTTTCTCGGTAGTAATCTTTGCGAAAATAGATTGCAGCTCTGCTTCGCACTTTTTCAAATCGGACACCACCAGCATGCCGAAACTCTCCTTGGCTATCTGGTGGAGCCACCACTTGAAGGATGTACGAATCTCCTCTTTGCTTTCCTGCTGGGTGGATGCAATCAGATTGCCCTCCATATCCTGCTGATGAATCAAGGATATATCTGACAGAGCCAGGATATCCTCATTTCGTAATCGCTGGGCAGGGTCATTGGCTTCGTCGATGACGAGGGTTTCATAGCTGACCTTCAGTTGATAGAAGTCTATTGCTGGCACCTGCAAGCGTTCCATTCGTGAGAAGCGATCTATCAACTTAGGTTCTATATTCGGCTTGCCGCCAAACTCCTTCAGTGTGATATTCTGCTGCTGTTGTAGCTGACGGTTCAACTTCTCGGCATTAAACTTGTTGAGCCAGATGAGAGCCGTTTCCTGACTGTTCTTTGTCACCTGACGCAGACAGCGGCAAGAGGTCTGGAGCACCATATTCGTGGGACAGACACCCTTTTGTGGCAGGATGACACCTGTCAGGCTCTTGCAGTCCCAGCCCTCCTTGCCAATTTGTACTAGAAGAACAATCTTGTATTTCGAGATAGAAGTGTCGAGAGACGCAAAAGCCGTCTCAGAACCTTCATGCTGAGGGTACTGCTTGTTGCCGCCATGATATGGCAGAATAGTGTCTGTGGGGTTCAGCCCGTATGAGGCCACTATCTCTGACACCAATGGGTAGATGCTTTCTTCGAGCGTCTCAATCTGTCCGCAATAGATGGCCAGTTTGGCGCAAGTGCCGTTTGCATACATGGTGTCACGATACTTGTCGAGAAACTCGCATACACCATTAGCGACAATCGTCTGTGTGTCAATGTCCTCAAACTTCACATCAGGATTTTTCAGAAAGTTTCCGATACCCTCTACCAGTGGGTAGTAATACACTACGTTGGCAAGGTCGGTGTTCTTGATGGTCAGCGTATCTGATATTTTCAGCGGCTCGGCCTTATCTAAATAAGGTGTACCTGAGAAACCGAGTACGGAGTTGAACGTATGCTTCTCCGTCCATTTGTTCACTACCTGGCGTAGCTTGATTTCGTCGTCGGCAGCATGATGTACCTCATCAATATATACAGCAAGGTGTGGCAAGCTGCCGACTATATCTCTCAGCTCATTGGCAAGTTCCATTCGCTTCAACTCTTCAACGGTGAACAGCGATAGGTCTTGGTCGTCGGGCATACGGTCGAGAATCACCTTTTCGGCATTGGTAATGGCAACTAGTCCCTTCAAGTCTTCAAACGGTTGGTGGTTGTTAATCTTCTGGGCATTGGGATTCTTGATACGGTTGCTCTTTTTAGCTGTTTTCTGTTCATCCAGAATCTCAAACTTGATAAGGCGGCGCAGCTCTGTGGCAGACGGCTCAGGGATAATCCACGAGGGGTCGAACTCCTTGATATGCTTCAAACTGGGAACAATCGATGACTTCAAACCCGAAGGTGCCATCACCATGAAGTTGTGGGCAAAGGCTGGATTGTCCGGCTCATTTTGAGCAAAATAGAGGTCAAGATAGATGAATGCTGCCATTAGGTAAGTTTTTCCAGCCCCCATAGGAAGACTAAAGAGGTAGTCGGTATAAGTTACACCATAGAATATCTTTTGGAACGTGGCTTCATAGTCTATTTCATTGGCATGTTGCTTGATGTACATTTCCAGTTCAGGAGCTAATTGGTTGCCTTTTTTGTCGTTTAGGCGTGAATACTGGAACAAAGCCACTGCGGCCTTGTTGGCACTGAATATTTGGCGGGCTGTCTCTGTCAACTCCACCTGACCGATGTTAGTGTCGTTGAACATACCATCGACAAAAAGCCGCCAAAGAGGTTGGTTCTTGCAGGCTATCTTCAGAAACAGGTATGTTTTGATGGCTTCCAACTGAGCGTCGCGCATCATACCCCGTTGCACAATATACTGCAGCAGTTCCTTGATGGTGCATTCGTCAGACGCCAACCATTCATTACGTTTCTTTTCTATTAATTTATAGAACATATTTAACCCTCCTAATGCAAAATTACATATTTTATTTTACAAGGCAAGTTTTCCGTTTAGATAATTAATAAAAGCGGAACATGTAATCAACATAAACTTTGCTTCATGATAAGTTGGCACATAAGTTCCACTATCATCCATCAATTCATGACGAATACCACTTTGCTTCTCGTTAACATAGTCATAGAGTTTGCTGAATGCTGTTTTTAATTGTGGATGAAACAATCTTTGTTTCTTCTCTAAAGTAGATAACGCCTTTCCTAAATCATTCTCACCTGTCATTTCTCTGCAAAGAACCCCAACAGCTGATATCGATTCTTTTATAGAATTTCTGTAATCTGGAGTTTCTTTATCTGATAAATGTTTAAGTGCGCTATTTAGATGTTCCCTTATGTTGTCTTTTGCATTATCTATAGCCTCTTCAACAGTTTCAACCTCCTCTTTCGCTGTTATTGGAGTCACAAGATTATTTATAATCCGATAGCCATAATTAAGACGTTCAAATTCTGAATTAAGATTAGTAATAAAAGAACCTACAATCTTTAAATATTGCAGCCTTATTAAAGAATTAATTATAAATTCTATTAAATCCAATTTTTTATACCATTCATTATTAGGATCCTCCAAGTATGGTATAATAACATCATAATAAGGATTATAAGCAAAACAGTCTGTCTTATTATTTAAAAAATGTGCACATACATCTTTTTGTATCTTTATAAGATTGACATTAATTTGTCTATATAAAATTTTCAAACAATTAAATATTGCGTTTTGCACCTCTTGTGACAAACATTCAACAATAATTGCCTCAGATGGTTTCACATATCCATATCTTTCTGAAAATAATCCCATACTATGTTCTTGTTAAATGGTTTTATAAATCGATTAGAGCTTTGTTATTATGAAAATAGTTAGTTATCTTTTATCAAAAAGTCAATTGCCAAGTTCACCATTAATGCCGAAACAGCTACACCACGTTTCGCATTTATATCATTGAGAGACTCCTTTACGCTTGATGCAAGAAAGTCTACAGCGATGTGCAGTGAATGATTCGTCAATTCGGTCTTTGATTTGTTATTAAGTGCATTTTCAATACCATGTAATGCCCAAATAGTTAGATTGGCAATAGATGTTACATTGTTATCTGGATAAACAATATCTACAAGGTCAAGTGCATACTTGACAACTTTTAATAAGTTTCCAACCGTCAATCGCTTTTCGTTTTGCGAATACAATACGTCAGTGCTATGAAATTGGACTGGTCGTGAAAGCGTCTGATAAGCAAATTGACAATCTCGTATGATGCCATTTAACTTCGTATAGAATAGAACATTCATACAAGCCACTGCATACATGTCTAAAACTTCTGGAGGCAGGAGTTCGATAGAAGAGCGCCTGGGATATGTCCTTTTACCACGGACTGCATACAATCTTGTCATTTCAGCATTTGCCAATTCGTGGAAATATGGAATCCCCAAATTTTCACAAAGGTTACAGCTATCCTCTATGGCTTTCCTGTCGCGCTTAATATAGAAAGCATTGGATAGTTGGTTGTAAACATCTTCTATTATAAGGATATTATTTGCCATTATATTTATTACTTCTTTTTGTTCTTCAGCATTTTCTTTTGCTCGCTTGCGAGGCGGCGTACTACTTCGCCGCTCTTTTCCATGAGCTCGGTACGCAATTAGGAAAGAGAGCGGCAATGCGTTCTACATTCTGCGTCACGCCATCAACACTATGTATTTTAAGATTTTCCATTATATGTGGTTTTGTGCTTATATTTAAAAGATGTTTGATACTTCTTATCTCACTCATACGAAGCCTATAGCCCAAAAGACATTTTTGTGTTCTTCAGAGTGTTTTCTGCTACTGTGTATGCGTAGCATGCGACTGGCATAAATTGGAGACAACCGTATGCCATATTTCTCTTTCCAGTCTCAGATATGGAGGTTACAATGGCGTGAGTGAGCCCATTAGTTCTCATAAAAGTTTCCAAGGACTTCAATTCTGAACTTGGATTTGTGAAAGGCTTGTTTGACCATTTAACTTCCACTGCCCAATATGGTTTCTGTTTGGCATCATTAATGCCAACTATATCCACTTCGCCTTTCTTTTTATTGCCCTCATTCCAGTTTGCATAGGCAATATTGGCATTTCGTGGAATCCACTGTGCATAAACTGCCGTCTCAACCATATTTCCAATCACCTCATCATTTTCGGTTACAGGTTGAAACAAGGCGCATCGCAAAGAAGGGTTGGTGAGGTAGAGCTTAAACAACATTTCCCTGCGATATGCTTTCGCCGTATCATCGGCACGCCTTATTTTTTTCACCAGAAATGCCGCTTCTAAATAATGAATGTATTTTCGAAGAGTGTCTTTTTTCACGCCGGAGTCTTTTGATAAACCTTCGTATGAAAATTGCGACCCCGAATGGTAAGCAATCATCGTGAAAAGGGAATTCAACTCTTGCACATCGGTGATACCGTATAAGCTTGGCAAATCGCGAAGCAAAACTTTGTCAATTATATCGTGCCTTATGAACTGCCCTGGATTATCTTGAATACGTTCAGAAAAGACCACTTCGGGGTAACCGCCATAGTTGATGTAATCAATAAATAATTGGTTTAATTTTGTTATGTCAATAGTCGTATTTCCCTGAATGTTGCCTTCCTTCCACTCAATCTCAATGGGATGCATCAACTGGCCATATCCTTTCATGTGAACATATTCATAGAAAGTCAAGGGGGGAAGACTGAAGTCGGTGAAACGTCCCGCTCCACTCTCATCGCTACGTTTTTTAAGCTCGGCTGCTGCTGACCCCGATGCTATAAATTTAACGTTATGATATGTATCAACAAGAGATTTCAAGTTGAGCTCCCAGTCTCTGAGATATTGTATCTCATCAAAGAAAACGTAGAACCGCTCCTTGTTGTCGCTTTTTCCAAGTACTTGTTTTGCCAAATTAAAAAGTTGCTCCAACATTATCTTGTTATAAATAGGCGTCTCTACTGAAATATAAATTATATTCTGAGGGGAGACACCATCGGCTATCAGTCGCTGAATCGTATGAAACAACATTACAGTTTTGCCTACACGTCGTGGTCCCATCAATATCATGGCACGCCGAACAGCAGTATCGACCACTAATGGATAGAAAATGTCAAGATATAATCTAGGCTGCATATCAGCGTAGAATGATGGAACCTCATTTTCAGTCCACCAGGGATTATCGACTCTAAGACGCCCTAAAACTTGCTTCTCTATCAATTCATTGTAAATCATAATTATTTATTTAGGCCACAAAAATAGTAAAAATTTTCTTAATATGCAATTATTCATCAAAATAAGGCGAAATAAACCCGCTTAATATATTGTTTTTCTCCATTTCTAACGTACAATATAATAACTTAGATATTGTGGTCAAACTATCTTTTGAAAGAATCGTACTTATTAATATTTGCTGCTTGCTTTCTGATTCTCAAGACATTACTTCAAAAATAAATATTAAGCAGAATTAAATCTGCTTAATATTTTATCATTTTATTGACGTTAATAAAATGATCTTTAACGTCCTGTCCAACGTTGGCACAGGCTTCTTTTGCCTTGCTAATAACATTTGTAAAGTTCTGCCATAAGCTATATCCAAACAACTTTTGCAAGTCTCTGGCACTCCAGCATTCGGTTTCTTCAATCATGCAAACCGCATTTTCATAACACTGAAATAATGCTAATATTTCTTTCTTCTTCATATTATTATCTGAGAATAATCTTTATTTCGCAAAGATAATTTTTTTTCTGCAATATTTCTCAGTATGTTTATAACTTTTATAATTATACCAACGTCATTTTGATGGAATAAATCGTAATACAAATTACCGCCACTCTATAGGTGTAGGGTGGCGGTAAATTATTGTTTCCTAGGAGTTTTATGCTTTTCTTACCAGTGCTACTGGAGTCTGCTGGTCGTTTTGGCCTAGTGGGTTGTCTTTGAAGAGGGCTTTGAGGAACTTCATGTCTATGTCCTTGCTTGAACGGCCTAGGATGTCAACGTTAAGGTCATTAGCATCGAGCACAAACACGTCCTTCACACCAAGTTTCTCCTTCATCTGGCGAGCCACCTTGTCGGGGTTCTTGGGGGCCATCTTGGCGTAGCGGTTATAGGGTGGGATAGTGCAGTCGCAGGGACCGTCGATGGCATAAGCGCGAGGTCCACACACCTTATAGAACGCGCCTCTCACGCCAAAAGGCTTGGTGACAGCAGCGGCAACGCAGCCGAGCAGCAGGCGAGGCACGCCCACGTCCTTAATTGCTAGCTGCATGGTGTAGGGGCTTCCTAGACCGATGCCATAAGGCGACTTATACACAAACTTCACCAGGAACTTCGCCAGCCAACTAGGTTTAATCTCCGAGATGGGGAATGCTCTGCCTTGTGTGATAGCCACGATCTTTTCGCTCACAAAGAGAAGGTCGTCAGGCTGACGCACGTTTTTGGTATATTCATCAAGCACTTCGCCTAAGTTGTCTTCTTTCATCACCAACTTGGTCTTGCAAGGAATGCGCATATATTCCACACCGTCAATTTTGATGTTGAGGTTCTTGCCCTCATTTGCTTTTATTTCCATTTCTTATAATGTTTTACTTGTAATTTCCTATTTTGACTGCAAAAGTAGATATTCTCATTCAAAAAAACAAATAAACCAGAATTTATTGGTCCTTTGTAGAATTTTAGTGCAAAAAAATTGCATTTTTTAAGAATAGAGTGTACTTTTGTCGAAAAAATAAGGCTCTTTACACTAAAGTGATTCTATAAATTGCTTAAGAACTAGAGGTATAAAGCTATGTTGTTTAGGTGTCCAAAGTGTGACAAGATAATTGACATGACGCTCGAGGAATTGGCCTTGAGCAAGAAGGTGGTGGTGTGTCCACAATGTCTCAACGAGTTTCTCGCGAAGGATGTGGATATCCCGGCATCGATGCTTAGGACTAACATTGCCACCCAGAGCGCACAGAAACAACTTTATTGCCACAGCTGTGGTGAGTCGTTGCCTGTGGCTGGCCTCAAGTTCTGCCCGTATTGCGGTGCTTCACAGAACCTTGCCGCTCCTGCTGCTGCCGCCAGCGACAGCCCTGCATCGCAGCAGTCACAGCCAAGCACTCAGGCTATAGGTGACAGCAACCTACAGACCAATGAAGACAAGACGGTGGTCGAGGATGATGCCTACGACATGATGCGACATCTGCCCTTTATCAGGCCTCTCCCTCACTTGCCGAGCAAGCGCGAAGTGATGGGCAGCCCCTTAACCCGCATCGTGTGCTACATCATCATCATTATCCTCATCTCAATCTTCCTCTTTATCCTTTTCCTGTCTAATTTTGATGATGACGGCTCCATATCCCGTTCTATAGGACTGCATGTTTAGGTGACAAAGAAAGAAATAACGCCATCGGCACAGAGCCGATGGCGTTTTAATTTTTACTCCACCTTGAAGCGATGCTACTTCTGCCTGAAGTACAGATTGATGGGTGTGCCTCTGAAGTCCCATTTCTCGCGAATCTTGTTCTCAAGATAGCGCTTGTAAGGGTCTTTGATCCATTGTGGCAGGTTGCAGAAGAATACAAACGATGGCACTCTCGCCTCCTTGAGCATGGTGATGTATTTGATTTTTACATATTTGCCCTTGGTTGCAGGAGGTGGCACTGCGGCGATGGCCTCTTGCAGCACGTTGTTTACCTGCGAGGTGGAAATCACAGTCTTACGCTTGTTATAGACCGCGATGGCCTCCTCCAGCACTTTGAGGATGCGCTGCTTGGTGAGCGCCGACCCGAAGATGATGGGGAAGTCGGTGAACGGCGCGAAGCGCTCGCGGATGGTGTTCTCCATGTAGGTGATAGCCTGCTGCGACTTCTGTTGCGCCACGTCCCATTTGTTGACGAGCACAACGAGTCCCTTGCGGTTCTTCTCGATGATAGAGAAGATGTTGACATCCTGCGACTCAATGCCTCGTGTGGCGTCGATGATGAGGATGCACACGTCACTGTTCTCAATGGCGCGGATGCTGCGTAGCACCGAGTAGTACTCGATGTCCTCGTTAACCTTGTTTTTCTTTCGGATACCGGCGGTATCTACAAGGTAGAAGTCGAAGCCAAACTTGTTGTAGCGCGAGTAGATGCTGTCGCGTGTGGTTCCGGCGATGTCGGTCACAATATTGCGTTCCTCATCCATGAGGGAGTTCACCAGCGACGACTTGCCAGCGTTGGGCCTACCCACGATGGCGAAGCGTGGCAGTTCTTCCTCGGGTTGATCGTTGCTCTTCTTGGGCATGAGGCGATACACCTCGTCAAGGAGGTCGCCGGTGCCCGTGCCGTTGATTGCTGAGATGGCGAACGGCTGCCCCAGACCTAGAGCATAGAACTCAGTCTCGCCGTAGAAGCTCTGGTTGTTGTCGTCTTTGTTGACCACTACCACCACTGGTTTCTTGCCGCGACGCAGAATCTCGGCAACGTGGTCGTCAAGGTCGGTGATGCCAGTCTTGATGTCAACCATGAAGAGGATAACATCGGCCTCCTCGATGGCGAGGTACACCTGCTTATTGATTTCGCTCTCAAACACGTCCTCGCTGCCTTCTACCCAGCCACCTGTGTCAACGACGCTCATTTCCAGGCCGTTCCACTCCATGAGGCCATACTGGCGGTCACGAGTGGTGCCACTGGTGTCGTTCACGATAGCCGCGCGAGTCTTTGTCAAGCGGTTAAAAAGTGTGGATTTGCCCACATTAGGGCGTCCCACTATTGCTACTAATCGTCCCATATCAGTTGTGAGTTATCAGTTGTCAGTTGTGAGTTATCAGTTGTCAGTTTTGAGTTATCAGTTATCAGTTTTGAGTTGTCAGTTTTTTTCTGGAAACTCTAGATTTCCTAGAATGTCTAGATTATCTAGCTCTCTAGTGGACTTAAAACTTAACACTTATTCTATGTATCCAAATTGGCGCAGTTTGTTTTCTTGGTTGCGCCAGTCTTTCTCAACTTTCACATATAGCTCTAGGAAGACGCGTTTCTCGAAGAACTTCTCAATGTCTTTGCGCGCCTCAATGCCCACGTGCTTGAGTTTGCGGCCTTGATGTCCAATGATGATGCCTTTCTGGCTGTCGCGCTCAACATAGATCACCGCCATGATGTGGATGGACTTGTCGTCCTCGGTGAATTTCTCCACGATGACCTGGGTGGCATAAGGCACTTCTTTGTCGTAGGTGAGAAGAATCTTCTCGCGCACTATCTCGGTCACGAAGAAGCGAGAATTGCGGTCGGTTAGGGCGTCTTTGCCAAAGTAGGGTGGACTCTCAGGCAGCAGCTCCACGATGCGCTTCATGATGTTGTCAACATTGAAGTTGTGAAGAGCGCTGGTGGGATAGACCTCGGCTTGCGGCAGCAGTTCTTTCCACTGTGCAACTAGAGTCTCCAGCTCTTGCTGGCCTCCGGTTAGCAGGTCAATCTTGTTGATTACCAGTAGCACAGGAATCTTCTCTTTGGCCACCTTGTCAAGGAAGTCCTGATTCTTGGTGGGTGTTTCCACCACGTCGGTGACATAGAGCAGCACGTCGGCGTCGATGAGTGCTCCTTTAGAGAAGTCGAGCATCGACTCCTGGAGTTTGAACTTGGGCTTGAGCACGCCCGGTGTGTCGCTGAACACAATCTGGTAATCGTTGCCATTGACGATTCCCATGATGCGGTGACGCGTAGTCTGCGACTTGCTAGTGATAATTGAGAGTTTCTCTCCCACCAGCAAGTTGCTAAGCGTCGATTTTCCCACATTGGGGTTTCCTACTATATTTACAAATCCAGCTCGATGCACGATAGATAAGTGTTAAGTTATAAGTTTTAAGCGTTAAGTTTGCGCCTTCGGCGCGTGGATGTGGAACGGAAAACGTGTGATACGGAAAAGTTTTTTCCACTTCCCACGCATTTACAAAAATGCGCCACCACTTGGCACTGGTGTACCATGAGTGGTAAGACGCATTTATGTTATCACAAATCTTTAGATAGCCCAGATGATATACTCGGCTCCCCAAGTGAAACCAGCACCAAAGGCGGTGAGAACAATCTTGTCGCCTTTCTTGAAGAGGTGCTTGTTCTCGTCAAGGCACAATGGGATAGAAGCAGCACTGGTGTTGCCACGGTGCTGGATGTTGACGAGAATCTTTTTCTCGTCGATGCCTAGACGGTCACCAACGGCCTCGATGATGCGTAGGTTGGCCTGATGTGGCACAAACCAGTCGATGTTCTCGTTGGTGAGGTTGTTGCGCTTCATCACGTCGCGAGTGGAAGTGAGCATGTCAACCACAGCGTGGCGATACACTGCTCGGCCCTCTTGATAAACAAAGTGCTCACGGGCTTCAACGGTCTCGATCGAGGCGGGCTTTGCCGAGCCACCTGCCTTGTAAACCAGATGCTCGAGGCCGCTGCCGTCGATGTGATAGATGCCGTCGATGATGCCTTCCTCAAGGTTCTCGGTAGGCTCAATGAGCACTGCGGCGCCTGCATCTCCAAATAGGGGGCAAGTGGCGCGGTCCTGATAGTCGGTCATGCTTGTCATCTTCTCGGCGCACACTACAATGATTTTCTTGTAGAGACCCGATTTGATGTAGGCATTGGCGGTATAGGTGCCCACTACAAACCCTGCGCATGCTGCTTGAATGTCGAAACCATAGCATTTCTTGCCTGGTCCGTCAAGCCCGCAGTTGTGCATGATAACCGATGCTGTAGAGGGGAAGCGATAGTCGGGGTTGGAAGTGATACAGATGAGCAAGTCCACATCGTCGGGGGCGGTTCCTGTTTCGGTAAGCAGCTTTTGAACTGCCTGTGTGCCGAGGAACGAAGAACCTTTCCCGTTCTTTAGGACGCGACGCTCCTTGATGCCCACGCGTGTGGTAATCCACTCGTCGCTGGTGTCAACCATGCGCGAGAGTTCCTCGTTGTCGAGCACATCGTCGGGAACGTAAGAAGCTATGCCTGTAATCTTTGCGTTAAGCATAATGCGTGATATCTTATATTCTTGAGTTCAGTTTTTTAGAATGAATAATCAATCCTAAATATACCTCTATTGTTGCCAACTGTGCCGCATGGCGACAGCTAGGAGAAGAATATTTAGGATTGAGAAGTCATCTAATTGATAATGAGACTTAAACGTTATCGTTATACAGCAGCCTCATCGTCAAACACCTTCTTGCCACGATAGTAACCGCACTCGGGGCAAACAGTGTGATAAACATGCCATGCGCCGCAGTTGCTGCAGCGTGCAATAGTTGGAGCCACAGCCACGT
>JAEEGL014475585.1_pt1 | contig 23922 bp, 9 predicted proteins | sample 9134231 | NCBI WGS metagenome assembly JAEEGL01 (sample SAMN16246548, study PRJNA631951) | gut metagenome | biome: gut microbiome; feature: rumen; material: fiber-attached | host: Bos | place: Iran: Karaj | collected 2018-10 | reverse complement strand
CAATCCCCAATCCCCAATCCCCAATCCCCAATCCCCATTTTATAAATAAATATAAATTTAAAATTCTGAAAAAATTTAAAATAAATAATAATAATAATAATATAAATAAATATTTATTTAAATTAAAATTTAAACTTCTATTATATAAATAATAAAAGAACAAGATAAAATGGAAAAATATGAATTTATTTCTTTAATAGGAAAAGGAAACTTTGGTTCTATATCAAAAATTAGAAGAATATCTGATAATAAAATATTAGTATGGAAAGAACTTAATTATGGAAACATGGATGAAAAAGACAAGCATCATATAGTATCAGAAGTAAACATTTTAAGAGAACTTCATCATCCCAATATAGTAAAATATTATGATAGAATAATAGATAAAAAACAAACTAAAATATATATTGTAATGGAATATTGTCAAGGAGGTGATTTAAGTCAATTGATTCGTAGATGTAGACATAATAAAGAATATATTTCAGAAGAAATAATATGGAAAATATTTACTCAAGTTGTTTTGGCTCTTCATTGTTGTCATTCGCATAAAAATGGAAAAATATTACATAGAGACATAAAACCTAGTAATATTTTTTTAGATAAAGATAATAATATTAAATTAGGTGATTTTGGTTTATCTCGAATTCTTTCAAATGAATCAAATTTTGCTTATTCAAATGTTGGAACTCCTTATTATATGTCTCCTGAACAAATTGATGAAAAATGTTATAATGAAAAAAGTGATATTTGGTCTTTAGGATGTTTTTTATATGAAATAACAAATTTACATCCTCCATTTGAAGCAACTAATCATTTGAGTTTAGCCCTAAAAATAAAAAGTGGAAAAATTGAAAAAATAAATGGAATGTATAGTAAAGAATTAGAAAGAGTTATTTTATGGATGATGAATATTAATCAAAATAAAAGGCCAAGTGCTGAAGATTTAATAAATTTACCTATGGTAAGTTTAAGAATAAGAGAAAAAAAAATTAAAGAGAGTTGGAATAGATATAAAAAATATGAAGAAAGTTTGAAGGAAAAAGAAGAAAAATTAAAATTAAAGGAAAATAATTTAAATTTAAGAGAAGAATTAATAAATAATAGAGAAAAAGATTTAAAAGAAAAAGAAGAAAAATTTTTTTTAGAAAAAAAATCTTTTTATGAAAGTAAAAATGATAATAATAATAATATTCATGAGAAAATATATAGTAATGAATTGAGTTATGAAAAATATGTTAATAAAAATAATAATAATATTAATGAAAATAATAATGAATTTAGTTATGGAAGTTTATTAAAGAATTCTAATAGTAAAATATATGATTCAAATATAAATAATAATTTAAGTAATTATAATTTAGAATATACTTCGAATTCTAATAATAATGTCAATAGTATAATTAATAATTCTAATATTAATTATGATAATTCAGAAGAATTGCCAAAAAATTTTTATAATGAATATCTTTCAATACCACAATTAACAAATAAATATAATCAAAAAAATAATAATGTAGTTAATAATAAAAAAAATAATAATGAACCAAATAATAATAATAATAACAATGATAAAATTAAATTTAAAAGAAATAATTCTTTTAATAAAACATATACAAATAATAATTTAGATAATGATAATAATAATTCTCAAAAATATAGTAGTAGTATTTTAAAAATAAAACCTAAAATTTTGATCCCTTCTTCAAATAATAATATAAATCATTCTTTGAGAGAAATATATAAAAAACCTTCTTTAACAAGTAATCATTCAACTAATTTAAATACAGTTACAAATTTAAATTCAAATAATAATAGTCTTCAAAATAATAGCCAAATTCATACAATGATTTATCCTCAAAATTTAAAACAAAACCAAATGTCTATTTATTCTTCTAATAATAATAGTTTGGAAAATAAAAATATAAATAATAGGGTTAATAATGTTTTATATTCTAATTATTTAAATAGTGAGTTTAATAATAATAGTAATAACAATAATTTTAAAAAACATAATAATCAAACAATTTCTGCATATAGTATAAATGAAATTAATAATAATAATAATAATAATGATAAAAATGTTATTAAACCTAAAAATAAAATGACAATAGATTATTCAAATATAAATGACGATAATAATAATACTAATTTTAATATGAATAATTTAAATTTCAATATTAATAATACAAATATTAATATGAACTTTATTAATAATAACAATAATAATATTGATGATAATATTAATGATAGTAATAATAATGAATTAAATATAAAAAAATTAAAAAATAATAAGAGTTCTTTAAATATAAATAGAAATATATATTCTAATAATAAATATAGAGAGAATAGAACACCTAGACAAAATAATTATTTAATTACAAGAAACAATTCAATTAATTATTATAATAATAATAATGTCATTAATTATAGACTTATAAATACAAGTTATAAAAAACGTTCAAATTATAATTATAAAACTCCTAATACAAGTAGAAGATTAGAAAATTATTTATAAATTTATAAGTAAAAAAATTTTAATAATTATTAATATATAATATTATATAATTTTATACATATATTATACTTAATTTAATTCATATTTTTTGATTAAAAATAATTTATATTATATTATATAAATGAAAAATACTTTCTTCTATTTATTATATTATTATATTTATATTAATATTTATTATTATAAAAAATTACCAAAATTAAAAATATTTTCTTAATTTTATTATTATATAAATATTATTAAATATTATTATTAAATTAACTTTAATTCTTATTATATATTATTATTTATTTATTTTTTTTCATAAATTGAAAATAAAATTTAATATAATATTTATAACTAAAAATATTAAAACAATATTTTTTACATCATTTATATAATCTATAATTAATATTTTGGAAATAAATAAAAAAAATTTTAAATTAATTTTAATTAAATCAAATTTATTAAAATAATTTGACTATTATTTAATAATATATAAATTTAAAAACTTTACAAAATAATCATAAATTTATTATTTTTAATTAATTTTTAATAATTTTATCACAAATTTAAAAATAAATAAATGAATTAAATTATTAATAATAAATATATTTATAAATTAAAAATAAAATAAATTAAAAAATCTAATTTAAAATAAATGTCTTCACTTAAATTAACTTTAGCATTTCTTTTAATTGCCTTCTCTGTTTCCTATGAATATGATAAAGATGGTTCTTTAAAAGTTTGGTATGCAAAAGACCAAGACATTTATAAAGGAAGAGCTCTTCCAGATGGTTGCAACACAACAGTATGTAAAGAACCTAATTTTTGTCAAGAAAGTGTATGTTTATGTGATGATAAATATGCAAATTATCCATTCATAGGATATAAAGGAGAATATTGCACATATAAAAGAAAAAGACAAGTAGTTGCTTTTCTTTGGGAATTATTTACTAATGTAGGTGTTGGTCATTATTATATTCATCAAGTTGTTAGAGGAGTTTTCAAAACTATAATGATGGTTACACCTTTAACAATATTTATTTTAGGTAAATTAAAATTATTAAAATGGAAATTTAATGAAGGTACAACTGGAATTGTTATGTGTTCTATTTTATGTGCTACTGGAGTTGGAGCTTTTGTTTGGTGGCTTGTTGATGCTATTCTCTTTGGATTAAATAAATATAGAGATTTTAATGGAGTCCCACTTAAACATTGGTAGATTATAAAATTCTTATTTAAATAATAAAATAATATTTAATTATTATTATTTTTAAAAATTTTTTATATAAAAAATTAAAAAAAAATTAAAATATTTAATAATATTAAAATTTAGTTAAAAATATTATTTATATAATTTTTTAAATCAATTAATTTATCTTTTATTTCTTCTTCTAAAACATAATTTTCTTTTATATTTATTATTTCAAATATTTTATAATAAATATCAAATAATATATATTTAACATAATTCATTTCTTTACTATATCTAATATCTTTCTCAAATTTTTTTTTTTCACTTCGAAAACTTTTTTTAAAAATTTCTATTGAATTTTCAATTATTTCTTCATTTAAATTAATCATTCCAGCTAAAATTATTCCATATTCTTTAACAATATTATCTTTATTATTATTATCTTCATTATCAATATAATTATCATCTAAAAAATTTTTTTTAAACTTCATTTTATATAAAAAATCAAACTCATTTTCATTACAAGAAATTTCCATACATCCATTAATACAACCAAAATAAAAATTACTTAACCAACTTATTATATCATTATGACTAGAAATTATAATATAACTTCCATTAAATTTTTTTGAAAAATAATCAAGTAAACTTATACTAATTGCTAAAATATCATAATTCATATAATTTTCAAATGGTTCATCTAATAATATTAAAGAATTTTTAGAATTGCTATTAATAACTTTTTGAATTTCAATAATTTGTGAAATAAAACTTCCTCTTTGTTCATAAATACAATCATTATTATCAAATTTACTGAAAATAAAATTACGAATTTTAAAATAAAAAAAATCACATGGTATTAATGAGCCTATTTGGCTTAATATAATTAATAATGATAATTGTTTCATATAAGTAGTTTTCCCACTTGCATTTGGACCTTTTATTAAAAGTATATTAAATGGATTTATATAAAAATAATCATTAGGAATTATTTTAATATTATTGTTATTATTATTATTATAAATATCATAAAATTTTTCTAATAAAGGATGTCTACAATTTTTTCCATAAATAAAATTATTATTATTATAATTATTACTATTATTAGGTTCATCATAAATAATTTTTGGTGTACATAATTTTCCTGAATTTAAAGCATAATCAGCGAATGCGATTAAAACATCTAAATTTGCAATATATCCGCTCATTACATATAAATAATTAATTTTTTTTCTTAATAATACAATTACATTTTCAAGATTATTAAAAGAACATTCAATTAAATCTCCTTTAATTTCTTTTATTCTTTGACTAAGTGAAATTAAAGTATTATTTGAACATGAAATTTTTTTTCCATTTTTTTTATAAATTTCAAAATTTTTTTCATCGAAATATTTTTCATTAATATTTATATAATATCCTTTATTTTCACTATAACATAATTTTATATTTGGGTCATTTGTTAAATTTTTTAATTTTTCATATTCATTATAAACTGCATTTAAAGTATCTGTATATGTTTTTCTTGAAATATCTAAAACATTATTAATACCGTCTTTAATTAAAAAAAATATATTTTCGTATTTTCGATTTATTCTATTTAATTCTTTTTTATTATTATTATCATTAAATTTCATTACATCATATTCATTTATATATTCATTTATATTTTCCAAAATATTACTAAAAATTTTATTATCAAAATAATTTGTAATATTCACCAAAACTTTATTTTTATCTAAATTTTTAACACGTTCATTAAAATCATTTAGAACACTTAAACAATTTCTAATTCCTTCAATAGCCTCTAAAATATTTTTTAAAACATTAATTGTTCCTTCAAAATTATTAATTTTATGCATTAATTTTGAAATATAAATTTCTAATTCTTTAAACAAAACAATATTATCTTTTAAATATAAATATAATTCCTTATTACTTATAAATTCATTTACGATAATCTGTCTTTGTTTAATATTATTTTCATTAGTAAAAGGTTGCAAAATATTACTTCTTAATAAGCGACTTCCACTTATTGTTCTACAATGAAATAAACTAAATAATGAACCGAAAGTTTTTTTATATTTTTTATTTATTAATAATTCCAAATCAACAGTTGTATTAAAACTTATATTTAAATGATTTTCTAAATAATGATAATGAATATAATAGTTATCTGTTATATTATAATTAGGATTATTTTCTAAATATTTTATTAATCCTGACAAAGAGGCCATACAAACATACTTAATTGAAATTTCATCAGTATTTAATTCTTTTATTAAACTTTTTAAATAAATTTCTTTTCCAAAATCTTCATTAAAATTTTTGCGTAATTGAAATCCAATATAAACTGAATTGAAAATACTTTTTATCATTAAATGAATTGATGTATTTTCACTTTTTTGATTCATTACTATTTCAATTGGACGCCAATAATTAATCATTGTTATTGTATTTATATATGATTCATTATCAATAAATTGGGTTATATAAAATTCCATTGTTCTAAAATTAAAAGCGGTTATTCCTACTTCTCTTGCATAGTTTTCAATTATTGATAAAATATATTCTTGAGAATTGTATTTGTTTGATTTTAATATACTTGATGTTAAGCGATGAATTGTGCTATTTGTTTTATTTTTATTGGTTTTAATTTTATTATTATTTTTATTGTTAGAATTTGTTTTTTTATTTATATTTGAATTTGTTGAATTTAATAATGAGTTATTATTATTATTGATTCTTGAATTTGTTGAGGAAGAAAATGTATTTGATTTTAAATTATTTATTGATATATTATTATTTGTGTTTGATGATGAATTTGATGAACTAAAACCTAAATTATTTATTTGTTGTAAATTTAATTTTTTTGGAATAAAAATATTATTATTTATTTTATTTGAAGATGAATTATTATAAAAAGAATTTGAATCTGTTAAATTTATATTATTAGAAGATATTGGATAATTAAAATTGGAATTATTATTAATATTAATATTATTAATATTGTTTACTAAAAAATTTTTATTTAATTTATTATTATTGTTATTATTGTTTATTTTAATATCAGTTGGAAAATTTTCTAAATTATTAAAAGTTTTATCATTTAAAGAATTATTCAAATTATTTTGATTTTTAGAAATATCAATAAAATTATTTTTATTCCAATTCATTCAAAAAATAAATTTTTTTAACTAAAAAATTAAATATTAAAACAATATATATATAAATTATATAATTTAAATTTTTAATATTTAATTAATAATAATCAATATAATAATTAATTAATCAAATAATTATTTAATATTTAAAAATAAATTAGTATGACTACGACATTAAGTAATGCCCAAAAACGTTTATTAAATGATTTAAAACAATTTAAAGGAGATGATAACGATACAGTTTTAGCAACTCCTCATGATGATAATATATTTAAATGGGATTGTGTAATATTTGGACCAGAAGATTCAGTTTGGGATGGAGGATGTTTTAAATTAGAAATGGAATTTTCAGAAGATTATCCATCTAAAGCACCTAAAGTTACATGTAAATCAAAAGTTTTTCATCCTAATTTTTATGTAGATGGAAGAATATGTATAGATATATTACAAGATCAATGGAGTCCTATATATGATATTAAATCTATTTTAACTAGTATACAATCATTATTAACTGATCCTAATCCTAATAGTCCTGCTAATGCTGAAGCTGCAAGATTATATAGAGATAATATTCAAGAATATAATAAAAGAGTTAAAGAATGTGTTGAAAAAAGCCAAGAAGAAGATGATGAATAAATAATTAGTTAATAATTATTTTATTAAATTTTTATTATTTTTGTTATTAATATTATTATAAAATATTTATTTATATTTTTTTGTATTAAAATAATTTTTATATTTGAAATTTTTATTTTAATTAAAATTATAAATGCAAAATGAAATTATATTAGAAGATAATAAAATATATATGTTATTAGATAATATATTTGAAAAAGATAATTATAATAAAAACAAATATTTACCTAAATTTAAGGAATATAAAAATATAATTAAAAGTATTAATCAGTTTATTTTATCTTTCAAAATTGATTCAAACTCAGAAGAAAATAAAATAAAAATATTAAAAATTTTTAAAAAAATTATTCAAAATTCTCCAGAATTAGGTTATTATTTTATAAATAAAAATTTATTAAATTTAAATGATTCTTTATTAGAAATATTAATAGATAATTATTTACAAACAAAAAATGAAAAATATATTGAAACACTTGAAAATTTTTTTACTAATTTATTATCAATACTTACTATAAATAAACCAATATATGATTATATATATAAAATTATATCTAAACAATATGAAAAATTTGATTCAAATTTATTTATAAAACAAATTGATTTGTTGAATGTATTTTATGGAAAAAATGCAATAAAATATTCAAACACATTTTTACCTAAAAATTATTTTTATTTTAAAAATAGTGGTCATTTAATAAATTTATTAGAACAAAAAAATTTTAAATTAGAATTTTTAAATGGATTTATAATTGTTATTTGGTTTTATTTAGAAAGTTTTAATCAACAAAACGAGCAAGTTTATTTAATTGAATTAAATGGAGAGGAAGAAATTATTAAAATTAAACTAGATAATACAAAAATATGTTTTATTTATAATGGAATAGATTATGATGAAATGTCAATAAATATTGTAAAGGATAAATGGATTCAATTACATTTAATTTTAGATAAAAAAAATAATTCTATTATGCTAAATGTTTATTATGATAAAGATAATAATGATAAAATTATTAATAATAAAAATAATAATTATTCTAAAAGAAATAAAAATATAAAAGAAAAAAAAGATAAAAATATTCACAATGACGATAAATTTTCAAAAAAACTTAATATTAGTAATATTAAAGCAAATTTTATTAGTATGGTTTTTTTTAATGAATTTATTGGAAAATTTACTTCAATTTTAATATTATCAAATTTTAAAAAATATCAAGATAAAAAAATGAAATTATTATATGGAATTCATAATATTAAATTATTCAATAAATTTATTAATGAAAAAAAAGATATTATAGATAATAATTGTTTATTAATTGCTCCTTTTACTTGCAATAATATAACAAACACATTAATAGATCCAATAAATAATATTAAAGGAAATATCAATTTAGATAATTTTAATAATATATATCATTATAAAAATAATATAAAAAATATAAATAAAATTGGAGGAAGTATAAATATTTTACCTTTATTTGAAATATTATTATTAAATTCGAATGATTCTCAATCAGAAAAAATTTTGATTAATATTTTTAATTTATTAAATAATATAATTATAGATAAAGAAAAAAATTTTACTGAATTTCATTCATCAAAATTTTTTGAAATATTGAGTATTATTTTAATAAATATTCCTAATGAATTATTTGCTAATAATAAAATATTATTAATTCATTTAATTGGAATTGGACAACAAATAAAAACTAATTTAGATAAAAAAAAAGATTATAAATCAAATGATTTGAGTTTTTATAAAAATATTTTATTTAATGTAGAATTTTTAAAAAAATTTTCAATCGAAAATTTAAATATTCTTTGGAAAAATATATTAACAGGATATAATGATTCTAAAATAGATTTTATTGACATGATTATGAATATTGAAGATTTAGTTAATTTATTATTATATTTATCTAAAAATAATAATATAAATGAAGATTTAAATAAAATTTTGAAAAAGGTTTTTTATAATGTTAATGTTGATGAAGAAGAAAGAGGATTAATATTTGAAATATTATATAAAAAAGAAGAAATTTCTGATAATTTAGTTATTAATATTTTGAATGTTTTAATTGAATTTTTTGATTTGAAAAATAAAGAAAAAAATGAAATTTATTTTTATAGAGAAAAAAATTTATATTATTTATTTGAAAAAAAAAATTTTTTTGAAGTAATATTATATTTATTAACATGTGATAATTTGGAAATTAAATTATTAGTAGTTGAATTAATAAAAATAATTTATGCTGATTATATAAATTGTAATGATTATTATTATAAAATTTTTATATCAAAACATAATTTTCTAAAAAAAAACGATAAAAATGAAATTAAATTATTTATTGAAAAATTTATTAAAAAAAATATCATTTTTAATTTAAGTAACAAATTAATTGACTATAAAGAAAAAAAAAATGAAAATATTTTTAAAGATGATAGTTTTTTAGATATTAATGAAAAAGAAATAACACCAAATCCTTCAAAACATGTAATTATTAACTTTCCATCAGATTTAAAAACTAAAACTAATAATGATAAAAATAAAATAAGACTTCATAGTAAATCATTTAAACTTCCAAAATTAAAAAATAATATATTAAATAAATCATTTGAAAAAAAAGAAAGCAATTTAATAGAAGAACCAAATGAATCAGAAAAAAGTTCTGTTACTGTAAAGAATAAAAACAAAAAAAAAATAATTTTTGATATTACAAAAATTAAAAAGAAAAAAAAGAAAAAAAAGGAATATTCAAAATCTTGCTTAAATTTATATAATATATTAAATTTACAAGAACAAGAAAAAATTTTATTTAAAAAAGAGAAAGAAAAAACTATAAAAAAATTCAAATCTGAAAAAATAATTCATTTTAATTATTCTTCATTAAAAATAAATACTGAATTAATAAATAAAGAAAATGAAATTCATATTCAAAATTTTAATCAAAAAATTTTTTTATTATCTAAACATTGTGTAGATTTTATAGAAGGGAAAGATACAAAATCAGATTGTAAAAAAGAAATATTTGATATTCATAAACATAATAACAATATAAATTATGAAAATAATATTAATAATTATAACAGCGAAGATGAAAATAAAAATAATAACATAATAATAGAAGATTCAGATGAATACAAAGGAAGTAGTTTAAGTTTAAAAAAAATAGATAAAGAAAAAGAAGAATTTCAAATAAAAGAATATAATATTAATACATTTTTAAATGAATTAAATATTAATCAAGATGAAAGAAAATATATAGAAACAAAATTAAATGAATTTGAAGAAAATAAAATAAAAGTAATTAATCAAAATAAATTTTTATATATTTGTTCATTTTTAAATAATTGGGATAATGATGCATTTGAAAATAATGAAAATGATTATAATTTTTTTATTTTAAAATGTTTATTTCAAATTTGTGAATATACAAAAAATTTAAAAATTATTCAACACACATTAAATATACTTGATAAAAAAATTAATAGTTCAAATTGTAATAATAATATTTATATAATTTTGTTTAAAAACAAATTTTTAATTAAAACTATTATTAAATATATTTTTATAAGTTTCATGCATTTAAAAAACAAAGAATTTAAATCTAATTACAAATATTTTGATGAAAATATTTATAATAAAATTGAAGATATATATAATAAATCAAATAGTATATTTAATAAACTTTTTGAATATAATATTAAAAAATATAATGAAAAAAATATTAAACAAAATTATTATATTTTTTATTTATTAAGTTTAGTTTTGAACTATTATTCACGATATGAAAATTATGTAGATCTTTTTTTGTCTGAATTTATGAAAAATATTATTAATATATATCATAAACCAATTATATCTAAAAATAATATTAATGAAAAAATAATTATTAATTACATTGAATTTATAAGTATATTTTATGAATATTGTTTTATAATAAAAAGAATTTTTAAACTTAATGAAAATATATCCGATATTTCAAATCCAGAAAATAGTAATATATTAAGCTATTTATGTTTAGGAATAAGAAATTATAATCAAATAAATAATGGTACATCAATCTGGAGTGATTTTTATCTTTATGATATTATATATCAAGATATAATGAAGATAATTGGTTTAAAATTAAGAAATAAATATAATAAAAAATTAGAAAAAACTGTTATTTCATTTGATATTCAAGATTTTGATGATATAATTGATGATAATTTACCTGATAAAGATAAAAAATTTAATTTATTTTTTAAGTATTTTTTTAATTATTATAATTTTGATGATAAAAATATAAATATAAAAGAATTAAATGCTGTTAAAGTAATAACAATTTTTAATGTTTTATTTTTTTTTCAAACTGATTTTACTAAAGAAAATATTGAATTAATTAAAAAACTTTTAAATAATTTTCAATTTTTTTTAATTTTTTGTATAATAGCTTATCATGATGGATTTAAAAAAAATGAAGAAAAAAATCAAATTTTATTTATTGTTATATCTTTTTCTTTAGATTTTATAACAAATTTATTAATATCAGAAAAATCAAATGAAAATTCAAAAATTAAAGATTATATTAAAAATGTTGTATCAAATGTTTTTATATTTATTATCAAAATAAAAAAAGAAAATGAATTTATTATTTTTAAATCATTAATAGAAGAAAAAATGTTTTTTAAAATACATAACAACAATCATCAGGATATAACTTTTTCAGATTTTATATTAATGAATTCGAAAGAAATAAAAAATCAAATTAATAATAATAAAATAATTAAAGAAAAAATTAATAATAATTTATTTAATAAAGATTTACTTAAAAATCTTATTGATTTTAGAATTAAAAGTCAATATTTAATAAAAAAAAAAGAATATTGTCATTATTATAATATATATGAAAAAGATATAAATAAAAAATTATTATATATTATTTTCTATAAAAATTTGTTAAAATATAAAAATGAAAATATTAAACAAATTAATTTAAATATCTCAAATTTAAACATGAAAAAAATTTTTCACATAAAAAAATTAAAAAAAAAATATAGAAATATAAAAAAAAATTTATTTAGTTGGAATGGCTCATATAGTGATTTAGATTTATTTTATACAAATAAAAAAACATATCAAATTAAATATAAAATATTAAATCATTATTCAAAAACTTTTTCTATGCCAATTTTAATTCCAATTTATGATTTTAATTATTATTTATTAAAATTTTCATCTTATAATGAGCCATATGATATGTTTAAAAAGAATTTTAGAGATAATTTTTATCAAATAAATTTAAATTTTTTACCAACAAATGAAGAAGAAAAAGAAAATAATAAAAATCAATTAAAAAATTTTTTTAATAATAAATGTTATAGTGTTTGTTTTGTTAAAATATCTCATCATATTAAAGGTGAAATTAATATACAATCAAAAGATAATAAAAATAAAATAATTTTTATTTCATATAATAAAGAAATTTATAATGAATTAGATGAAGATTATGATAATGATAAAAAAACTTGTTTTGGTTCAATTTTACATTCAAATGTAACCCCTAAAGATTTAGATACATTTATTTCATTAAATATAAATAAGATTAATTTTATATTTCTTAGAAAATATTTTTATAGAAATAATGCAATAGAAATTTATACATCAATAAATAAATCATATTTCTTTAAATTTTTGAATGAAATAGAAAGAAATGAATTTATTAATAATGTTATTAAATATGGAAAAAATTTAAAGGAAATTAAAAATTATAAAAACATAATTATAGGTTATTTTAATAGTGATATAAATAATTTAAATGAATATTCATCAATGAAAAAAATTCAAAAATTATGGAAAAATAAAACAATTTCAAATTTTGAATTTTTAATGTGGATTAATATTTATTCTAATAGATCTTTTAGAGATATTATTCAATATCCTGTAATGCCATGGATATTAAAAAATTATAGTCAATTAAATATAAAAAATGAAAATGATATTGAAAATTATTTATTATATGAAAATTTAAGAGATTTATCTATTCCAATTGGAATGTTGGAATTAAATGAAAAAGGAAAAAATAGAAAAAAGATTTATTTAGATAATTATTTAACTATGATTGATGAATTAAATAATGTTTATAAATTAGACTTCCAAAATGATAGCAAAGATAATTTTATAATTGATATAGAAAAATTATATTTAGATTCAAATTTAGACTATGATTTAATTCCATATATGTATGGTAGTCATTATAATAATTCAATTTATACAAGTCATTATTTAACAAGAATTTTTCCATTTTCTTTTCTTGCTATAGAATTACAAGGAAATAGTTTTGATGCTCCAGAAAGATTATTTAATGATATTGGAATAAGTTTTAATAATGCCTCTTCTGAAAAATGTGATATAAGAGAATTAATTCCAGAAATGTATTATTTGCCTGAATTATTTATAAATATTAATAATTTAAATTTAGGGCATATATATTTTCATGAACAATTAATAGAAGTTGGAAATGTTAATTTACCAGATTGGTCAAATAAAAATCCATATATTTTTATTGCAAAAATAATGGAAATTTTTGAAAATGAAAAAATAAATATTGGTGATTGGATAAATTTAATTTTTGGTATAAATCAAATAGGAAAAAATTCAATAAAGAAACACAATTTATTTTTACCTTATTGTTATGATAATGTAATGGATAATAGATTACAATATAATTATAATAATATATTAGAAAAAGAAGAATTAAATTCTCAATTAAGATTTTGTGAATTTGGATTAAATCCAATAATAAGTTTCAATAAAGAATTGGATAATAAATCAAATCAAAAAGATAAATTTAAAGATAATAATATTATTGATAATATTATGAATATAAAAAATTATGAGTTGATAAATAATAATATTCAAGAATTACAAAATAAAGAATTATATTTTTATACTAATGATGATTTAATTTATGTAATATGTCATTATAATTTTAATATATTTCAAAAAATTAAATTAAAATTCGAATATAATAATAATTTAAAAATTGATAGTAAAGAAGATATAAATTTATTTACCCAAAATAAATTAAATTCTTTTTTTAAAAAAATTTTAATGATTTCTTTTGATAATAATTATTTTATATTTTCAGGATTTTATGATGGCTCATTATATATTTATAATCTCAAAGAGAAATTTGCATTTGAAAGGAAAATTTATTATTTAAATAAAATTAATTATGATAATAGTATAGTTACTTTTTTGACAATAAATAAAAGTAATGAATATTTATTTGTAGGAACAGAAATTGGAAATATTATAATATATAAATTAAATATTAAAAAAAAATTTTTCATTGATTTTTATAAAATTTTAACACATCATATAGATGCAGTTATATATTTAAATGTTAATGATAATTTAAATTTATTTGGTTCTTTATCTTTAGATAATTATCTAAATATATATACAATCCCAAAATTTCAAATGACTTTGTCTTTATTTTTAAATGAAAATATTAATTATGATTATTTATTATTATCAAGTAATCCTTTACCTTGTTTTTTAATATATTCAAATTCAAATAAAATATTACAATTTAAAATATATAGTATTAACGGTGAATTTATAAAAAATGAAGAAAATAAAATTGATGTGATTGAATATGATGATGAAAAATTAAATAATAAAAAATTTATATCACCTATTGTATATACAAATTATAATTTTATGGATTATTTAATATATGGTTATATTGACGTGATTGTTGTGAGAAAATTTCCTTTGATGGAAATTTATAATTATATAACAATTCCTCATAAAATAAAAAAATTATTTATTAAATATATTATAATTTCATCAAATAAAAAATGTATATATATTATTAATAATGAAGGAAATATATTTTTTAAAATTAGTAAAAAAAAATTAATTTAATGTTTGTATTGTTATATTAGTTAAAATAAATAATTTTAATTATTAATATTATAATTAAATAAGTTTTGATTAAAAAATTTTATTTTAATTAATTATAAATAAATTTATGAGCAAAAAAAAAAGTATTCAAATTGATGAAAAAAATCGAACATTAAATATGAAACAAATTTTAAAAATTCAAGAAGATTTATTAAATTTAAATCCATCAGATGATATTGAAAATATAATAGAAAAATATCCAATAAAACCACAAAATAATAGATTATCATTAAAAACTGATACATCTTCAAATGCAAAAAAAAATTTAAGACCTTTAACAGCATTATCCCCTTTATCTTTTATTTCTAATATTTCTCAAGAAAAAAAATTAAGAACTAATTTAGAAGGTGAAATGGAATTTATAAAAAACTCAATTATTGAAAAATTTAAAACAGAAATACGTAAAAAAACCGATTCAGAAATTAAAGTATATTTTCCAAAACAAGTAAAAGATTATGAAGAACGTATACAAATGTTATTAGATAAAGTTTTACAACAATATAATATGTATGAACAGAAAAAGCAAACTAGTTTAGAACAAGAAAAAGATATTGAAAATCAAATAGAAATTTTAAAAATAGAACAAAAAAAATTAAATGATCAATTACATGAATCTGATATTTCAATAATTAAACTTAACAAAAAATTTAATATTTTTAAAGAACTTTATCCTTATTATGATGTAATAATGAGTGAATTTAATTATGATGAAAATGATCCAGAAACACCTTCAAAAATAGCAAAAGATATTCAAAATAGATTTATTCAAGCTGATGAATGTGTCGAAGAAATAAAAGAAAAATCATCTAAAATTGAAGATTTATTAAATAAAAAATATAAATATCAATTTGCTCAAAGAAGAGAATTAGAAGAACTCTCATCTAAATTAAGAGAAATAGCTCAAAAAAGTAGAGGAATGGAAGAATATTATATAAACACAATAAATAAATTAAAAGATGATTTAGATAGTTATATTCCATATAAAAGTGAAAATATAAAATTACATAATATGTTAATTTCAATTTATAATGAGCTATATCCTAAATTAAATTTGGAAAGAGATATCATTATGAATGCTGGTCCTGATTTAGAATTAATGGAGAGTGATATAGTACCTAGGACATATGATATGGATGAAGTTATTAGATATATCAATTTAATGATTAAAAATGGAACTGAAGCTACAAATGGAAGTTTGTTAAGAGAAATTATTGCTTATAGTAATATGATGTTAAGAAATGTTAAAAATCAGGGAACCAATTTTGAACCTGCTAATGTTATTAAGGAAATAATTAAATTAATTAAAGAAGATGATGAACAGGAAATTAATTTACAAAATAAAATTGATGTTTTAAAAGCTGAACAAGAAAATGATGAAAAAAAAATTAAAGAATTAGAAAATCAAATTAAAAAAATAAATAAAGCTTATGATAAAATTCATAATAAAGTTTCACAATTATTAATTGGGAAAAATAAAGATTTAGAAGAAAAAAATAAAAAAAAAATTAATATTGAAAAAAATAGAACTTCAGTAAAATTTAAAGAAGATTTAAAAATTAAAGAAAATGATAATAAGAATTTTAAAAGACTTGATAAACATTTATATACAGATATAAAAGAAGAAGATATTGAAGAAGCAGTTAAAATTAATGAAAGTTTAAATAAGAAATTTGAATATTATAAAAAAAATAAAAAATATAAACCAAGTATTCCTCCAGTTATTTATGCAAATGATTATGAAAATGGGACAAAAAATTTAGTAGATTTTGCAAATAGATTATTTTTTTATAAAGTAAAATCAAAAACTGAACCATTAAATAATAAAGTTAATGTTCATACTTTTGAAAGAATAGATAAAAAATTTGATAAATTAAAAAAAATTCAAAAATCAGGATATAAATATGTTCCATTAGTAAATCAAGTTGAAAATAAATTAAATGAAAATTTAGGAAAAGTTATATATAATATTCAAAAAGAAGATGAAGATAAAGATAATATATATGGTTAAAATTAATTTATTTTTCATATAATACAAATTTTTATAAATACAACCAATTTAATTTTTTATATAATTTTGAAAATTAAATTTATTTTTATATTTTTATTTAATTTTATAAAATAAAATTATCCTTAAAATAATTTATTTATTTATTTTTCTGTTAGTAATTTAATTATTTTTTCTTTTTTTTTGCTATTTATATAATCAGGGAATTTTATATTAAAAATTATATATAAATCTCCTTTTTTATTATCAAATACCAAACTTTCAACTTGATTTTCATTGTCACATATTGGCATTCCTTCTCCTTTAACAACTTTAACAGTTTTAGGTGAAATTATTTCATCCATACTTATACATAATTTTCTTCCATCTAAAGTATTTACCTCTACTGGGACACTATTAAGTGCTTGACTTAAAGTAATTGATTTAGTTAATATTAAATCATTTTTATTTACTCTTCTATAATCTTTATGTGGTATTTCTTTTAATTTTATTATCAAATCACTAGATTGCATTCCTGGAGCTTCTTGACCTTGTAAAGGAAAAGTTAATATTGTTTCTTTACTATATCCTGGGAAAATTTGGACATTAATTTCACATTCTTTTATATTACTTGTACGTTTATCTAAATTTAATGCATTTTTTTTATATTTTACTTGTTTCATACATCCATTATAAAATTCATCTAAAGTGATGGGTAATTCTATTTCAATATTCTTTAATGGAGATTTTTCTCTTTGATTCATTCCCCCATTTGCACTTCCAAATATTGACCCATATTCATCATCTATTCTTTCAGTTTCTCTTATTAAACTAAAAGGATTTGTATTATTCATATAATCATTAAAAACTTCCATTGCATTTCCTGTATATTTGAAAGCTCCTTTAATTTCTCCATTTTTATCTCGAATTCCATTATAAAGACCTTCTTTACCATAATTATCATAAATTCCTTTTTTAAATGGGTCACTTAATACTATAAAAGCTTCTGCAATTTGATGAAATTTATATTCATAAACTGATTTATTTATATCTGAAGCTCTAGAAGGTAGAAAACGTAAACTTAAATTACGATAAGCTTCTTTTATTTCTTCTTGGTTAGCATTACGAGATATTTCTAATGTTTCATAATAATTGGGAGTTATAGTTGCCATATTATTAAAAATTAATTTATATTGTATAAAATTTAATTTAATTAAAAATAATATTTTAGTTATATTAAATTAAAAAATTATATTCTTTAAAAATCTCTTAAATAATATTTAATTACTATTAAAAATGGATTTAAAAGACAAAAAACTTCTTCAATCTTTATCTTTATATACAACAGAAAAATCAGGAAATTTTGCAAAAATGTTATCAAAACATAATAAAACTCAAGAAACTTTTATTCCTCTTAATTTAAATGCAAAACATACTCCAATTGTATCTGATAATCTTCGAAATAAAATAGTAGATTTTAATGCTGAATATATAAGAGATAAAAAAATGATAAATAAATTAGAGAAAGACACAAAAGATTTTTCTATTGGTTATAATTTAGTCACAGAAAAGGGAACAACAAATAAACAAAAAAAAACAGAAAAAATTTTAGGTGAAGAAATATTATATAGATATAAACTACAAGGGTATGATATTAAAAATATGTTTCCTAAAGAAAATATTTTTCAAAAAAGTTTATTATTAGAACCTGATAATAAAAAGTTTATTAGAATTATGAAAAATTTAACAGATGAAGATTTGGAATTTGAAAATAATTATTGCGATAAGTTAAAAAAAACAGTTAAATTACGAAATACTTTAGATAAATATCAAAAGAAAAAAATTATTAATAATAATAATTCAACAACAACAGGAGATTTAGAAACTAATTTTTCTTTGGATGAAATTGATAATATCGAAGATTATAAATTATTTAAATATTTTAAAAATATAAATTCAAAAACAATAAAAAAACAAATAATTAAATTAAAAAAAGATATTAAAAAAACTAATTCAACTCTTAATCAAATGAAACCTAAAAAAATAAATAATCCTATAAAATTATATGAAATGAATAATAATTTAATAAAAAATAAAAAAGATAAATCAAATAATTTTAGAAGTGCATTTATAAATTATAATAATAATACTCCAAATAATAATGATAATTTATTAAAGAGTTTAAATACAACAACAACTAATGAAACAAAGAATTCAAAAGAGATAAAAAATAGGAGAGCAAGTTCAATCATACCACCTATTAATTTTATAAGAAAAAAAATTCCAACGATTATAAAAAATACAAAAGTTCAAACTAATTTTGATGTTAAACATTTTGAAAATTTAACAAAAAATATTGAAATTAAAAAAAAGCAAGAATATGAAGAACAATTAGAAAGACAAAGAATAAAAGATTTAAAAAAATTATATAAAAATATAAAACATCAATCTTTTGAAAAAAGTGAATATGATATTTATAATTATTTAACTTTGTATAAGAGACCTTTTCCTAAGAAATTTATTCCTTCTGAAGGAAGTAATTTAAATGGATTATTAACAAAATTTGTAAATATTACATCATATCATAATTTTCCTGAAAGAATTTACAATCTCAAAACTAAATTTGGACATAGGAATAAAAATGAAAAAATTATAGAAAAAGAAGTTGAAACTGACAAAAAAATTAATACTTTAGAATATGATTATGTAGATGATATTTTGAAATTAAATGAAAATTTAAAATAAATATAATTTAAATTAATATTATTTATAAATTAAAAGGAAATATTTAAGTTATATAAATTAAATATTAAGTTTAATTATTTTATCATTTAAATTATAAAATAAATAATTATTATTATTAATAAAGTATAAATATAATATAAGCTAAATATTTAATATATATATGAAGAAATACGAAAAAATATTAATTGGGGCTTTAGTCTAGCGGTATGATTCTCCCTTAGGGTGGGAGCGGTCCCGGGTTCGATTCCCGGAAGCCCCCGCACGCCTAAAATTTTTTTTATTTATTATTTCAAACATTTATAAAAGGGTTTCCTTTAAATAATATTAATTTAATTTAATTATTTAATTTTATTAAAAAGGTAAATAATAATAATAATAATTCAAACTTTAATTTGATTTGTAAATATGGTAAAAGTATTGGATAAATTATAAATAATTAATTTATAAGAGGATAATTTTAAATAATATTTAATTTTATTTAATTATTTAATTTTTATTAAAATCTTTTCAAAGGTTAATAATAATAAAAATAATAATTTAAAAGTATATATTTTTATTTTATGTTTATTTAATATTTTATTTATAAAATAAACTAAATTTAATTATAATATTTATATTAAAATTTTATAAAATAATTTTATAAAATAAATAAAAAAAATATAATTAAAATATTAGAAATTAAATAAATATAAAATAAGGTTAATTTAATTTTTATAAATTTATAATTTTGAAAATAATAATTTTATGAAATAAAATATATCTTTTTTTAAAATATATATTTATATTATGAAAAAAGATGCTTTTTAATAATTATTTAATTTGATATAATTTATAAAAAATAAAAATTAAAATTAACTTATTTTATAATAATAAATCTTTATTAAAATTTTTATTTATGATTTATTTTAATAGTGCTTAATATTATATTTTTTAAAAAAATATATATTCATTTAAACAATCATTTTTTCTATCAAATAAACTCTAAAAAAGGTCAATTTCTATCTGTTTTATTTTATTATTTTAGGTCTATTTTTATTTAAAAAGTTTTAAAAATTAATAATAATAAATTAATTATTAAATATTATTAATTATTATTCCTTTTTTCATAAATGAAGGCAAAAATAGAAAATATTTTTTTTGAATATTAAATATTATTGATAAAAAAATTAAATATAATTTTATTTTAGTAATTACACGGAAAAAATCTCTATTTTAATGAAATTTAAAATCATTTAATCAAAATTTATATAAATTAATTAATAATATATTTTTTTTAAATAAAAATATTAATATATTTAAAAATGTTAAATATTTTCAATAACTTTAATTCTATTATTTGTCCTTTTTGCATAAAAAAGAAACAAAATATAAATATTGATAAAAATTATAATGAATTTGATTTAATTCTTTGTAATAATTGTGGAGAAAAATTTACTTTTATAAAATGTCCTTATTGCAAACAAAATATTTATTGCAAAATAAAAAAAGACTATAGTGGTAATGAAAAAGATTTTAAACTAACTTATAATGGTTTAGATGGTTTTAATATTAAATGCCCTCATCATAATTGTAATAAATATTTTTTATTATCAAAATGTTCTAAGTGCAAAATTATGAACAAACATAAAGAATATATAAAAGAAGGTAAAATAATCCAATGTTTAAATCCTTCATGTAAAAATCAATATATTCAATTCCATTGTCCTATTAAATCTTGTAAAGAAAATTTTAAAAGACCTTATTCAAATTTTAAACTTTTTTTAAATGGAATAATTTCAATGCATAATAATAATAATAATAAAATATTTTTTTTAAAATTATATTGTATTAATTGTTATAGACCAATAATTTTTTATAATGAAAAAAAAAAAATTACTTTATATATAGAAGGTCAAAAAATAAAATGCCCTTATGAAGATTGTCAAAAATGTTTCAATAGAATTATATGTCCTCTTTGTTATTATGAAAATATTTTTAATAATGAATATTATATATTTTATATGTTTGGTTTAAAAATAAAATGTAAAAATTGTCATGAAATATTTAGTAAAATAATGTGCCCTTTTTGTCGGCATATAAATCTTAATAATGATAAATATAAAGAAACTGGGTTATTTTGTTGTGAAAATGATAAATGTCATGCAAAATGTTATTTAATAACATGTATATATTGTTTAAAATTAAATATATTTTATATTGATAAATATTTTCAAGGAATTCAAATAAAATGTAAATATGATGATTGTCAAAAAGTTTTTAATCAAGTAAATTGTCCTTTTTGTAAAAGGTTAAATATATATCCAAATGGAGAATTTGTATATGGTGAAATTTTTCAATGTAAATATCATTCATGTCAAAGGAAATTTAGTTTATTTTTTTGTATTGAATGTAATATTTTATCTTATAATAAATTAGAAAATTATGTCGAAGGATTAATAATAAAATGTAATCAATGTAAAAAATATTATTTAAATTTTCAATGTCCTTTTTGTAAAAAAATTTTATTAGAGAAAGATTCATCTTATAATTTTAAATATTTCATAAAATGTCCTAATAAAGAATGTAATAAAATTTTTACTATGATAAGTTGTCCTAAATGTAATAAATTAAATTATTCAAATGATTTAATTTTTGGAAAAGTAATTCATTGTAAAGTTAAAAATTGTAATTGTTATTTTAAATGTGTCCCTTGTTCAAAATGTAATATATTTAATGTTTTAATAAAAAATGATGAATTAGATAATGATGAATATACAGAATGTGGTAAATGTAAAAATCGTTATAAATTTAATAGTGAAGAATTTAAAAATAAGGCATTAAAAAATATATATACAGGTAATTTTACAATATTAAAAGAAATTGAAGGAGATATTTTTGCACATGGAATTGAATATATAGATGAAAATTATTATGAAAAAGAAAAATTATTTTTTCATGTCGATGAAATTTATAATAAAGAAATTAATAAAGAATCAATTATAGAAAATTCACTTAGTTCTATTAAAAAAAATTTTATATCTGATATATCTACTAATCCAATAACAGAAAATTCAAAATATTTTTTATCATATAGTAATAATAATAATAGTTTTAATTCATGTTTAAAGATTATAATGCAAAAACAATCAAAAAATAATATTGGTGAATGTATTATTTGCCAAAAAGAAAGTGAAAGTGTTTTTGTTCCTTGTGGACATAGATGTGCTTGTTATTCATGTGCAATGTTATATTATCAAATTCATAAAAAATGTCCATATTGCAAAAAAAACGCAAGAACAATAATAAAAAAAATTTGTGATTAATAAAAAATATTATTTATGTGTAAAAAATTATATAGATAATGTTATTAAATTATTTATTATTTATTAAAATTTTTTTATTTTATTTATATAGAGAATAAATTAAATAAAACAAATAAAAGTTGTAAACTACTATTTTTATAAATAGAAATTTATTAGGTAATGAATTTTATATTCTATATAAATAAGCTGTTTTAACTAAAATTATTAAAAATTAGTATTTAAATTTAATTTTTTAAAGGTAAAGCATATTTAAAATATATTAAAAAAAATAGTTTTATAAATAATAAAAATTTTCAATATTATATTTTAATATATTTTATAAATAAAATAATTATTAATATAAAAAAAAATAATTTTAAATTTTTAATTAAAATTTTGTATGAAAATTTATTATTTTAAATTAAATAAATAAATAAATAAAATTGATTTAAATATGGGGATTGGGGAT
>JAEEGL011237850.1_pt1 | contig 23922 bp, 22 predicted proteins | sample 9134231 | NCBI WGS metagenome assembly JAEEGL01 (sample SAMN16246548, study PRJNA631951) | gut metagenome | biome: gut microbiome; feature: rumen; material: fiber-attached | host: Bos | place: Iran: Karaj | collected 2018-10 | reverse complement strand
TGCCGATCAGGCGCAGATCCTTAATGTTCTCACGAAACTGCGCGCGCTGCGTCCCGATCTGAAGATCATGAACGCAGGGAAACCGATGTAAAAGACGATCGAGACCCAAAGCACCGGAGGCAAACGCTTCCGGTGTTTTTTACGGAAGCCGTCGGGCGGCGTGAACGCGCGATCTGCAGGCCGTAAACGGCCGGCAAACCGCATCCTTTTTGTCAACGGATGGAAAAAGTGACAAAAAACGCGAAAAAAGTGACAAAAACCGGGAGAAAGTCACCCTTTGAAAACCGGCCGCCGTTCCGTACAATACAGGTAACAAGAACGTGCGCCCGCTGCGGCGTAAAGGAGGACGGCATGAGCAAGCTTCGGATTTTGCTGGTGGACGACGATACGCGTTTCACCGATCATATCAAGGGATACTTTCTGACGGACGAGCGTGTCGGCGAGGTCGACACCGCGGCGGACGGACGCGAGGCGCTCGAGAAGCTCAAGGACAAGCACTACGACCTGATGACGCTTGACCTCATCATGCCGAACACCGACGGACTGACGGTGCTCGAACAGCTTTCCGCAATAACGGGCGCGGACGCGCCGGCGGTGATCGTGATCTCCGCGCTGCGCAACGAGACGATGGTCCGCCGCTGCTGCACGCTCGGCGCGCGCTACTACATGGTCAAGCCCGTCGAGCCGGAAACGCTCTTAAAGCGCGCGGCCGATCTGTTTGAAACCGACCGGAAGAGCGGCGGCGTGCTGACCTATCAGCAGACGCCCAAGTCGTTCGATGAAAAGGTCACCGCGATCTTCCTCGTCGCCGGGATCCCCGCGCACATCAAGGGCTATCACTACCTGCGCGAGGGCATCCGCATGGTGTATGAGGACCAGAGCCTGATCAACCGCATCACCAAGGAGCTCTATCCCGGCATCGCAAAGAAGTTCAACACCTCCGCAAGCAAGGTGGAGCGCGCGATCCGCCACTCGATCGAGGTCGCCTGGACCCGCGGCAAGATCGAAAACCTCAATGCGCTGTTCGGCTACAACATCTACGGCAAGAACGACAAGCCCACGAACGGCGAATTCATCGCGCTGGTGGCCGACAAGCTCCTGATGGAGGAACAGAGTAAGAAGGCCGGATAATAGTTTTCGCGTGCCGAAATCCGTTCGGCACGCGGGCAGATCGCCAGGAAAGGCGGTAGAATGCGCGTTCTTTGCGAAGGAGCTATACTGAAGTATGCGACCGAGCAAAAACGCGGATCGTTTGCGGCGAACCAATAAAGAGAAAGTGCGTAAAGCACTTTCCACATACGGGATGAATGATTCAACCATCGCCGCAAACGATCCGGCCCTTTATGGGCGATCTGCGAAAACTTGCACGGAGAAGCCCCGTCTCCCTGCAGGAATGCCCCAACCTCATAATCCGTGAAGGACCGCTGTGTGAAATACCGAAAGGGATCGCATGGCGGTTCTTCACGTCGGCGGGATAACAAAAGAGCCCTCCTTGTCCGAATTCGGGACATGCGTTTTTTGACGGGATGCCGAGGAGATCATCTCCTGCGGTTCGCTGACAAAAAGCCTGCGCCCCGATTCGCAGGGGAGGCCCCCGCGGCGGCAAAACGATAAATTGCGCATTTGCGTGATTTTTGCTTGCAGTTTGGGAAAAACTATGGTATCATAGCACCCACATTATGGAGCGTTTTGAGGAAGCGGAAGACCCGATCGAGCGTCTCGAACGGGAGGAAGAAGCAGAAGAGCTGGCGGAGAAACCAGGAGCGAAGCGGAAGAAAATTCTGCGCATTCTGGTTGTCATCGTATTTTTGGCGGCCAACGGGCTTGTTCTGTTCTTCACGGCGCGAAACGATTTTTCAAAGCCCGCGCAGCCGCTGTCCGGCAGCCCGTTTTCCGGCAAAAATCTGCTCTTTCTGCTCGGCGCGGTCGGCTGTCTCGTCGCGGCGATCGCGGCGGAGACCGTCAAGTATCTGCTGATGATGCACCGGCTCAGGGAGCGCGTGTCGCTGCGCACGGCGTTTGAGACGTCCGTTCTCGGCAAGTATTACGATTACATCACGCCGTCCGGCGCGGGCGGACAACCGTTCCAGATCTGGCACCTGCACACCAAGGGCTATCCTGCCGGCGCATGCTCGGCGATGCCGCTGGCGTCGTTTGTCACGATGCAGCTCGGCTTCGTGCTGCTGGCGCTGGTGATGTTTCTGACGGAGCGCAGCGCAAGCGACGTCGTCGGCATCAAGATCGCCGCGTACATCGGGCTGGCGCTGTACGCGTTCGCCCCGATTCTCATCGTGCTTTCGGCGCTTGCGCCGAAGGTCGTGACGCGCATCGTCGCGTTCTTCGTGCGCATCGGCGCGAAGCTTCGGATCATCAAGAACCCGGCGTATGCGACGGAGCAGGCGGAATACGGGATCAAACGCTATTCCGACAGTCTGAAGATGATCGCAAAGAGCCGGATCCTCGTTGCGCTGTTTGCGCTGTCGATCCTGTATCAGATCGCGCTCTGCTCCATCCCGTTCTTTGTCGTCAACGCATTCGGCGGCCGGATCGGGTTCTGGCAGTCGCTGACCATGTGTCTGTACGTCTACGCTTCGGTGGCGTTCGTTCCCACGCCGGGCAATGCGGGCGCGGCCGAGGGGTCGTTCTATCTGCTGTTCAATCAGCTCGACGTGTCCGGCCTCTTCTGGGCCATGCTGATCTGGCGGTTCCTCTGCTACTATTCGTTCCTTTTGATGGGGCTTGGCATCTATGCGGTCCATGCGATCGAGAAGGCGACGAGCCGGTGGCGAATCAAAAAATAACCGTGACGATCCGGGGATGCCGACGCATCCTCTTTTTTTATGCCGTTTGTGCCCGTTTTCCGGGTTATCCACATACACAGAACGGAAAAACCGCCCATAAATACAAGGATTGTGGATAATTCGGTGGATAAGGTGGAAAAAGCGTCGTGGACAATGTGGCCGAAGGCGGTACGGCGGCCGAAATCGAAAAGCATTTGCCGGATTTTGCTTCGCAATCGTCAGATTTTACGGGATCCGGATTTGAAGAAGTACGCCTTCGCGGATCAGTGCGTTTTGTACCGCGTCCCGGGCCGGTAATGCTCAAAGATGCGGCAGTCGTACCGGCGCGCAAGCGTCGCGTGGTCGGAATCCGGCCGCTCGGTCCAGAACACGCGTTTCGTGCCGATCAGACGGCCGAGCAGCATGCAAAGTGGGCGGCGGCCGCGTCCGAACGCGATGAACTGCGGGTGCGTCAGAAAGTTGATAAACAGCGTGTGCATCAGAAGACACCGCCAGACGGGCAGATGCCCCTCGTTGCGCCAGTAGGAATACGCCTCGGTGAGCTGTCCGCGCATCAGATCCGGCGCGTTTTTGTAAAACCAGCGCACGATGCGCGGATCGAAGCTTTCGACGCAGTACGGGCCCTTCAGCGTGCGAAGGATCGCGAGCGTTTTGCGGCACAGCTCGTCGTAGTTGTTCGTCGATTTCAGCTCCACGATCGTCGGCGAAACGCCGTCCAGCACGGCCGTCACGTCCGTAAACAGCGGAATGCGGTGCGCGGTTCCCATAAGCGGCATCGCCTGCAGCTCTTCAAGCGTAAAGCTGTCCACGCGGCCCGTCCGATCCGTCATGCGGTCGACCGTGTCGTCGTGAAACACGACCACCGCGCCGTCCTTGCTTAACTGCACGTCGAGCTCGACGCCGTAGCCGTTTTCCGCCGCTCTTCTGAATGCCTCAAGCGTGTTTTCCGGAACGCTCTGATCCTTTTCATACAAGCCCCTGTGCGCCGCCATCAGCCCCGAAAACGGCGCTGCCTGCGACCGCTTCGGACGGCGCGGAAGGATCAGCAGAATATAGCACAGCAGCAGAACAACCAACGCGATTCCGGCAATCAACCAGCCCATTTTTCATTCTCCTTTGATAATATAAGATCGTACCCTATTGAGATTATACCGCATTTCAGCTATAATGAAAAGGTAAAAATACAGACTTTCTGTCAATCGGGGGAAACTATGAAGCTCAATTATAAACGGACGATTCTCGTCGGTTTTGCATTCTTTCTCATCTGTACCTTCTGGCAGGCTTACGATACGATCATCCCCAAGATCTTAACCGACAAGTTCGGCATGACGCAGACGCTGTCGGGCATCATCATGGCGCTCGACAACATCCTCGCGCTCTTCCTGCTGCCGTTCTTCGGCGGACTTTCCGACAAGTGCAAAAACAAGATGGGCCGCCGCAAGCCCTACGTTCTGGTCGGCACGATCATCGCGGTCATCGCGTTCTTTGCGCTGGCCGCCGTCGATTACATGCAGATCGACAGGAACATCAAGAGCGTGACCGAGATCAACACGATGTCGCTTGCGGACGTCTACGACACGGTCGGCGAGCAGAAGCTGGTCACCGCGGACGGAGAGGTCTATACGCTCAAGGAAAAGTATCCCGACAAGGACGCGTTCCTGAAGATCCCGGCCAAGACCGTTCAGACGGACGCCGAGGGACACGTGGTGCACTGGACGAAGGAGGACAACGACTCCTTCCACAGCGCGGGCGAACGCAAGTACATTGACAACATCGAATACCAGAAATACGTCGTTCCCGCGCGTCTTGCGGCGAATCCGAAGGCGGCGAACGCGTACCGCGAGATCTATGCGCACCAGGGCGAGGGCAAATCCGACAACTGGTTCGTCAACAACATTCTGAAGGGCGGCCGCGATCCGCAGACGCCGGACGGCGTGAGCTTCAGGCTCAGCGAGAAGTATCCGACCGAGGACGCGTTCCTGGCGGAGTTCGCGCAGATCAACATCTACGATCCGACCGTCGCCGATCCCGATAAGCAGATCAGCTTCAAGACCAACCCCGACTACATCGACTTCGTCGTGCCCGCGCGGCAGGCGTACGTATGGAGCATCACGATCGCCAATCCGGGCGTGCTGATCGCGTTCATCGCGGTGCTGCTCGTCGTGCTGATCGGCATGTCGATCTTCCGCAGCCCGGCCGTCGCGCTGATGCCGGACGTCACGATCAAGCCGCTGCGCAGCAAGGCGAACGCGGTCATCAACCTGATGGGCAGCGCGGGCGGCGTATGCGCGCTGGTGCTGGGGCTCGGCATGTTCTTCAACACGGGCGCGATCTCCAACACGTTCATGAACTGCATCGGGTTCTTCGGTGCGATCGTCGTGATCATGGTCGCCGCGCTGGTCGTGTTCATGCTGACGGTCAAGGAGCCCGAATGGGCGGCCGACATGGAAAAGACGAGCAAGGAGCTCGGCATCGACGACGTCGACGACAACGAAGCGCAGTCCGGCTCGAAGAAGCTCAGCAAGGGCGAAAAGATCTCGCTGCTGCTGATCCTGGCCTCGGTCGTGCTGTGGTTCATGGGCTACAACGCCGTCACCTCGAAGTATTCGATCTATGCAAGCCGCGTGCTTGACAAGGACTACAACCTGACGCTGATCATTGCGCAGGCGGCGGCGATCATCTCCTACCTGCCGATCGGCCTGCTCTCCTCGAAGATCGGCCGCAAGAAGGCGATCCTGATCGGCATCGTGATCCTGACGGCCACCTTTACGGGCGCGTCGTTCATGCGCGCCACGACGCCGACGATGCTGATGAACGTCATGTTTGCGCTGGCCGGCATCGGCTGGGCGACGATCAACGTCAACTCCTTCCCGATGGTCGTGGAGCTGTGCAAGGGCAGCGACGTCGGCCGCTATACCGGGTACTATTACGCGGCGAGCATGGCGGCGCAGGCCGTGACGCCGTTCCTCTCCGGCATGTTCATGGATCGGCTCGGGTTCACCTGCCTGTTCCCATACGCGACGATCGCCGGCGGACTTGCATTCTTTACAATGCTGTTCGTCAAACACGGCGACGCAAAGCCGATCCGAAAGAAAGGCCTTGAGGCGCTGGACGTCGATGATTGATGAAAAAGGACAGCTTCGGCTGTCCTTTTCATATATCATATAATCAACCGTATCTACGAAAAAAACTGTAAGAAAGGCGGAATCAAACATGGATCCAGTATTGCTTTCCGGCAACGAAGCGATCGCGCGCGGTGCGTTCGAAGCGGGCGTCAAGGTCTGCTCGGCATATCCGGGCACGCCCAGCACGGAAATCTTTGAAAACCTGCCGCAGTATAAGGACGATCTGTACTGCGAGTGGGCGCCCAACGAGAAGGTCGCGGTCGAGGTCGCGTACGGCGCGTCGATCGCGGGCGTGCGTTCCCTCTCGGCAATGAAGCACGTCGGCGTCAACGTCGCGGCCGACCCGCTGTTTACGGCGGCGTACAACGGCGTGTGCGGCGGCTTCGTCATCGTCTCGGCGGACGATCCCTCCATGCACTCCTCCCAGAACGAGCAGGACAACCGGCACTACGCCCGCGCGGCGAAGATCGGCATGGTCGAGCCCTCCGATTCGCAGGAATGCCTCGATTTTCTGAAGGAAGCGTATGCGATCTCCGAGCAGTTCGACATGCCGGTGCTGTTCCGCATCACGACCCGCGTTGCGCACTCGAAGAGCCTCGTCACCTTCGGCGAGCGCTTCACGCGCGAGGTCCCGCCGTACAAGCGCAACATGAAATACGTCTCGTCCCCGGCAAACGCGTACGTGAACCACGCGAAGGTCGAAAAGAACCTGAAAGCGCTGGAGGAATACGCAAACACGTCGAAGCTCAACCGTGAGGAGATCAACGGCGACGAGATCGGCGTCGTCACCGCGTCGATCGCATATCAGTACGCCAAGGACGCGTTCCCCGAAGGCACGTCGTTTTTGAAGCTCGGCCTGACCAATCCGCTGCCGATGGAGCTGATCAGATCCTTCGCAAAGAAGGTCAAAAAGCTCTACGTCGTCGAGGAGCTCGATCCGTTCATGGAGGAGCAGATCAAGGCCGCGGGCATCGAATGCGTCGGCAAGGAGCTGATCGGGAACCTGTATGAGCTGAATCCGCAGCTTCTCCGCGAGCGCCTGTTCAACGAGAAGCCCGAAACGGTCGACGTCGGCGTCAAGCCGGTGTCCCGTCCGCCGGCACTGTGCCCGGGCTGCCCGCACCGCGGCTTCTTCTACACGATCGGCCGCCACAAGAACTACGTCGTGGCGGGCGACATCGGCTGCTATACGCTCGGCTTTGCGCCGCCTCTCAATGCGCTGGATTCCTGCGTCTGCATGGGCGGCGGGTTCACGGTCGCGATGGGCATGGCAAAGGCGTTTGAAGCGTCCGGCCAGACCGACAAAAAGGTCTTCGGCGTCGTCGGCGACTCCACGTTCTTCCATTCCGGCATGACCGGCGCGGCGGAGATCATCTACAACAAGGGCAAGGTCATCCCCGTGGTGCTCGACAACTCGATCACCGGCATGACCGGCCATCAGGACAACCCCGGCAGCGGCTTCACGCTGGAGGGCGAGATCGCCGAGAAGCTGAAGATCGAGGACATCCTCGCGTCCTACGGCTACAAGAACATCATCATCGTCGATCCGCAGGACCTCAAGGCCATGGAGGCGGCGGTGCAGAACGCAGCAAACTCCGAGGTGCCCGCAGCGATCATCACGCGCCGTCCGTGCCTTTTGATCAAGCGCATCAAGCACGACATCGGCAAGTGCGAGGTCGACACGTCGAAGTGCATCGGCTGCAAGAAGTGCCTGTCCGTCGGCTGCCCCTCGGTCATGGTCGAGAACAAAAAAGCGAAGATCGACGTGACGACCTGCGTCGGCTGCACGGTCTGCGCACAGGTCTGCCCGATGGGCGCGATCGCCAGAAAGGAGAAATAAGCGATGGAAAACAAGAGTGCTCTTTTGGTAGGCGTCGGCGGTCAGGGCGCGATCCTTGCCGCAAAGGTGCTGGTGACGGGACTCATGCGCGCGGGCTACGACGTGAAGATGAGCGAGGTCCACGGCATGTCCCAGCGCGGCGGCAGCGTTTCGACCCAGGTACACTGGGGAACCAAGGTCTATTCGCCGGTCATCGGCGACGGCGCGGCGGACATCATCGTTGCGTTCGAGAAGATGGAAGCCGTGCGCTATGCAAACTATCTGAAGCCCGACGGCGTTGCCGTCATCAATGATTACGAAATGGCGTCCTCCACGATCGCGGCGGGCTATGTGCAGTATCCCGAGGGCTGCCTCGAGGCGATGCAAAAGCACTTCAAGGTCTATCCCTTGAACGCGGAAAAGATCGCCGCAGACTTGGGCAACGTCAAGTGCGCAAACATCGTGCTGTTCGGCAGCATGGTGAAGGCGCTTAATATGACGGACATCGACTGGGACGCGGTCATTTCGGACGTCGTTCCGCCGAAGTTCCGCGAGCTGAACCTTCGGGCCTATCACGCGGGCTTTGACGCGGTGTAAGCTATGAAGGTACTCGTCATCAACCCCGGCGCGACGTCCACAAAGATCGCCGTGTTCGAGGAGGAAACGGAACAGCTTCGCATCTCGATCGACCACAGCGCAAAGGACCTGATGGGCTTTGAACATGTGGCCGATCAGATGCCGTACCGCAAGGCGCTGATTTTAGACGCGCTCGACAAGAACGGCGTCGACCTGCATACGCTCGACGCGGTCTGCGGACGCGGCGGCCTGTTCCGCCACATCCCGTCCGGCACGTATGCGGTCAACGACCTTGCGATCGCGGACATCCTGCACCCGTTCTACGGCGAGCATGCGGCGAACCTCGGCGCGTACATCGCGCGCGAGATCGCGGATCCCCTGGGCATTCCGGCGTTCTTTGTCGACCCGGTCTGCGTCGACGAGCTCTGCGACCTTGCCCGCGTATCGGGTCTGAAGGGCATGCAGCGCGAGAGCTTCTTCCACGCGCTGAACCAGAAATCCGTCGCCAGGAAGGCTGCAAAGCAGCTCGGAAAGGCCTATGAGGAGCTGAACCTGATCGTGCTGCATCTCGGCGGCGGCGTTTCGGTCGCGGCGCACGAGAAGGGCATGGTCGTCGACAACTTCAACGTCAAGGACGACGGCGCAATGGGCCTCGACCGCGGCGGCGCGCTGCCGGTGAACGCGGTCGTGAACCTCTGCTTCTCCGGCAAGACCAAGCAGGAGATCAAGAAGCTGATCGGCTCCGAGGCGGGCGTCTATTCGTACCTCGGCACCAAGGACTTCCGCGAGGTCGAGCGCCGCGCGCTGTCCGGCGAAGACCCGGAGGCGACGATGATCTTCAAGGCGCTTGCGTATCAGCTTGCAAAGGACGTCGGCGCGCTGGCGGCCGTGCTGCATTTCAAGGTGGACGCGATCGTCTACACGGGCGGCATGGCGTACTCAAAGGCGTTCTGCGACGAGCTCGATTCCTACCTCGCGCCTCTTGCGAAGGTCTTGCGCTTCCCGGGCGAAGAGGAGATGAAGAGCCTTGCCGAGGGCGCGCTGCGCGTGCTGCACGGCGGGGAATGCAAAACATATCTGGGGGAACGGCAATGAGAACGATTCAGGAAATCATCACCGCGGCGGAGGGGTTCGCCTCCGGCCGCATCGCGGTTGCCGCCGCGCACGACGCCGACGTTCTGAAGGCGGTCGTCGAGGCGAAGCGCCGCCGCATCGCCGAGCCGATTCTGGTCGGGCATGAGGAGACCATCATCCGAATCCTCAGCGAGCTCGGCGAGGATCCGAAGGACTACGAGATCCTTCATGCGGATTCCGATCCGGACTGCGCCGAACGCGCGGTCAGGTGCGTATCCGAGGGCAAGGCGAACTTTTTGATGAAGGGCCTTCTGAACACGCCGGACATCATGCGCGCGGTTCTGAAGCCCGAGGCGGGGCTGAGGACCGGCAAGCTCATCAGCCACGTCATGATGTACGAGCCGAAGGGCCATCGCATGATGGGCCTTACCGACGGCGGCATGAACACGTTTCCGGACCTTGAAAAGAAGGCCGAGATCCTGGAGAATGCGGCAAAGGTGTTCAAGGCCCTGGGCTATGACGAGATCAACGCGGCGTGCATCTGCGGCGCGGAGGTCGTGAACCCGAAGATCCAGTCGACGGTCGACGCAAAGACGCTTTCCGAAATGACCGAGCGCTGGGCTCCGTACAACATGAACGTGTACGGCCCGGTCGGGCTCGATCTGGCGGTGAGTGAGGCGGCCTGCCGTCACAAGCATTACGAAGTGAAGGGCGCGGGGCAGGCGGATATCCTGCTCGTGCCGTCGTATGAAACGGGCAACGGCATCGGCAAGGCCATGTCGATCTTCGGCGGGGCCATGAACGCCGGCATCGTCGTCGGCGCAAAGGTTCCGATCGTGCTGGTGTCCCGCGCGGACAGCGCGGAGGTCAAGCTGGCGGCGATGGCGCTCGGCGCGGTCGTTGCGCGCGGCATGTGATTTTTTGAGAGGGAGGAATCATCCAATGCTGGTAAACGAAATGATTGAGCTCGGCGCAAAGCGTTCGGGCATCCGTGAGCTCTTCGAGTACGGTCTGAAGCGCAAGGCGGAGGTCGGCGCGGACAACGTGTACGACTTCTCGATCGGCAATCCGTCCGTACCGGCGCCGAAGGCCGTGCAGGACCTGTTCCGGGCGCTTGCCGAACGGCAGGACACGGTCAAGGTCCACGGCTACACCTCGGCGGCAGGCGCCATGCAGGTGCGCACGGCGATCGCGAACAACCTGAACCGGCGCTTCGGCGCAAACGCGCGGCCGCAGAACATCTTTATCACCTGCGGCGCGGCGCCGGCGGTCATGAGCACGCTGAAGGCAATGTGCGTCGAAGGCGCGGAGTTTGTGATCCTTGCGCCGTATTTCCCGGAGTATCAGACGTTCATCCGCGCGGTCGGCGGCAAGGTCGTCGTCGTTCCGGCGAACACCGAGGATTTCGACCTGCACGTCGACGCGATCGAGCCGTATCTCTCCGCGCGCACGCAGGCGATCATCGTCAATTCGCCGAACAACCCCACCGGCGTCGTCTACACGCGGGAAACGCTCGAAGCGCTGGCTGCGCTGCTGCGCAAAAAGAGCGCCGAATTCGGCCATCCGATCTATCTGATCGCGGACGAGCCGTACCGTGAGCTCGTATACGACGGCGTGACCGCGCCGTTCATTCCGGGCATCTACGAGGATACCGTCGTCTGCTATTCGTGGTCGAAGTCGCTGAGCCTGCCCGGCGAGCGCATCGGCTACGTCTATGTGCCGGACACGTGCACCGACAGCCTCAATCTGTTCTATGCCGTCACGGGTTCGGCCCGCGCGCTCGGCCACATCTGCGCGCCGACCAGCGCGCAGTACGTCGTCGAAGCCTGCTGCGACGCCGACGTTATGCCGGACGTCACGCCGTACGACGAGAACCGCAAAACGCTGTACAGCGCGCTCACCGAGATGGGCTACACCTGCGCATATCCGCACGGCGCGTTCTACATCATGCTGAAATCGCCGCTCGAATCCGCGCTCGCGTTCTCCGAAAAGGCAAAGGAGTTCAACATCCTCGTCCCGCCGTGCGAGCCGTTCGGCTGCCCGGGATACCTGCGGCTGTCGACCTGCGTCAGCCACGAGATGATCCTGAAGAGCATCCCGGTGTTCAAAGCGCTTTTAGACTCCATTCGGCTGCCGTAACAGGGGCCGGACTGTTTGCGGCGAAGGGAAAAGGGATATTCCTTGTATGCGGAAAGGGCTTCGGCCCTTTCTTTTTTGGGATCGATATGGTATACTGAACCACAACGGAAGAGAGCGGAGGGACGTACATGAAACGAATCGGGATCGCAGCGCTGTGCCTGCTGCTGTTGCTGCCGCAGATCGGCTGCGGGGAAAAGACCTCCGCGCCGAAGGACGGCGTGTACGTCGTGGGCAAGCATATCAAGGCGGAGCAGATCACGGAGTTTTATTACACCGTCGCGACGTCCACCTTCCCGCCGCATTATCAGCGCTATCGCTTCTTCAAAGAGGACGGCGCGTACCGGTTCTTCCACGAAACGCGCGAGGGCGATCATTTCCCGCTGACCGAGGCGGATGCGACCGCAACCGGCACGGTCACACTCACGGCGGAGCAATGGGAGCAGTTTCTTGCCTGCATCGACGGCGGAACGGTGATCGCGCGGCAGGAGCATCTTGAGGACGGCGACGCCGGTCCGTGGCTCTATCTTTATTGGGACGGCGATCCGGGCGACGTGCAGGAGTTTGCCTTTTGGACGCTGCAGTCGCGCGCGGACTTTGAAACGTTTTGTGAACGCCTGATCGGCTGACGGGGGAGGAGTATGATTCGGACAGAGGACGTGATCGCGTTTTTCGACCGGCTTGCGCCGCACTGGGATGCGGACATGATCCGCGACGACGCGATCATCGGCGCCATTCTTGACAATGCCTTCGTGACGGCGGGCAAAACCGTGCTTGATGTGGCGTGCGGCACCGGCGTGCTGATCCCGGACTACCTTGCCCGCGGCGTGAAGCACGTCACGGCGGTCGACATTTCGCCGAACATGGCAAAAATTGCGCGCGAAAAGTTCGCGGACGACCCGCGCGTGACCGTACTGACCGCCGACGTCGAGACCGTGACGTTCGACGGCATGTTTGACTGCGTCGTCGTGTACAATGCGTTTCCGCACTTTCCCGACCCTGCACGGCTGATCGCGCGTCTGTCCGGGCTTGTGCGGCCCGGCGGCACGCTGACCGTTTCGCACGGCATGAGCCGCGCGCGCATCAACACGCACCACAGCGGCGCAATGCACGTCTCGCTGGGCCTGATGGCCGCGGACGAGCTTGCCGCGCTCTTCAGACAGACGCTCACGGTCACGACCGTCCTGTCCGACGATCGCATGTATCAGGTCGTCGGCCGCAGATCCGAATAACACAAAACGAGCTTCCCGCGCGGGAAGCTCGTTTTTTGTTGCAGGTTACGGGCGGCGGTGTCCGCAGATGCGGCAGAAGCGGCCTTCGGGGTCGTTTTCGGTGCCGCAGCTCGGGCAGAACCACTTGGACGGCGCCTCCGCCGGGCGGCGGCTTCCGCAGATGCGGCAGAAGCCGCCCTGGGGATCGTTTTCGGTGCCGCAGTTCGGGCAAACCCATTGATTCGGCGCGGGCGCTGCCGCGTCGTGCACAACCACGGTCGGCGCAACCGTCGGAGTCGGCGCTTTGATGACGATCGGCGCCGCCTGGGTCGGCGCTTTGGGCGCGCTGACGACGACGGGCGCCGCGGGCGCTGCCGGCGCGACAGCCGGGGCCGCAGGCGCGCTGTCCGTCTTGGGCCGGTATTCCTCGCCGCCGGGCGCATAATACGAATAGATCGAGGTGAACGAGCTGTACTGCTCCTTCGGATTGGCGGACGGCGTGATCGTGAGCGTCGCGCACTGCTTGTTGTGCTCGATCATCCGTTCCTGCTTTTCGTCGGTCATCGCCATGCGATAGCGCGCCATCCGGTGCAGAATGTCGTTTGCGAGGAACGCCGTGTCGATCGTCTTGGGGAAGTTCGTCTGGATGATCCAGAAGGCCTCGGAGTTGTCCTTGTAGAACAGACGAAGGCAAAAATCGTCATACTCCAGCCATTTCTGCTTGTTGTAGTTGCTGTACTGGATCTGCCGCAGCCATTCGTAGCGGACGTGCCCGATCAGCATTGTCCCCGCGGAGCGCCGGTTCGCCTTGGACTTTTCGTAGGCGTTCAGCGCCAGCGCGGTCAGACCGCCCGACCATTTCCGGTCGCCCTTGTCGTACTTCATACACCGATAGATCACGCGCGAATCCGTGATACAGACCTCGATCTCGATGTCCGTGATCAGCAGCATCTCCTCAAATTCCTTCTGATTTGCGGTGCGCCGGTAGACGCGGATCGCGTTCGCGGTGACCTTGTGGCGCAGACCGTGGTCGAGCGGTTCCTCGATCAGATTGCCCGCGGCGTCCGTTTTCGGATTGACAAACGGATCCACATCCTGTCCGATGTCGGTGATTTTGATCGCACTGTAACTCATATGCCGATGCTCCCTCAGCGCAGGATGCCCGTGCCGAACAGCACGGCCGCTACGGCGCCGACAATGACAAGCGCCGCGATAAAGATGATCGTGGACACGCCGTTTGCAACGTTGCCCGCCGTTTCAAGCTTCGACGCGCGCTGCCGCTTTTTGTTCTGTTTGGCGTCGTTGGACAGCAGCTCGTCCCATTTTTGTTCTTCGTTCACGTTGTTCTTTCCTCCGTTTTTGCCGTGCGGTTGAAAACAGAGCCTCCCCTTTGAGGGAAGCTCCGGTTTCAGCTTGGATTACTCTTCGATTTTTTCGCAGCCTTCGCAGTCGTCGGCGTCGCAGTCCCAGCACTCCATGCGCTTTTCCGCGATCGCAAACAGCTCGTCCAACAGGTCGTCGGGGACGGGCACGAACTCTTCCATGTCCTCCTCTTCGTTCACAACGATCTCCATGATGCAGACCTCAAAGTCCTCTTCGGGCTCCTCGGGCAGCTCGGCGTCCACGAGCACCGCGTACTCCTTGCCCTTGTGCTCAAAATAATCAATAACCTCAAGGTCAAACTCGTTGCCTTCCTCATCGGTAAAGGTGACAAGATCTCTTTCGTCTTCCATAGCGATTCTCCTTTCGTTTGCTGTTTTTTATTGTACCGCACTTTGCGTCGTTTTGCAAGGTAAAAAACGGAATCGCCGGAGCGATTCCGTTGTTCGATTCAGTTTTCCGGGATGTCCTTCCGATAGTAGATCTTGCCCGGCTGCATGCCCTCCGGCGTGCTGTTCAGAAGCTCGGAAACGGTAACAAGGTCGTAGCCCTGCTCCAAAAGCCACGGGATCATCTCATCGAGCGCGTCCAGCGTCGGCTTGTGGTGATCGTGGCAGAGGATGATCGAGCCGTTTTTCGTCTGCTTTTTGACGACCTCCATGATCTTCTGGACGTTCTGCGTCTTCCAGTCGAGCGTATCGACCGACCAGATGATGACCGCCATCCCGGCGTCTTTTGCGCCGCGCGTCACCTTGCCGTCCTTGTTTCCTCCCGGCGGACGCATGGTTTTCGGCTCATAGCCGCCGTCGATCCAGCTCGAGATCTCCGCCGCCGCCTTTTCAAGCCGTTTTTTGTTCTCTCCGGCGGAGAACTGCGTCATCCGTTCGTGGTTCCATCCGTGCACGCCGATCTCGTGCCCGCCGTCGATCATCATCTGCAGCATCGGACCGGACTTGTCGTTGATCGCGGACGCGAGCAGATAGAACGTCGCCTTGACGTGGTACTGCTCCAGCTTTTCGAGTACCGGGATCGTCAGGGTCAGGTTCGGGCCGTCGTCGAACGTCAGCGCCACCATCGGGCGGTTCGGGTCCTTGGTGGGCTCCGGCGTCGGTGTGGGAGAAGGCGACGGGGTCGGCGCTTCCGTGGGTTCCGGCGTGGGCGTCGGCGGCAGCGTCGGCAGCGGCGAGGGCGTCGCGGGCTCGGGCGTGACGATCAGAACGACCGGTTCGTCCGCATCCGGAGCCGTCGTTTGAACCGGCGGGGTCGTTGCGGCCGCTTCGGGTGCGTTCTCCTGCCGGCTTGCGCAGCCGAGCACGAACAGTATGACAAGAATCGACACAATTGCACGTTTCATATTCCGAATGATAGCACATTCCGTCGAAAAATGCAATGGAGAAGCCCGTCCGTTTTTATGTCCTTCGGGCAGTGATGTTTGCGCTCCGCGCAAGCGATATACGCCTGCGGCGCGTGATATATCCCTTCGGGATGTGATATATTCCCTGCGGGAATGTTCAGGATGATTCTCCTGACGGAGAATCTCTTTTTTATGAGCGCCTAAAAGCCTTCTCCCCGGGGGGAAGGTGGCTGCGAAGCAGCCGGATGAGGGGGAAACCAAATCAGACGATTCTCCGGAGGAGAATCCACCTTCACATGCTCGAAGAGCATATATCACTTGCCGAAGGCAAATATCACATTGCGAAGCAATATATCACTTGCCGCGCAGCGGCAAATTTCACTGCGCGAAGCGCTTGCGCCTTCGCGCCTACTGCCCGTTGTCCGGATTGACGATCGAGCCGTCGAGCGCGTTCACGACGATGCACTGCTGTTCCCAGAAGGGATTGTCGCGGTTTTCGACGTCCTCGCCCCTGCCGCTGTCGTAGTACACGACCCAGCACGGCATTTCGTAATAGTCTGCGCTGTTCGGTACGTGCAGCGTATAGGTCACAAGCTGCATCCGGTAGACCTCATAGTGCGCATTTCCTTCGCCCTGCGGGCGGAGCCCCGCCGCCATGGCGTTTTTCACGCGCGTTTGGATCGTCTCGAACGACTCCGGCGACACGTTGCCGTTTTCGAGCCCGACGATCTCCTTGCGATTCCGCCAGCGGAACAGCCGGACACCGTCCTCCGAGACGAAGATCTCAATGGACTCGTCGGAGATCGGCTTGCTCACCTCGAATTCATCGCCCGCGCCGTAGGCAAAGTTCGTCGACGGTTCCACGTATCCGGCGGGCAGGGGATAGCCGCCGAAATCGCGCTTCAGCTCGAAAAACCATCCGGTCGCCACGCGGCCGAGGATCGCGCTGCGCGCACTGTCGTACTGCTGCAGATTGCCCTCGTCCGCCTGCCATACGGCAAAGCCGGTGATCCCGAGCGATTCCAGCGCCCGATCGAGCATCTTTTCCGCGTCCTCGCGCGAAAGCGTCGTGTCCTGCCAGTCCTTTGCGCCCGGTTCGTCCCAGCGCACGGCGTCCTCCTGATCGCGCTTGGTCCACACGGTCGGACAGCCCTTGCAGCCGAGGCCGACGGCGATGCGCTGCGGGTACAGCTCGACGAACGCGGAATCACCGTCCTTGAGCGTGTACACGAACGTTCCGCCGACGGAGATCGACCGGTAGTCGCTCACCGCGTGCGCATCGTTGCTTTCCGGCGCGGCGTTGATCTGGTCCTGATACCATTTGGACTGCTTCTCGATCTCTTCCGGCGTCCATACAGTGCCGTCGCGGTCCATCTCGGGCTTGCCCGCGTCGACCCATGCCTGCTGCTCGTCCACCCGCGCAAGGTAATCCTTGTACTGCTCGATATAATCGGCCTTCGTCATCGCGTTCGGCGCAACGGAAACGGGCGCGGGCAGCAGCGTGTCGAGAACCGACACGGCGGTTTGTACGTCCATCTTCGCCTCGCGCGAGCGAAACACCGGATAGACGCCGTCCGCGCGCGCGATCACGTCCGCCGCAAAGCGGATCGAAAGCGCATCGGACACGGTAAAGTCCTCGTCCCAGCGCGCGGGGAATGTCTGCGGCCCCTGCGGCGCGGCGGCCGGCGGCTCGTCCGAGGGTTCATGCTCGGATTCGGCGGCCTTTGCGTCGACCTCGTCCTCGACCGGTTCGATCGGCACGGGCGTTGCGGACAGCTTGTCTCCGACGACGTTGTCGCCTTTGTTGACGATGTACTCCTGCTCAGGCGTCGGCTGACAGGCGGCCAGCAGCAAAACCGTAAGCAATACGATAAGGATTCGTTTCATGGTTGGACTCCTTTCTTCCGGGAGGCCGGAGCCGGCCCCTACGGTACGAAACAAGCATACCATCCAAATTCGTCCAAAACGTCATAAAGATGTCACAGAGTTGTAACAGAGTTGTAAAATCGCGCCGAAGCATGTCTTTTACGGCGGAACGGGCACAAAAACAGGACCGCCGAGGCGGTCCTGCCAGGCTGTACGGAATGATTATTTCTCGAAGCTGAAGTGGTAATTCAGGTGCTTTTCGTCGCGGACGGCGATCATTTCCTTCTGCACGGCCTCGTTCACGGGAACGCCCTTGTCCTTGCGGTCGAGCCAGACAAGCCATTCCTTCTCGCCCGCGGTGTAGATGCGCTCCTCGCCGGGGGCCTTTTCGGAATTGCGCAGCGCGCGGAGGATGTCGCCGCAGGTCTTCTTGAACGTTTCGAGCCCCATGAACGCTTCGGGGTCGATCGCGATGAAGAAGTGACCGAGGTGATACGGGCGCTTGTTGCCGTTTTCGTCCATGCCGGTCAGCATCTTCATGTAGCTGCCCGCCTGCAGCGCCGCGGAGAGGATCTCCACGACCGTCGCGTAGCCGTAGCCCTTGTAGCCCGCCAGCTCGTCGCCGATGCCGCCGAGCGGGGCCAGCGCCGCCGCGCCCTTGGTGAGGTCGACCAGAATCTGCTTCGAGTCGGTCAGCGCGCTGCCGTCGCGGCCGATGACCATGCCCGCGGGCGTCGGCTTGTCGTTTCTGGCGTAGTATTCGATCTTGCCGCGCTGCGTGATGGACGTTGCGCAGTCGATGCAGAACGGGAAGTCCTCATCGGTCGGCAGTGCGATCGTCAGCGGGTTCGTGCCGAGCATGTTCTCGACGCCGAACGTCGGCGCGATCGACGGACGCGCGTTCGTGCCCGTGATGCCGATCAGGCCCTGCTTGGTCGCCATCGTGGTCCAGTAGCCCGCGATGCCGTAGTGCGACGAATTGCGCACGGCGACCATGCCCATGCCGTACTGCTTCGCCTTGTCGATCGCGGTCTGCATGGCGCGCTTACTGATGACCATGCCCATGCCGTCGTGGCCGTCGACCACTGCGGTCGTCGGGGTCTCCCTGAGCACCTCGTACTCGGTGACGGGGTTCAGGATACCCGCCTTGATGCGATCCAGATAGATCGGCTTGAAGCGGTTGACGCCGTGGCTCTCGATGCCGCGGCGGTCGCTCTCCATCAGAACGTCCGCGCAGATCTCGGCGTCCTCGCGCGGCACGCCGTAGGCGACGAACGCGTCGACGATGAAGTTCCCGATGGTTTCCCAGTCCACATAAGGTCTTGTTTCTTTGATTGCCATATTGTTATCTCCCTTCGGATCAATCTTCCCAGTTCTTTGCCTTTTCCACGGCCTTGGTCCAGCCGCGCTGCCGCGTTGCGCGTTCCACCTCGCTCATGGCGGGACGGAAGATCCTTTCGCTCTCCCAGTAGTGCAGCACGTCGTTCTCGTCGCGGTACAGCCCCACGCCGATCGCCGCGAGGTACGCCGCGCCGAGCGCCGTGGATTCGACGCACTTCGGCCGGTTCACCGGCACGTCGAGCATATCCGCCTGGAACTGCATCATCACGTTCGATACGGACGCGCCGCCGTCGACCTTGAGCTCTTCGAGCTTTCTGCCGCTGTCAAACTCCATCGTGCGGGCAAGATCGCCCACCTGATACACGATGCCCTCCAATACCGCGCGCGCGATGTGCGCGCGACTCGTTGCGCGGGTCACGCCGACCAGCGCGCCGCGCGCGTACATGTCCCAATGCGGCGCGCCGAGGCCCGTGAACGCGGAGACGAAATACGCGCCGCCCGCGTCCGGTACGGATTCGGCCAGCCGGTCGATCTCGCTCGCCGACGAGATCAGTCCGACCTCGTCGCGCAGCCACTTGATCGAGCTGCCCGCGTTGAAGATGCTGCCCTCCAGCGCGTAGCGGACCTTGCCGTTGACGCCCCACGCGATCGTGGTCAGAAGCCGGTTCTTGCTTGCGACCGGCGTTTCGCCCGTCTGCATCATCAAAAAGCCGCCGGTGCCGTAGGTGCATTTCGCCTGGCCCGGTTCAAAGCACGCCTGTCCGAACAGCGCCGCCTGCTGATCGCCCGCGTCGCCGGCGATCGGTACGCCCGCCAGCGCTTCGAGCCCTTCGATGCCGTCCTTCACGCAGCCGTAGACATGCGCGGAGGGAAGCACCTTCGGCAGAATGCACAGCGGAATGTTGAGCCGGTGCAGGATCACGGGGTCGTAGGAGAGCGTATGGATGTTGTAAAGCATCGTGCGCGACGCGTTGCTGTAATCGGTGACGTGCGCGCCGGTCAGGTTCCAGATCAGCCACGTGTCGACGGTGCCGAACAGAAGGTTGCCCGCCTCGGCAAGCATCTGCCCGTTCGGAACGGCGTCGAGGATGTAGCGGAGCTTCGTCGCGGAAAAGTACGCGTCGATCAAAAGTCCCGTCGACTGCGCAATGTAGTCGCGCATGCCCTCGCGGATCAGCTGCTCGCACAGCGGCGCGGTGCGGCGGCATTGCCAGACGATCGCCGGATGCACCGGTTTGCCGGTCGCCTTTTCCCAGACGATCGTCGTTTCGCGCTGGTTTGTGACGCCGATCGCGGCGACCTCGCCCTTCTGCACGTCGGCCTTTTTCAGAACCTCGCGCACGGCGTCCAGCTCGGTCTTCAAAATCTCGTTTGCGTCGTGCTCCACATAGCCGGGCTTCGGGTAATGCTGCGCGAACTCGAACTGCGCGGAGGTGACGATGGTTCCCTTGAGATCGAACAGGATCGCGCGGGAGCTGGTCGTGCCCTGATCCAGCGACAAAAGATACTTCTGCATAGATAATACCGCCTTTCCGAATCTACAGTATATCATAGAATTTTACTTGTGAAAACTGTTTTTTTCATGTATAATGCCGATATGGAAACAATTTCGGAAGAGCTCTCGCTAGAGCATGAATTTCAAAAGGAAAGGATCGGCTTAACGCGCGGCCGCGCGCTGATCCTGATTGCGGTGCTGATCGTGCTGGCCGCGGGGATCACCGTCCTTGCGCTGCTGCTGCCGAAGGCTTCGGGTCTTCCCGAGATCTCGGAGGTCATGACGTCCAACCACGGCACAAGGCTGGAGCCGTACGGCGCGGTCGACTGGGTCGAGATCCATAATCCGACCGACAAGGCGATCGACCTGTCCGGCTACGGCTTCACCAACGACGTCAAGCACCACCAGTTCCGCTATCGCTTCCCGGAGGGAACGACCATAGGGTCGGGGGAATACCTCGTGCTGTACTGCACCGGCGGCACGGAGCAAAGCGACGCCGACCCGTTCTGCACCGGCTTCAATCTGTCCGCGTCGGGCGAGCTGTTGTTCTTGGTGACGCCGCAGAAGGTCGAGGCGGACGAGATCGAGGTCCCCGCGCTCGAAACGGACACGGCGTACGCCAGAACGGAGAACGGCGCGTTTCAGGTCACCGACTTCCCCACGCCGGGCGAGGCCAACCGCTTTGAATAACACGTTCGTTTACGATTCGCCGCTCGGATCGATCCGCGTCACGGAACAAAACGGCGCGCTGGTTTCATCCGCGTTCACAGACGCGCCCGCGTCCGGGCCGACCTCGCCGGTGCTTTTTGAAGCCGCAGCATGGCTCGACCGGTATTTTGCGGGCCGCGATCCGGGCCCGGTCCCGCCGCTTGCGCCGAAGGGCACGTCGTTTCAACAGGCGGTATGGGAAGCGATCGCAAGGATCCCCTGCGGCGAAACGGTCTCCTATTCCGACCTTGCCGTTTCGACGGGCCTGACCCCGCGCCACGCCCGCGCGATCGGCTCCGCCCTGCACCGCAACCCGCTGCTTCTTTTCATCCCGTGCCATCGCGCAATCGGAAAGAACGGTTTGCTTACCGGTTTTGCGGCGGGGATCGAAAAGAAAACGGCGCTTCTTGTGCTGGAACAGACGAATTGACACGCGCCTTTGCGGCACTTTTTTGATCCGTCCGTTCGGGGCCTCCCGCACCCATAGAAAACAGCGCTGCCCGTTCGGACAGCGCTGTTTTGCGGTTGTTGTCAATTTCCCATAAAGTTCAGAATATCGGACAGATAGACCTCGCCGTCCGCGCTTTCGTACACATAGACGAACGTGTAGGCCGCATTCGGCTCGGCGGTAATCTTGCCGCTTTCGCAGAAGAAGCAGTAATTCGTGCCGGAGGCGGACTGCGTGGAAAGCAGCGCGATCGGCGAGTAGCTTGCGTCGACGAAGCCGTCCAGCGCGCGCTGCAGCAGCGAAGCCAGCGCGTCCGTGACTGCGGGGTCCTCCGCCGTCGTCCATCCGCCGATGCCGGAATCGGTATACGTCCGGACCTCCGACAGAATCACGTCGACGATGCTCACATTCTTGTCGCGGTCCTCGTACAGCGTGACGATCGCGTACAGATCCTGCGAATCAGGCGCAGCGATCGACGTCTCGCACAGGAACGCGTAGTTTGTGCCGTTTACCTGCTGGCTGCCGATAAAGACGACCGGCGTGTAGCGCACGCCGACCATGGCGTCGGAGAGCTTCTGGAACAGCTTTTTATGTTTCTTGCTGATCTCGTGGGATTTCGGCCGCACCCACTTGCCCGGCGCTTCCTCGGTCGGCAGCGGCGTCGGCTCAGGCTTGGGCTCCTCCGTGGGCTCCTCCGTGGGCTCTTCCGTGGGTGCTTCCGTAGGTTCTTCCGTGGGTTCCTCGGTCGGCTCTGCAGTCGGTTCCTCGGTCGGTTCAGCCGTCGGCGCTTCGGTGGGCTCCGGCGTTGCGGTCGGGACCGGCGTTGCGGTCGGGACCGGCGTTGCGGTCGGCACAGGCGTTGCGGTGGGCACAGGCGTTGCGGTGGGCACAGGCGTTGCGGTGGGCACAGGCGTTGCGGTCGGGACCGGCGTATCGGTCGGCGCGGCGGTCGGCGCTTCGGTGGGCTCCGGCGTCGGGTCGTATTCGCCCGGCGGATCGAGCTCCGCGTCGAATTCGACGATCTCGCGCACGGAGAACTTGCCCTGGTTGCTGCGGTCCAGGCAGACGAAGGAATAGCCCGTTTCGGCGTCCGGCACGACCGGCGTCGATTCGGCGACGATCACAAACGACAGCCCGGACGAAACTCTGGTGCCGCAGAGCGCGACCGGCGTGTAGTTGACGCCGACCAGCTCCGTCGTCGCCTCGTTGAAGCCCTGAATCAACTCCTCGGTCAGCACCGGATCCTCCGCAGGCTCGAAGCCGTCCGCTTCGTCCATATGGGTCAGAACGGCGGAGCGGCAGATGTCGATGATGCGGACGCTGCCGTCGCGCTCCTCATACACGAACACGAGCGCGTACGTCTCGCGCGCGCCGGGATAGACGACGGTTGCGCGCGTCAGATATGTATGCACGGTGCCGGAAACGACCTGCTTGCCGAGGTAGGCGAGCGGCACATAATGCACGCCGAGCAGGCGCGCGAACGCCCTTTGGAAGATTTCGGCGGCCTCTGCGGTCATGGCGGGGGAATCGGCGGTCTCCCACTCGGACGGGTCGACGTCGATGATCTCGATGGTCTCCTCCTCGACCGGCTCCGGCGTGATCACGGCCTCCGGCGTGGCAGCCGGTTCGGGCGTGGCGATCGGGTCTGGCGCGCTGTTCGTGCAGCCGAGAAGCAGCGGCAGAAGCAGCAGGCTCGTCAGCAGCAGCGCAACGGTTCTTTTCATATCAAACGGTCCTTTCGTTCAAATAACGGGGATATGATACCACAACCGCGCGCGCGGGTCAATGCACGGATGACGGCGCGTGTCGGATGATCCGGCAATTCGCAGCTTTTTCTTGCGTTCTTGCAGCGGGCTTGTTATAATAAAATATAAGATGTATAAAGGGGAATCTGCATGAAAATCATCGAACTGAAGGAAACGATCACGGCGTCGAACGACCGTGACGCCGAGGTCTTGCGCGGCGAGCTCAAGGCAAAGGGCACGCTGCTTATAAACCTGATGGCTTCGCCCGGCGCGGGCAAGACGACGCTTCTGGAGCGCACGATCCGCGACCTCAAGGATGAAATGCGAATCGCGGTCATGGAGGCGGACGTCGATTCCGACGTGGACGCGCTGCGCATCGAGAAGATCGGCGCAAAGGCCGTGCAGGCGCACACCGACGGCATGTGCCACATGGACGCGGGCATGACGCGCCGCGCGCTGGAGGCTTTGGGCGACGAAGCATTTGATCTCGTCGTGCTCGAAAATGTCGGCAACCTGATCTGCCCCGCGGAGTTCGACACCGGCGCGGGCAAGTGCGTGATGCTGCTCTCCGTGCCGGAGGGCGACGACAAGCCCTTAAAGTACCCGCTGATGTTCTCGGTCTCCGACGTGCTGATCATCACCAAGACCGACGTCGCGCCGTACTTCGATTTCGACGCAGACAAGTGCATCGAACGCGCAAGGAAGCTGAACCCGCGCATCACGGTCTTTACGGTCTCGGCAAAGACCGGCGACGGCTTTGCCGAGTGGGAGAACTGGCTGAAAAATGCCGTTGCGGACTGGAAAAATGAAAAACTGACAGGCTGTTGAGAAGGGAGTCAGAAT
>JAEEGL016790395.1_pt1 | contig 23923 bp, 26 predicted proteins | sample 9134231 | NCBI WGS metagenome assembly JAEEGL01 (sample SAMN16246548, study PRJNA631951) | gut metagenome | biome: gut microbiome; feature: rumen; material: fiber-attached | host: Bos | place: Iran: Karaj | collected 2018-10 | reverse complement strand
GTACATGGGAGCGCGTATCTGTTCCATTCTGCGCAAGGCGGAAGAAACCGGTACACAGATTTTGGACAAGGCTGATTTGTCCTTGCTGACAAATCCTTTGGAATGGGAACTGATCAAGCTTTTGGGCGATTATCCTGAAGCTGTTCACCGTGCAGCTGAAAAGCTGGATCCGTCAGAAATAACGGCGGTCTTGTACGGCATTGCAAAGGCTTTCAGCTCCTTTTACCATGATTGTTCAATTCTCGGTATAGAAGATAAAGAACTGCTGCAGGCACGTCTTAAGCTGGTAAGCTGTGTAAAGACAGTTCTTAAAAACGGTATGGAGTTAGTGCTTATTCCGTTTATGGAAACAATGTAAAATTGCGCCTGACTATTGACCAAACAGGCAAAAACATAGTATAAAATTATACTATTGTTTATAACATATCTTCGGTATTTTCCCCGTTAGTATACTGAAGTGAATAAATATGAAATTTAGAGGTAGAATATGTACGCATTGGTTGAGTACAAAGGAAAACAGTATAAGGCAGAAAAAGGCGCAATGATTCAGGTTGACAAGCTTGATGTTGAAGCCGGTCAGACAGTTACTATCGATACAGTTGTTTTTGTAAACAACGACGGAAAAGTAAGTGTTGGAACTCCTTATGTTAAGGGTGCAAAAGTAGTTGTTAAGGTAGAAGATACTTTCAAAGATAAAAAAGTAATTGTATACAAATACAAGAGCAAGAAAGATTATCACAGAACAATCGGACACCGTCAGCAGTATACTAATGTTCGTGTTGAGGACATTGTAGTAGCATAACAATGATAAACGTGGAGTTAAGCCGTTGTACCGATGGTACACTGGTTTCTTGCGTGGCAAGGGGTCATTCAACGCTTGCCGCAAAAGGCTCTGATATTGTTTGTGCTATGGTAACGGCGATTTTACGGACAAGTGCGACCGTTTTGGCGGACGAAGCCGAAGATTGCCTTGCAGTCAAAGCTCCTGAGGCTGGATATTTGGAGTTCAGTCTTTTGGATAAAGATGCTTTTAATAAGGAGCATCTGGTTTGTGCGGCAGATTTTATTCAGAGAGGTCTGGAGCTTATTTCGGAAGAATATCCTGAACAGCTGCACTTACTTGTTAAAACGATAGAATAAGTTATAACGGAGGCATAAAAAATGGGACGCAAAAAGGGCGGTAGCGGTGCTAAAAACGGTCGCGATTCAAATCCGAAATATCTTGGTGTAAAAGCTTACGGCGGAACAGTTATTACGGCAGGTTCCATAATCGTTCGTCAGCGCGGTACAAAAATCCATCCCGGCAACAATGTTGGAAAAGGCAAAGACGATACATTGTTTGCAACAGCTGATGGAAAAGTTGTATTCCATGAAAGAAAAGGAAGAAAACTTGCTTCTGTAGAGCCGGTTAAGGCTTAATCAGAACAGTAATCTTTACTGAGATACCCGGATTTAGGCACAAATTTGCTTATACCGGGTTTTTTTTTAAAGGTTGACTAAAGTGATAAAATTTGCAGACGAAGCAACAATCGAAGTCAGTTCCGGCAAGGGCGGCAACGGCTGTGTGGCGTTCCGGCGCGAAAAATTTGTTCCGTTGGGAGGTCCTGCCGGCGGCGACGGTGGTCGAGGCGGAGATGTTGTATTTCAGATAAAGAACAATTTACGTACTCTTGCGCATTTGCGCTACAAACAGCATTTTAAGGCAAAGAACGGCTGTGACGGTGAGGGCAGCAACCGATTCGGCAAAGACGGCGAGGATGTGGTTATTCCGCTGCCGCCGGGTTCGGTAATAAAAGACGCAGAAACCGGAGAAGTGATAAAGGAATTCGTAACACAAAGCGAATCTGAACGTTTTGTATTCCTTGAAGGTGGCAAAGGCGGCTGGGGTAATACGCATTTTAAGACTTCCACCAATCAGGCCCCCGAATACGCTCATGCCGGAAAGCCCGGCGAAACGCGGACTTTGCTTATTGAACTGAATATTATGGCTGATATTGGGCTTGTAGGTTTTCCGAATGCCGGCAAGTCTTCGCTTCTGGACTTTTTTACGAATGCGAGACCTAAAATCGCGCCTTATCCGTTTACTACAAAAATTCCTAACCTGGGTGTTCTGCATGTGGATCAGGAACGCGACATAATTATTGCGGATATTCCCGGCATTATTGAGGGTGCTTCCGACGGCGCAGGTTTGGGAATCCGCTTTCTCAAGCACATTTCAAGAACGGCTGGATTGCTTTATATAATTGATGTTTCTGACGACAATTGTTTTTCCGCCTTCCAAACTCTTTCTTCCGAACTTAAGCAGTTTTCGGCTGAGTTGGCAAAAAAGCCGTTTGCCGTTGTTTGCAACAAGCTGGATGTTGAGGGCGCGCAGGAACGTTTTGAAACAATACGTAAATCCCTGCCCGATGTTATGGTTCTCGGAATGTCGGTGTATAACAGACAGGGAATGGATGAAGTGCGCAAAACGATTATAACGCTTGCGGATACGGTAAAGAATACGAAACCTGCCGCAACGTCAAAAAAGAAAAAAACGGTGAGTGCTTTTATGGCGGAACGTTCCGTATGTGATACGGATGAGATTCAGTATCCGGGGCAGGAACAGTAATGAGAATCGCAATGCTGGGCGGCTCTTTTAATCCAATCCACATAGGACATTGTGCGTTGGCGGATGAAGTTCGGCTGCGTCTGAATTATGACAAGATTATTTTTGTTCCGGCGCATATTTCTCCTTTTAAACAGGACGTAAAACCGGCTGACGATTTTCACCGAATCAGAATGTTAAAAGCAGTAGTCCGGCAGAACAAAGCGTTTGATTATGATTTGTGCGAGATAAAGCGCGGTGGTGTTTCCTACACAATTGACACGCTCCATTATTTAACCGAAAAGTATTCTGGAAAAATTGAAGGCAGAATAGGTCTTATAATCGGTGATGATTTGGTTGAAGGTTTTGACAGGTGGCATAATGCAAAAGAAATTTCTGAGACTGCGGATTTGATTCTTGCGCGGAGACAAAGCGAATCAGGAGTTGATTTTGCGTATCCGCACAAAACCGTGCAGAACAGTATTGTGACAGTTTCTTCTTCTGAAATCAGGCAAAAAATCAAAAGCGGTGAAAGCTTTCGTTATCTTGTGCCTTTTTCAGTTTACCGATATATTACAAAAAGACACTTGTATGGATTTGACAGACAGACTGATGCGGGAAAAGATTGAAGAAATAAAAAATTATGCAGAGCAGGTTTTGAAACAGCCGCGTTTTGAACATTCCGTGAGAACAGCGGAAACCTGCATGGCTTTGTGCCGCCGATTCGGACTTGATGACGGCAAAGGATACCTTGCGGGAATCGGGCATGATATTTGCAAGCAGGAATCTGATATTGTGATTGTTTCACTTTCCATGAGTGATGGATTCCCTGTTTCGGAAGTAGAGCGTAAAAAGCCGGCTTTGCTTCACGGCAGAGCTGCCGCAACTGTGCTGAAAAATTATTTTAATATAACTGATGAAGAAATTCTTGAAGCTGTTAGAAATCATACTTTTGGAAAGGCTGGGATGTGTGATTTGGCAAAAGTCTTGTTCATCGCGGATAAGATTGAACCCGGCAGGGAACATGTTACAGAGAGTTATTTGCAAAAATTTGATAATATGACTCTGGATGAAATGACATATTGTATACTGAAAGAAAACATTGAATATGTTACCTCCAAAGGAAAACTCGTTTCTCAGGCTTCTTTGGATTTTCTAAGGTCACTGGAACAGGAGAAAGTAAAATGAAATTGAAACTTGAGACAGGATTTTTCTTGCTGATTATTATATTTGTGATTCTGGTAGTTCTCTCTGTTGCAATGTTTTTTTTGCTCCAAACGGATGAAGTTACATCAGTCCTCGAGAATGCGGAAGAAGATAAAAGAATTCTGAATATTCTTTTTATTCTTGAAGATAACAAGCAGCCGCTTTTTACGGACATTGTCCTTTATTACCCTGATTCTGAACGAGGTGCTATTTTTGATATACCGGCTAATACCGGTCTTATTTCTACGGCTTTGGACCGAATGGACAGAATAGATGCGGTATATAAGGAAAAAGGTCTTGCTGCATACAAGCAGGAAATTGAAAAACTTACCGGAATAGAAAAAATACCATTTACGATAGAAATGGATTTAAAGCAGTTTTCCTCATTGACCGATCTGTTGGGTGGTTTAAAAGTATTTATTCTTTCTCCTGTTGATGTTACAACGGATGATGGTGAGCGCTATCTTTTACCGTCGGGTGCCGTACAACTTGATGGAGCAAAAATAACTGAATATGTTTCATATAGGATTCCTGAGGAGCCTGAGGAAGATGTCCAAAACCGGATGCAGAACATTTTGGGTGCTTTTCTCTACGCCTTGAACAAACAGCGTGATTTTGTACTGCATAAGGATGTTTTTCCGTTGTTTTATAAAAACATTACTACAAATCTTGATAAAGATGATGCCCATACGTTGTTTACGTTGATTTCGAGAATTGATTCCGAAAAACTTGTTCCACAGACTGTAACAGGTATAACTCAGATGGTTGACGGCAAACCTTTGCTGTTTCCTACCAATGATGGAAATTTGATAAAAGAAGTTATACAGAGAACTATCAGTTCTATAGTTTCCGGTACTATAAGCAACCGTGTTTATGTAATTGAAGTAAAGAACGGAACAAATGTAAATGGTCTTGCACGCAATACATCGGCTCTGCTTAAAACTTTCGGTTATGATGTTCTTTCTTTTTCGGATGCAGATAGGAAAGATTATACACAAACTGTCATAATTGATCATATTGGTAACGAATCAGCTGCGAAATCACTTGCAGATATTATTAAATGTACCAATATAGTAACGGAAGAACTTGTGAATGATGAAGAAGGTCTGTATGATGTTGACTTTACACTGATTCTGGGTTCTGATTTTGACGGACGTAATGTCCGCTAAGGAGATAGCATGAAAGATACAAAGCAAAAGGCTCTTGAAATAGCACACTTAATAGAAGATTATAAAGGTGAAAACGTTAAGGTTATAGATGTATCCGAGTTAAACAGCTGGACAGATTATTTTGTGATTGCAACCGTAACCAGTGCTTCTCATTGGAAGGGTTTGTATAAGCATGTAAAGGACTATGTAAAGGAAAATGACCTTGAGATTAATGTGCCTAACCGCAAGCTTGCAAGTGGTGATGATTGGAATCTGATAGACATCGGACCGATTGTTGTACATTTGATGTCAGCAGAAGCAAGGGCGTTTTATGATCTTGAAAAGCTTTGGTATGGCGGAATAGTGCTTTAACCTTCGTAGAAATAAAAAAAATGTACCGTAAAGCTATTGAAGCTTCCGGTACATTTTGAAATTTCTTGACAGTATTCTGAACTTTTTTAATTAATTATATAATGAATGAACTTTTCTATTCATCGTCGAAGTCTTCGTCATCGAAAAAGTCGCTGTCGTCATCTTCGTCATCATAGCCGTATTCGTCTTCTTCGCTGAATCCGTCGAGGTCATCGTCAAATTCATCATCATCATAATCATCGTCAGCAAATTCGTCGTCGAAATCGTCGAATGATTCGTCATCATCGTAATCATCGTCGTTTTCATCATAGTCATCGTCATAAGCATTCATAAAAAAATAATCCGCTTGAGCCGTTTCCTCGAGTAATTCGCTTTCACTGAACATTTAAACACTTCCTTTGGTTGTCGTATAAGTAAAACATAGATTAGACATATATGTTCTGTCAACAGTTTTTTTGAAAAAAAAATACATTTTTTAAGTTTTTTGTTTTATGAAATAAGGCCTTTCCGCTTACCGTTAAATTAGTATGGGTAAATCTTTTGATTTACTTTTTTAATTTAGTGTTGTAAAATGGACACTATAGGAATTTTATATGGGTGATTTACTAACTGACAGCGAATTTGAACAATTCCGAAAACTTATTTACAAAGAAAGCGGTATTTCTTTTTCTGAAACGAACAGATCTATCCTTGACAGCCGGTTGCATGACAGGTTGAGAAAAACTGGTATTGCAACAATCAAGGAATATTATGACAAGCTCCAGAAAGACGAAGAAGAAATGAAAGTTATGCTTGATTCGATAACGACAAATTTGACTCGTTTTTTTAGAAATCAGGCACATTTTGACGCTTTAATCAATTATATCCTTCCGGAGTTGATAAAAGTAAAAAAAGCCCAGAACAACACCTGTATAACTGTTTGGAGTGCCGGCTGTTCAACCGGAGAGGAACCTTATTCTCTTGCAATGATTCTCAAGGACAAACTGCCTGCTCCATATACATTCAAAATTGTCGCTTCGGATTTGTCTCTTACTTCTCTCTTAGTTGGACAAAAAGGTTTTTATCCTGCAAGCCGTATATCGGGTATTCCGGAAGATTACCTTGCCCGTTTTTTTACTCAAACAGACAATGGTGGTTATCAGGTAAAAAAAGAAATAATGGATACAATCCGCTTTGACTATCACAACCTGACGCATGAAACCGGATTAAAAAATCTGGATATAGTATTTTGCCGCAATGTTCTGATTTATTTTGATGAAGCGGCCCAACTCGAAGTTATAAATAAATTTTGGGATTCAATGGCTGCAAAATCTTATTTGTTTATAGGACATTCAGAATCTCTGTTCGGGATGAATACAAAATTCCAGTTCTTAAAAACAGACTGGGCATGTTTATATCAAAAAAATATTTAAAACAGTAGGATGAATAAATGGACTCAATATCAGTTTTAATAGTTGATGATTCCGTTTTGATGCGGAATCTGGTCGGAAGAATAATAGAAAATACTCCAGGACTTGAAATTGCTGACAAGGCGATGAACGGAATGTTTGCATTGGAAAAGATTCCCAAATGCAATCCCGATGTAATTGTTCTGGATATTGAAATGCCTGTTATGAACGGGCTTGAGTTTCTTAAGGAAAGAAAAAAGCGTGGAATTGATATTCCCGTAATAATGCTGTCTAGTATTGCGAAAGAAGGTTCAAGGGTTACAATGGAATGCCTTGAACTTGGTGCAGCAGATTTTGTTACAAAACCGTCCGGTTCTGATTCCCCTGATATAGGTAATGTTGCTCAGCGTCTTGTTGAGTTGATTATCGGTTATGGAACAAAATATGCGCTTGTTCATAAAAACAGACATGTATCGGTTCCATTTCCAGTAATCGGAGATAAAAACAAAACTTCAGGACTGCTTTCAAAGGTTGAAAAAAAGTTTGCTCCTGTTACACCTGTCAGAGCAAATGGTAAAATTGAAATTATTGCAATCGGAATCTCAACCGGTGGACCTAACGCATTGCGTGAGGTTTTTTCAAAAATAGACCCTAATCTTGAACAACCGATTGTTGTTGTTCAGCATATGCCTGCTGGTTTTACAGAAGAATTTGCGCGTAGCTTGAATCAGATTTGTCCGCTCGAAGTCCGCGAGGCAAAAGAAGGGGATATTGTAAAAAAAGGACGGATTCTTATCGCGCCCGGAAACAAGCATATTGTTGTAGAACGCAAACCGCTTGCAACGGTTGTTCATCTTACGGATGATGATTTGTGCAACGGACACAGACCTTCCGCTGATGTTCTTTTTAAATCTGTTGCCGAGCAATTTCAGAACAGAGCTTTGGGTGTAATTATGACCGGAATGGGACGGGATGGTGCTGCGCAGATTACTGAAATGCGAAAGCAGGGCGCATATACACTTGGTCAGGATGAAAATTCTTCTATAGTATATGGAATGCCTAAAGTTGCCTTTGAGATGGGTGGTGTTCAAAAACAAGTTTCGTTAAGCGATATGGCAAACGAAATAAGTACACTGGCTAGACTCCACGCTGTTTGACATTTGTCTATTTGTTTACGGAGATGGCAGTTATATACGGATGATTTGTATCTGACTTTTTTGTTTTTTTGCTGAATAAAAGAACGATTATTATTGCGATACACATAAAACCGAACATAACAGCAATTTTCCCTTGTTCAGAAAAGTTCTTGCCTGTTATTACCGTTGGCAATGAATAGCCGGCTGCAGCTGCTAAAACAGGAAATAAAACTGTCCAAATTGTCTGCCGTGCAGCTATCCTTTTATTAATCGCAATGTTTGCAATACAGCCTTCATAGACTGGAATTTTTTGTGGATTTGTAATTTCAAACGGTTTTCCAGTTTTTTTGCAGCCGTTTTCTGAGCAGTTTATACATGCATCCGAAATAACCGGAACTGCCGTTATTCTGCTGTCTTTGTCTATTTTAACAATCCTAACAGTTGTTTCCATCTGGTCTTACTCTTTGTATAGCGGCTCGTTTATTCGCTCGATTGAGACAGCTTTACCGCTGTCATCAACAACTACAAAAACTCCTTGCAGGGCAGGTTTTACGGCAGGTTCCGGGGCGTCTATCCGTGTCCAGTCAGGAATACCGCTCAAATATTCGGTGATTGCAACAGATGGCGCTGTTCCTCCTACCGAATTCTGGCAGCCGGTTCTACCTGCATCGGTAATATAGGCAGTACCGTTTGAAAGCACAATTTCGTCAGCCGTCTGGATACGACCATGAGAGCCAATTATTGCTGAAACTTGACCGTTCAGATAAAAACCGAATGCTTTTTTTTCGGCTGTTGTTGCTGCATGGAAATCTATCAAAACAAGAGGGGTCTCTTTTTTTGCTGCCATAACTGAATCAATACCGGTAATAAACGGATTGTCTGCATGAATGCGCGAAAAGCCGCTGTAGCCGAGGATAGAGATAACTGCAACCCGTTTACCGTTTTTTGCAGTACATATTTTGCAGGATTTTCCTGGAGAGTCTTTCGGAAAATTTAAAGGGCGCAATACATAGCTTGTTGTATTGAGACTTTCTACCATGTCCTTTTTGTAAAAACTCATGTCGCCGCCGGTGATTACGGAAAGTCCCAGTTTATGCAGATATCCGGCATGTTGCTTCCCAAGTCCTGTACCATTTGTCGCCGCATCCGCACAGCCGAATACAAAATCGCATTTGTATCTGCTGATTAATTCTTGTAGTAAAATTTTAACACATTGAATACCGGCTTTCCCGATTATTTCGGCTATATACAAAATTCTGGTTTCCACCTGATACTCCTAGTTTTGTGGTGGACGAAGCTGTTTGAGTTTTTCATCACAAATAGCAGCACCGGTTTCGTTGTGCATTTCTTTGTATGTGTCTCTCAGATTGTACAAAGCATCATAATAATGCGGATAAATTGAAACGGCTTTTTCAAAAGCTTCACTTGCCAGTTCAAAGTTTTCCTGTGCAAAATGCAGAACTCCGATATTGTTCCAGATATGAGCGTTATTATTGTCAAGTTCAAGTCCTTCACAATAATAAAAGTAGGCAAGACTGTATTCTTCCATTGCATAGCAGATTAATCCGAGGGTTTCATATACATCTGCATCTGTATCATCAAGTTCTACTGCTCTTATGAGAGCTTGTTTTGCACCGTATAAATCACCTGCGTTTCTGTATGTTATACCGAGATTGTACCATAATAGATAATTGTTTTTTTCTATGGCCAACGCGCGTTTTAAGCAGGCAACCGCTTCCTGGAACGAACCTGCCGTTGCAAGCTCAATGGCCTGTGTATTCAATAATTCAGGATTTTCTTGCATTTATGTATTCCTCTCGATCATTGCAGAAAACAAATCTGTTATTAAATTTGTGGCTTCTTTTCCTGAATAATTATTTTGCAGCGTTTTGCAGGCAGTGTCTATTGTTTTTTTGCTGAAATCAGCAGCTTCTTTTATTGCACCGCTTTCTTCCAACAGCTTTATTACTGTTTCTACAGCAGGACTTTCCGGTCCTTCTTTTTTTGCCTGACGGAACAAGTTTGTAATTTTAGGTAAATCTTCATGTCTTTTTTCCAGATGAATAAGTATGGGCAGACTTTTTTTGCCTTCCACAATATCATCACCGCGTTTTTTCCCTGGGTTACCTTTTGTCAGATTTATAACATCGTCCAGTACCTGAAAACCGACCCCTATATCTGCAGCAATATTGCCGATTTTTTCCAATTCACTGTCAGAGGCCTCTGCTGCTATTGCTCCGATTTTTGCGGCAAGTGATGTTAATGTACCTGTTTTTAGCCGAACCATTGCTTCGTATTCAGAACGGGTAGGAATCAATTCATCGTTTTTATGCCAGAATATGTCCATAGCCTGACCGGCATGCAGTCGGCGGAGTTCTACTGTAAGTGTTTCATAAAGCTTTAATTTTGTATCAGAGGGGACTGCTGCGGAATTGATGGCACTCATTGAGTTAAAATACAACCATGAACCAGCATTTATAGCGACATCTGTCCCGTAGGTAATGTATGCGGATGGCTTGCCGCGCCGCATATCCGCGTTGTCTTCTATATCATCATGTATAAGACTTGCAGTATGAACAAATTCTATAAGTGGAACAAGAGAATATGCTAGTTCCGCAGTTTTTTCGGGAGTGTCCGAGAGCATTTCTGATACAAGAATGAGAAGTAAAGGCCTCATCCTTTTTCCACCCAATAGTAAAAGTTCTCTGCAAGGTTTTACGAGTTGAGCGATATGTTCATCTTTGACGGCTGCCGGAAGTTTTGCAAAAACATCCTGTTTCCATTCATTATTTATTGTTTCTGGTAAATTCTCCGTTAAAACATCTTCAATTTTTTTCAGTCTGTGTGTATACTTATCCATCACCCTATTTTATCATAAATAATAAATTTGAAAAGGTACCTATGCCATCCAACAGTTACGAAAAACCAGATTATTGGTCAAAAAAAGCATTTTCTGAGGGCTATCCAGCCCGTTCTGTATATAAGCTGCAGGAAATCGACAAAAAATTCGGCATGCTTAAAAAAAATTATAAAGTTCTGGATTTAGGAGCTGCACCTGGCAGCTGGACGGTTTTTGTACTCCGTGAACTCGCCGGAACGGGGCACGTAACATCAATAGATTTGAATCCTCTTGCAAAAAATGTAAAAAGTGACAATCTAACATTCATACAAGGCGACCTTTATTCCGATGAAATAAGAAAGGAAGCTTTAGAACACGGACCATACAATCTGGTAATATGTGATGCTGCACCTCCTACAACGGGAAACCGCGTTATTGATACTGCACGTTCTTCAGGACTTGTTGAACTTGCGATTTATTATGCTGAGACTATGCTGAAGCAAGGTGGTAATTTTGCCGTAAAAATTTTTCAGGGTGGAGATCAGCAGCAGCTTTTAAAAAAGATGCGGACTATCTTTACGGAAGCAAAAGGTTTTAAGCCTGTGGCATGCCGTTCCGAGTCTTTTGAAACATATTTGATTGGCATAAACAAAAAGTAATTGTCCTTGTTTTAGGGGTTCTGTAACCAAAAAAAGGATTAGGAAATGCAAATTTCAAAAAAAGCATGGTTTTTCATTGTTCTGGCATTTGTTATTTACATCGGTTCTGTAAGTTTTTTTATTGCTGCAGCGTTAAGCCAAAAATCTTCGGCTGCTTTGCATGCAAATAAATCGGCTGTTGAGGCGGATGACTCTGTTTCTGACCAGAAAACAATTGTCGAAACTGATTCAGAATCTGAAACAGATGTAATTGCTGAGGCAGAATATGAAATTCCTGATCTTGTTCCCGGGCAGGGGGGCTTGGATCTTAGTCCTGCGGAAGTTGCAAAAGAAGATGTACCGGAATTGTATTATACAGTATACAGAATAAAACAGGGAGATATGCTTGGTATCCTTGCGGAAAATTACGGTGTGACACAGGATACTCTCATCAGTGTAAACGGAATCAAAAATTCAAGGACAATCCAAATTGGCCAGTACATAAGGATTCCATCTATTCCTGGAATAGTTTATACAACAAAAAAATCAGGTGAAACAGCACAAACCATAGCTGAAAAATACAATGTTTCAGCTGAAAAAATAGCATTTGTAAACAATAAAAATACAGAAGAAGAACTTACAGAAGGTATAACGATTTTTGTTCCGGATGCCGAACTTGATTGGGTTACACGTCAGGAAATAAACGGTGATTTGTTTAAACGGCCTCTGCGCAAAGGTTATTATTTTTCATCTTATTATGGATGGAGAAAAAACCCTTTCTCGGGTAGACGTACGTTTCATAACGGAATTGATATGGCAATCGCCAAGGGAACACCCGTTTATGCGGCTTTAGGTGGTACTGTTTCTGCTACAGGATGGGATAATGTCTACGGAAATTATGTAAAAGTTGCGCATCATTCTGGTTATGTTACCATGTATGCGCACCTGAGTAAGATTACGACAAAAAAAGGCGCCTATGTAACAACTTCAACAAAAATAGGCGAGGTTGGCAGTACAGGACAAAGCACTGGTCCGCATCTTCATTTTACGGTATTCAAAAACGGAAGGACAACAAATCCTGCTCTTTTGTGGAATTAGGGATATTTGTCAATACAGCTTTACTTGATGGAAAAAGTATAATAGAATTAGATAGATAGTGCCGATAAGTATAGAATAACGAATGAATTAAAAACGGGGACTTTATGAATACGTTTAATTTGACAGAAATAGACGACGATGCTCTCTTTACCAAAGATGTTGTACTTGATGAAACTTTTCTTTTGACATGCGTTTCAGTTCCTGTTACCGCAAAATTAAAACAGGCGTTGGTGGAGTGGGAATTCAGGCAGGTATTTTCTGATGGTGAGTTAACACAACAGATTGTTGCCGCCGCCACAAATGAATCTGATGCTTCTACCCCGACAGAAGAAGTTACTGATGACTTTCAGCAGGATATGGAAGATCAGAATCCTGCTGAAATTTCTGGCGTTAACATAATGCAGCGTGCCATGTCCATTGTTGAAAACAATGAGTCCGAGAAAAGTGCCAGTATTGAGGATAACAAGCTGTTCCTTGTACAAACCGTATATAATGAGTATTTGAAGTATATAGAAGATATTTATACCTTATTTGTAACTCACAAAAAGTTGGAATATGAACCAATCTCGGTAAATATGAAGGATCTTTGTGTATTTGTTAACGAAAACAGACGCTACATGCTTCGTGTACTGCCCAATACTCTTGAAGAAACACGCAATTATCTGATTGACCATGCAATGCGTTCAACTATTCTTGCGATTGCTATTGCCTGTCAGCTGAAAATGCCGTTGCCAAAACAGGTAGAGCTTGGAGTTGCCTGTATGCTGCACGAGATAGGAATGTTAAAAATTCCGCCGCAGATACACATGAGCAATCGAAAACTTTCTGCCGCAGAAATGAAGACGATTTATACACATCCTTTATATTCATATAACATTCTCAAGGAGCACTCCTTCCCGTTGAGTATTTGTCTTGGTGTTCTTGAACACCACGAAAAAGTAAATGGAATGGGGTATCCGCGCAGAATGATGGGTGATAAAATTTCGCTTTATGCAAAAATTATTGCGGTTGCATGTTCTTACGAAGCTATAACTGCACCGCGTTCTCACAGAACACCGCGGGAGTCTTTCAATGCTATGGTTGAAATCTTGCAGGATAATGGTAAATTCTATGATGCAACGGTTATAAAAGCTTTATTGCTCACAATCTCTCTCTTCCCGATTGGGGCTTATGTTTTCCTTAGTAACGGTAAAATTGCCCAGGTTATTGATGTTAACCCCGCAAATCCAAAATTGCCGGTTGTTCAGCTCTGGAATGAAAAAGATGAAAAGGGCGATGCTATAACGATTCAGACTGGAGAAGAAATTAAGATTTCACGTGTTCTAAGCCGGCAGGAAGTTGCCGACATAAAGAAAACTGTAGCAAAATAACGTTTTTTAGTTACCGTTTTTTTTACTGTACAGCTGTAGATAATCCTTGAGATGCAAAGGTAGTGTTTCGTATGGCTTGAGATGATATGGGCATCTTTTTTCACATTCTTTACAGTTTATACAATTATCTATCCTTTCCATTTTTTCTTTCCATTCCGGAGTAAGAAAATTTTGTTCAGGTGCACGCCTTAAAAGTTGCATCATTCTATTTGCAAAGTCTATCGGAATTTGAGCGGGACAGGGCATACAATAACCACAACCCCGACAAAAATCAACAGGAAGACTTTTTCGTTCAGCTTCTATCTCTTCTAAAAACTTGTCGTCAATACGAGGAGGATTTGCCTCAAAATACAGAATCTGACTCAATTCCTCTTTTTTTTGTATACCCCAAATAGGAACAACATTTTCATACTGGCGCAAAAAGCCGAATGCAAGCGGAATATTAGTAAGCAACCCACCGCACAAAGCCTTCATGGCAATAAAGCCGATGTTAAGCTGATCGCAGAATTTTACAAGGTCGATTTCTTCTTGCGAAGAAAGCATGCTGAATGGATACTGCACGGTATCGTATAAACCGCTCAATGCCGCATCAAGCGCTTGAATCCGTGAGTGATTTGTTATACCGATAAAACGTATTTTCCCATCTTTTTTTGCTTTTTGCAGTGCTTCGTAAATACCATCCGGCTGTCCTATCTTAGGAACGGTTTGGGGGTTATGAAGCTGATAAATATCAATGTAGTCGGTATTCAGTTCAGAGAGACTTTTTTCAAGATCCTCATTAAGTGCCTGAGCAGTTTTTGCTGCTGTTTTTGTTGATATTATAACGTTTTTTCTTATGTCTTTGAGTGCTATGCCGAGTTTTTTTTCACTGTCGGAATATGCACGCGCTGTGTCAAAAAAATTTATACCACCATCGTAAGCCTGCTGTATAAGTTCTGCAGCTTCTTTATAATCGGTGATTCTTTGAATGGGCAAAGCGCCGAACGAAGTTCTTGAAACCAAAAGTTTAGTCTTACCCAGTGTAACATATTCCATGGTGGAACCCCATAAATAAAAACAGTTTCGCTCAGGACTGAAAAATGCCTGAACGAAACCTGTGAAAAGTAAAGAGTATTAAACTCTCTTGTAATTTTTAATTTCCTGCTTGATTCTTGCTGTAAGTTCGCTTCTGGGAATACGAACCTGTTCCATCGAATCGCGGAAACGGAGTGTTACGGTATTGTCTTCTTTTGAGTCATAGTCAACGGTAACACAGAACGGTGTTCCTACCTCGTCCTGACGGCGATATCGTTTTCCGATTGCACCAGCCTGGTCGTAGTCAGTTACGAATTCTTCCTTTAATTCGTTTTGGATATCTTTTGCAAGTTCTGCAAGTCCGTCTTTTTTCATAAGAGGAAGAACTGCTACTGTTACAGGAGCAATTTTCGGATGGAAGTGGAGAACTGTTCTGTAATCTTCCGGCTCCCCGGCTTTGGCAAGATTCTGTTCTTCGTATGCATCGCACATAAACATAAGAACGTTGCGGGTAAGACCGGCGGATGTTTCGATAATGTATGGAATGTACTTTTCGTTTCCATTGTCCTGGTCTATGTATGACATATCCTTGCCGGAGTACTCAGTGTGCTTTGTAAGATCAAAGTTTGTTCTGTTGTGAATACCTTCCAGTTCGCTGAATCCCATCGGGAATTCGTATTCAATGTCATATGCGTCCTTTGCGTAGTGTGCAAGTTTTTCGTGGTGATACCAGCGCAACTTGTTCTCGCGGATTCCGTACTTTTTATAGAATTCCCAGCGCTGACCTCTCCAGTATTCGAAGAATTTGTCGTCGTCGCCCGGTTTTACAAAGAACTGCATTTCCATCTGCTCAAATTCGCAGGTACGGAAAATAAAGTTCTTGGTAACGATTTCGTTGCGGAATGCTTTACCTACCTGTGCAATACCGAACGGAATCTTCATTCTGTTTGACTGGATTATGTTTTTGTAGTTTACATAAATTCCCTGTGCTGTTTCAGGACGAAGATACAGGATACTTGCTGTGTCTTCGGCTGGTCCGATATGTGTCTTGAACATAAGGTTGAAAGAACGCGGCGGTGTAAGCTCGCCTCCGCATTTGGGGCAGATTCTTTTTTCAACGTTTTCTTTTGAAATCTGACTTTCGTCATCTGCACGGAACCGCATTTTGCAGTCTTTGCAGTCTACAAGCGGGTCTGAAAAATTCGCTACGTGTCCGGATGCTTCCCATGTGCGCGGGTGCATAAAAATTGCTGCATCGAGTCCGACAATGTTGTCGTGCAGCTGTGTCATCTCTTTCCACCAGGCGTTCTGAATATTCTTTTTCAGTTCAATTCCGAGCGGACCGTAGTCCCATGCTCCTGCCTGACCACCGTAAATTTCCGATGACTGAAATACAAATCCCCGTCTTTTGCAGAGACTGACAATTTTTTCCATGGTGATTTCGTGATTGTCCATGTTTTTTTCTTCCTTGCTTTCTTGTGGCCTTCCTGGAAGAAAGGCACTTTATTCTGTCGTGAGCAGACAAGCTGTTCGCGATCGGTTCACTGATAACTGCAATGAGCCGAACGACCCGCACAATACCTGACTGTACGGGGGCATTGTTAATGAGTATAGCAAAAATCGTATTTTATGTATACACGTTTATCCACTGTCATTGCTTGTAAATCCTCAGAAAAAATCGTATTCTTTTAATGTATGAGTAACTTGCAGAATCTTAAAAAGACTTTTATTACCGAACCTTTGCTCAAACGTTTTTTGAGCTTTGTAAAAATCTGGACAACTAGCGATTCTTCCGTTGCGGATAAAGGCATTCAGCCTTCCACGGAACGCCAGCGTGACTTTGCGCAGCTTTTGCAAAACGAGTTCAGACTTATGGATGTGAGTGATTTGACCCTTACCGCAGAAAGTTATTTGTGTGCACGGATTCCTGCTTCAAAAGGATATGAAAACTGTCCGTCCGTATGTTTTTTAGCACATCTTGATACGGTGGAAGAAGTTAGCGGAAAAGATGTAAAACCACTCGTTTTTTCTAATTATGACGGAAATCCTATAACGTTGAAAAACGACGTATCACTTGATCCCGACGAAGATTCTGCGCTGGCTCAATGTGTGGGGGATACTATAATCACATCTGACGGTACAACGCTTCTTGGTGCTGACGATAAGGCTGGTGTTGCCGCAATAATGACCTCTGTTGAATATGTATTGAAAAATGCCGTTCCGCATGGGCAGATTGAAGTTATATTTTCGCCGGATGAAGAAACTGGACACGGTATGGATCATGTTCCTGCCGGATGGATTCAGTCAAAGTTCTGTTATACAGTTGACGGCGGCGATGTAGGTGAGGTTGAAGCAGAATGTTTTAATGCCTGCAAGGTAGACGTTACGTTTGAAGGCAGAGCCACACACACTGGAACAGCCCGACCCGGTATGGTTAATGCAGTTACAATGACTGCCAAATTCCTGCAGATGCTTCCGCAGCAGGAAAGCCCCGAAACGACAGACGACTATCAGGGTTTTTATGCCCCGATGGAAGTTGCCGGACACATTGAAAGTGCTGCCGTTATTCTGTTTTTACGCGATTTTGAAACGGACGGAATGAGCCGAAGGATAGAAACGGTAAAAACGCTTGCAAAGGCAACGGAAGCTGCGTTCCCCGGTGGCAAAGTTGACGTAAAAGTTACAGAACAGTACAAAAATATGAAAGACGGCATTATGAAAAATCCTGTCGTTATGGAAAAGCTGGTTCAGGCGGTAAAAAATACGGGGCTTCCTGTCCGATTTGTTCCGATTCGAGGAGGTACGGATGGTTCGCGACTTACGGAAATGGGCTTCCCGACTCCGAATATTTTTACGGGAGGGCATAACTTTCATTCAAAAAAAGAATGGGCATCACTTTCGCAGATGACTTCAGCGGTTGAAGTTATCTGTGAGCTTGTAAAGCTTTGGAGCATAGAAAAATAAATATACCAAGAGAGGTGAATAAAAATGGAATACAGAACACAGGGCGTTTGTGCAAGTGCAATCAACTTTGATATTGAAGACGGAAAAGTCCGAAACGTAAGTTTTACCGGCGGTTGTAACGGAAACACTCAGGGAATTGCAAAACTGGTTGAAAACATGAAAGTTGAAGATGTAATCGACAGACTCAGCGGCATAAAATGCGGTTTTAAATCAACAAGCTGCCCTGATCAGCTTGCAAAGGCATTAAAAGCTTACGTTACAAAGTAAAAAGACCGATAAAAATAAAAACTGATATTATTTTTACAAGAGGTCGTCATGTACGAATATGTTGTTGAGGGCGGATTCCCCGTAAAAGGCTCCATAAAAGCAAGCGGGAACAAGAATGCGGCCCTCCCTTGCATCGCTGCTTCTTTGCTGACATCGGAAACAGTAATTCTTCGAAACATTCCGGAGATAGAAGATGTCGGTGTAATGCTGCAAATCCTAGCTTCTTTCGGGGCAACTGTTGAAAAAACAGATGCAAATACGTACAAAATTACAGCAAAACAGATAGACAGTTATGAAGTTCCTGCTGAACTTTCAAACAAAATAAGAGCTTCAATACTTTTTGCAGGACCTCTTGTAGCCCGTACAGGCAAAGCTGTACTTTCTCCCCCCGGTGGTGATGTTATAGGCCGCAGAAGACTCGATACGCATTTTCTTGCTTTGCAGGAACTCGGTGTACGTATTGCTGTCAACGGCAAATTCCGTTTTTCGGCCAACAAGCTTGTGAGCGCCGATATTTTTCTGGATGAAGCGTCTGTTACAGCTACCGAAAATGCAATAATGACTGCTGTCTTTGCCGAGGGCGAAACAATCATAACAAATGCCGCAAGTGAACCTCATGTACAGGATTTGTGTCGTATGCTCAATTCTATGGGTGCTGATATACGCGGAATCGGTTCAAATATCCTTACCATACATGGTGTAGAAGGATTGCATGGATGCGATTTTACAATCGGGTCGGATTTTATGGAGATAGGTTCGTATATCGGCCTGGCTGCGGCAACAAAAGGTTCAATTTCAATATCCGGTGTAAACGCGCGTGAAATGCGCCCTGTCAAAATTGCATTCGCAAAACTCGGTATTACATGGAATATAACCGATGATGTTCTTGTTGTTTCACCCGGACAGCAGATGCGAGTAAATACAGATCTTGGTGGTATGATTCCGAAGATTGACAGTTCCCCGTGGCCGGGATTCCCGCCGGATTTGACAAGTATTATGACGGTTGTTGCAACACAGGTAGAGGGAACTGTCCTTATCCACGAAAAAATGTTTGAATCTCGCATGTTCTTTGTGGACAAACTGATAGGCATGGGTGCAAGAATTACGCTGTGTGACCCGCATCGTGCTGTTGTCTCAGGTCCCAGCAATCTTCACGGTTCAGAACTGACATCTCCCGATGTTCGTGCCGGTATGGCGATGGTAATCGCTGCCATGACTGCTCATGGCGAAAGCGTTATCCGTAACGTTTATCAGGTTGAGCGTGGATACGAGCATCTTACGGAACGTTTGCAAAGTCTTGGTGGGCATATTATCCGCAAAAAAATATAAACATTTCACTATTGCCGTTTTCAAAAAAAATTACTATCTTTAATTTAAATAATTGAGAAACTAATTATAATTTTAAGGAGATATTTGAGAAAATGGCAAAAGAATTGCTTTTTAATGAAGAAGCTCGCAAAAAGTTACTTTCCGGCGTTGAACAGATTTCACGTGCAGTAAAGGTTACACTTGGACCAAAAGGTCGCAATGTTCTTATCGACAAAAAATTCGGTGCTCCTACTGTAACAAAAGACGGTGTTTCTGTTGCAAAAGAAGTTGAGCTTGAAGACCATTACGAAAACATGGGTGCTCAGCTTTTGAAAGAGGTCGCCACAAAAACAAATGATGTAGCAGGTGATGGTACAACAACCGCAACTGTTCTTGCATATTCTATGGTACGTGAAGGTCTTAAGGCCGTTGCTGCCGGAATGACTCCTATCGAACTTAAACGTGGTATGGATAAGGCAACAGCCCTTGCTGTAGACGAAATAAAGAAGAATTCAAAAGAAATCAAAGGCTCTGATGAGGTTTCTCACGTAGCTTCTGTTTCTGCAAACAACGATGCAGAAATCGGAAAGATTCTTGCTGAAGCAATCGAAAAAGTAGGTAAAGACGGCGTTATTACGGTTGAAGAAGCAAAAACAATGGAAACTACAACAGACTTTGTTGAAGGTATGCAGTTTGACCGTGGTTACATTTCATCATATTTTGTAACAGACCGCGACCGCATGGAAACAGTATTCAACGATTGTCTCATCCTTATTCACGACAAGAAAATCTCAAACATGAAAGACCTTCTGCCTCTTTTGGAAAAAGTTGCCCAGACTGGAAAACAGCTCCTCATCATTGCAGAAGACATTGACGGTGAAGCACTTGCAACACTTATCGTAAACAATATCCGTGGCACACTCAAAGTTTGTGCAGTCAAGGCTCCCGGCTTTGGTGACCGCCGCAAGGCAATGCTCGAAGACATCGCTATTCTTACAGGCGGTGAAGTAATTACCGAAGAACTCGGACTCAAGCTCGAAAACACAGAGATTGCTCAGCTCGGTAAAGCAAAATCAGTCAAGATTGATAAAGACAATACAACTATCATAGACGGTGACGGTAAACAGAAAGACATCAAAGACCGCATCGCACAGATTAAGGCTCAGATTGAAGAATCTACAAGTGATTACGATAAGGAAAAACTTAAGGAACGTCTTGCAAAACTTGCAGGAGGCGTAGCTGTTATCAATATCGGTGCTGTAACAGAAGTTGAAATGAAAGAAAAGAAGCACAGAGTTGAAGATGCCCTTTCTGCAACACGTGCTGCTCTTGAAGAAGGTATTGTTGCTGGTGGTGGACTTGCACTTATTCAGGCTGCAAAAGCTCTTGAAAAAGCAGATGAAACTTCTTTGACAGACGATGAAAAAGTTGGATTCAAGATTGTAAAACGCGCTCTTGAAGAACCAATTCGCCAGATTGCAGAAAATGCAGGTCTTGACGGTGCAGTAATCGCTGACAAAGCAAAGAACGAAAAGAAAGGTGTCGGATTTGATGCTTCAAAGATGGAATGGACGGATATGTTTGCGGCAGGTATCATCGACCCTGCAAAGGTAACACGTTCAGCTTTGCAGAACGCTGTTTCTGTAGCAAGTCTCTTGCTCACGACAGAATGTGCAATTACAGATATCCCTGAAAAGAACCCTGCTCCTGCAATGCCTGCAGGTGGAATGGGCGGTATGGACGGAATGTATTAATACTGGTTTTGTCTTAGGCAAAATCTAATAAAAAGCTGTCTGACTTATGTCAGACAGCTTTTTTTTGTTTTCTTTATTTAAAAACGGTAAAAAAATACATTTAAAAACAATATTATTTGTATGAAGATTTATAGTTTTTCACCTTTCGGTTATGAAGGGGCCATTGTTTCGGTAGATGTTGATTTGCGGCGCGGAATTCCGGCCGTGGATGTTGTTGGTTTGGCAGATAACGCGGTAAAGGAATCGCGCGAAAGAATGCGGTCTGCCATATTGAATTCAGGTTATGAGTTCCCCAAGGAACGGGTACTTATAAGCCTGTCGCCCGCAGATATGCGTAAAGAAGGAGCTGGCTTTGACCTGCCTATTGCAGTTGCAGTTCTGTATGCGGAGCATAATAAACAAAGTCCCGATGATCAAAAGAAACAGTCTGGTACTGAGAACTGTGTTCTGGTTATGGGTGAACTTGATTTGACAGGTAATGTCCGTTCTGTTCGCGGTGTTCATGCGGCAGTCCTTACGGCAAAAGAGAACGGTATAAATTGCTGCATTGTTCCCAAAGGCAACTATCAGGAAGCTGTCGTGCCTCAAATGCACATATTCGGAGTTGAAAATCTGAAAGAAGCTTTTGAATGTCTAAGCAGAATTCAGAATGTAAAGGAGCTAAAAACTGAAGTTGTTGAATTGCAGTGTGAGGATGAAGTTTGTTTTTCTCCGTTGGCTGAAAATATGAATTATTCTACCGTAAAAAATCAGGGAACGCTTTTGCGCGGTTTGCAAATAGCTGCGGCAGGTTTTCATAACCTTATGGTTTACGGACCGCCAGGCTGTGGGAAAACCCTTGCGATTCAGCGGTTACCCTCAATTATGCCTCTGCTGACACTTGCAGAATCCCAGACTGTTACACGAATCTATAGCCTTGCAGGTTTACTGCCTGCCGGTAGTTCGCGAATAAGTCAGCGCCCTTTCCGGCAGCCTCATCAAACATCCAGCCTTGAAGGAATGAGCGGGGGTGGTGTTTTATGCCGCCCCGGAGAGATTTCGCTCGCTCACAACGGAGTTTTGTTTTTGGACGAAGCCGCCGAATTTCGAACCAGTGTTCTTCAGGCACTGCGGATTCCTTTGGAAACAGGCTCTGTAACGCTTTCCAGAGCTGGTAGGCACACTACTTATCCAGCAAATTTCCAGTTGATTATAGCGACAAATCCGTGTCCATGCGGTAATTATGGAAGCAAAAGCAAAATTTGTCTTTGTTCTGCACGTTCTGTAGAATTCTACTGGAAAAAGTTTTCCGCACCACTTTTAGACAGGATAGACATCCGTATACCTGTTTTCAACAATTCTGAATCCATGTCGGAATCTGATTCCAAATACAGCAACTACAACAGCATCTCTACCGAAGAACTCCGGCAGAATATTGCAAGAGCTGTAAAAACGCAAAGACAGCGACAAGGAAAAATGAATGCACTGCTTTCACCTGAAGAAGTACGTAAAATTATCCGTCTTGATAAGGATTGCGAGGCTTTGTTGGAAGAGTCTTGTTTGGAAGAAAATTTTTCCGCGCGCGGTATGTGCAGCATAAAAAAGCTTGCCAGAACCATTGCTGATATGATAGGAAGTGAAGCTATCCTGCCGGCGCATATAAAAGAGGCTGTTTATTTCAGGAAAAATACCGGCGGACTGGATTTTTGCCTTTAGCTTTTATATACGGTATTCAACGTAACGCACGCGCTTTTGTTCGACTGCGTCTTTCAGTGATTTTTCTCGTTTCGACAGGGCTGATGAGCCGGTTTTTACTTCAACAAAAACAATTTCATCTACTGCATCATTGTTGTAAAGACCGGAAAACACAATAAAGTCCACAGGCTTGCCTAAAAAACGGCAGTCTTCAGCTCTGCACGGAAAATCACGCAAAAAAGGCGCAATCTGTTCTGCAATTTGTCCTCCCAAAACGGAACGCGATCTTTTAATTGCATCTTCGCGTGCTTCTTCTATTTCCTGAGCATGGTGGATAGAAGCTTCCAAATTCCCGGTCTTTTTCCCTGCTTTGTATACCAACATCAACAGCAGTACAATAATTCCCAAAAAGCCGGTACCAACGAACAGAATGCCGAGAATAAAGGTCGTGGATTCAATTGGAACGGTAAAAGTCATTTTTATTTCCGATTTTGTAACTTATTGAAAAGATATCTAGTTTTATAATTAACATCAAGACACAAATGCCCGATACATAAAAAGACGGACTTTTTTACACGGAGGTAATGTTTTGTTGAAAGGATTTATAAAACCGCTTTCGGTATTTGTTTTGCTGCTTTGTAGTTTTGTCTGGGCAGAAGAATTTACATTCAGATTTTCAGAAGGCGACTCATATCGAATACTCTCTACAGTAGATGAAAATGTATATTATAACGGTCAATTCAGCCATCATGCGGACATAGTGAACCGAATCTCGGTCAATGTAAAAGGGGTTGACGAAGACGGTAATGCGGTTCACGATGCAACATTCATGACGTCGGAAGCATCCTATAACAAGCAAAAACAACCCGTATTCTCATGGGGTGAAGAATACCACAGCATTTTTTCACGGAATAAGAACGGTGTTTTTGATATCGGTGACGAATATTTTATGCCCGTTGTCCGTGATGTTCCGATTTTCCCTGACAGAAATCTTTCCGTAGGCGACACTTGGACTGCCGAAGGTCACGAAGCACACGATTTGCGGCGCGTTTTTAAACTTGAAAAGCCGTTTAAAGTTCCGTTCACTGTTAAGTACAAATACCTTGGGACTGTTACCGAAGACGGCAAAACTCTTCACAAAATATCTGCCAAGTACAACATGG
>JAEEGL013160584.1_pt1 | contig 23923 bp, 19 predicted proteins | sample 9134231 | NCBI WGS metagenome assembly JAEEGL01 (sample SAMN16246548, study PRJNA631951) | gut metagenome | biome: gut microbiome; feature: rumen; material: fiber-attached | host: Bos | place: Iran: Karaj | collected 2018-10 | reverse complement strand
CGCTGCCCGGGACATTGTAGGCGGCATTGTATATCAAGGTGCTGCCCTGGGCTTTGGTTTGACCGAAGATGAAGACTTCGTTGTGTTTGCCGCTGCGCACGAAGTATATCTGGTCGTATTGGGGTGAGCCAAAGAATGTGCTGGCAATGATGCGGTCGCCGTTGTATGAGATTTTGGTGATGAATCCGTCGGCTGAGCCTCCACCGTAAGCTGGCTGGTAGCTGCCTGGGGTGGTGGGGAAGTTGGGCGAGTTGGTGCCGCCGCACACCAGCAGGTTGTATGAACTGTCGACATCGATGGAGTAGACTGCATCGTCGAAGTTTCCTCCCAGGTAGGTGGACCATATCATGTTGCGCAGGTTGTAGTCTATCTTGAAGACGATGCCGTTTTGCTTCATGAAGGCTAACGGGGCAACACTTCCGGCTGTGGTGGGGAAGTTGGTGGAGAAGGTGGTGCTGCCGACATAGATGTTGTTGAGGTCGTCGGTAATGAGCTCTCCGCGTGCACCGTCGCCGTAGTTGAAATAGAGCGAGTCGTTGCCCAGCATGATTGTCCGGCTGTTGTGGTTGAAGTGTGCGCTGTAGTTGAGGCCGTCGTTTCCGCTGCCTCCGACATAGGTGGAAGCCTGCAGCTGTGTGCCGTCGCTGCTGAATCGGCTGACAAAGATGTCGCTGCCGTTGGGGAAGTTGATGGTTGAGGTACCCTCAAAGGCAAGGCTGGTGCCGCCGTTGAATGAGGTGTCGAATGCTCCCTGGGTGACGGGGAAATCGGATGAGCCTGTGGTTCCGAAGATGACCAGCTCGTCGAAAGTGTTTACATACATGCTGTGGGGCATGTCGGCCTGGCTTCCGCCGAGATAGGTGGCAAAAATCTGTTGGCTGCCAGAGGTGTCGAATTTAAAGATTCCTATATCGGCGTTTCCGTTGGAAGAGATGTCGTAAGCACCCGTTGATACGGGATAGCCTATGCCGAATACAAGCCCTGATGTATAGGTGTTTTTGTGGGCGTCGTAGGTGGCAGTGGTGCCCCAGTTGTCGGCAGTGGAGCCAGTGTAGGTGGAGAAGTGCAGCACGGGGTCGATGACTAACGGCAGCTGGGTGTTGTATTCGCCAAGTGAGAAGCGTACCTCGTTGTTGTGTACCACATACCGGGCGGGGATTTCGCACCGGCCTGTGTCGGTGAGCTGATAGGCATAGGGCCGAAGTTCAACGATTTCTCCAACAGAGGTTCGCAGCACTAAGTTGCCGCTGCTGAGGTAGAGCTTGTCAATGCCTTCGTAGACCATGACAATGTTGCCGGGATTTGCGCCGGGGGCAAGGTAGAAGTTGGTCTTGAGAGCGTGCTGTGCCGCCTGGATGTCCATGTCGATGCCATCATAGAGTCCGTTGTAGTAAACGGTCATATAGTGGCTGAGGCGCGACACCCAGCGGTCGGGATTGTGCCCGTAGTAGTAGTTGTCGTAGCCGCCGTTGGGGTCAGGGTCCTGCCCAGTGACACTGACCGATGAGTTAGAGTTTATAAAGTAAACTTTGTAGGCATGCATGTGGGGGCTCATGGCATGGTGGAAATGCCCCTCTTCATGGTGCGGGGTGATTTCGCGCAAGGCTATGGTGAGGCAGTTGCTCTCGGCAAAGAGGGCGGCATTGTTCATCTGTGCCTTGAAGAGGAAGGGCGCATCCCATTGGCCGAGATTGGCGATGAAATGAGTGCGGCTGCCGGTGCCGAGCGTGTCGCGCTGGCGTGCCATGGCAGGCGAAAGGGTTGTCAACAGCAAGAAAAGCAGCAAAAGGGTGCCCGTCAGGACACCCTTGTTTTGTATATCTGCAGTTCTTCTATTTGAGTACCTCGACAACACCGTTATGTTCTATATTGCCTTGATATCCTTTGCCGGAAAATCTGTAGAAGTAGGTGCCGGACGGGACGTTGCTCTTGGAGGGATCCCAGAACTGGTCGTCGCGGCTGATGTTGGTGGCATGGAATACCCTCGATCCCCATTTGTCATAGATGTCAAGTGTGTTGATGGGGTAGGCGAGACCCTCTACAAGATTGAGGATGACAAAGCGGTCGTTGATGCCGTCACCGTTGGGTGTTACGACTGTCGGGAACTGGAGCATATCGTTGATGATGATGATGGTGTTCTCGACCGTGTCGCCACAGGCTATATTCAGTCCACTGGGTCCCTTCTCGTCGTTGCGGGCAATCAGACGTATGGTGTAGTTGCCGGATACATCGCCGCCGCCTTTGGGTGCATCCCATTCGAAAGTGGGATTGACGTCGAGCATGGTTTGGAATGAATTGGGATGGTCTTTGTCATACTGGATTTCCCAGAAGTATTTGACACTGCCATTGTCAGGTGCTGTGTTGTTCTTGAGGGTGATGGAGGGATGCTGCACCGTGGGGAAGACAGGCTCCCAGGAGAAAGAGGCCTTGGGGCTGGAGTGCACGGTGATGAGGTCGGTGTAGATAAGGGAGTCTTTACAGCCCTTATCGCTTTCGACGTAGTATTTCAGGTCGTAGGTGCCTGCAGCATAGGAGTGGCTGGGGTTTCTGAGGGTGGAGTAGGTTCCGTCGCCGAATACCCAGCGGTATTTGTAGCCATAGTCAGTGGTGTTGTCAATATTGATGGTGAAGGGTTCGCATCCTTCAAGAGGATAGACACCGGGGTCGAAACTGGGAATCGGTTGGGGATTTACCGATACGTTGATGGTGTCACGTCCACGACAGGCAAGCTCTTTGTCAAGGTTGATGACTTCCACTACATATCGAGTGTCCTTATAAATGCCTGATAGGGTCTCGATGGTAGGTGTTGACTCTCCTGTGGGCTCCCACATGTATGTGTAATTGGATTTTGCAGTATACTTGTCTGTGGCGTCAAGGGTGATGGTGTTGACTCCGCAGATGATTGTGTCGTTGCCAAGGTTGGGTGTGGGTGAATATACAGAAGAGATATGTGTCAGTGTATCCCAGCGGCATCCGAATTCGTCATAGATTGACAGGAGGATGTTGAAGTCTCCAGCCGTGTCGGGCGACATAATATAGGAGATGGAAGCGTCGCCGGGTTTTTTGTGGATTTGAAGACCACGGTAGATTCCGTCGCGGAAGTCGGTGGCATAATTGGTGTCAGGACGCCATACAACAGAGTCGATACCTACTTGGTATTCGCATCCGCCACCGGCGCTGATACCGCAGATGTCCATTCCCCAGCTGAACACCCAGCCGTTGTCGATTGGCCAATAGTCACACAGTTCAATACTCCATGTTCCGTTGAGGGGGCAGCCTATCAGCTGAGAGAAGTCTTGTGCGGGCAGGTAATAGTTGATCTGCTCTTCGTGGTTGCTCGAGTCCTTGGTATCATGTGTGACGGGCCCGCCATACTGGCCGGCATGGTCGTATCCCGGAGGTATGGGAGCCTGATTGTAGGTGAAGGATGATCTGTACATCGGTGATGCGATGCCTGCATTTTCGGGGTAGGGAGTGATATCGCAGGGGTCACCGGTGACAAATTTATAGTCGCCGTTGCGTGAGAAGCAATAGTTGAAGCCGAGGCCATAGGGATTCTTCAAGGTGTCGCACTTGTTGGGGATACCTGTTCCGTCGATATCTTGATGGTTGTCGTTACCGTTAACCAAATAGGGCATTCCAGTGAAACATCCACCGCCGGCAAATGTGTATGGAGGAACAACCTCACCTACGGGTGCAGAATTTACATCTTTCCATTTGAGGATGGCTCTTCCCTGAGGTCCTGCTTGTTCGTCATAGGTGGGACAGCAGATGGCCAGAGAATAGTCTCCCATGAATGAGTGCTCATAGTTGATACAAATTGAGCAGATGTCTTTTGGCGACGTCACTTTCTTTCCGCCAGGGAATTCGTTGAAGGTCACGGGTGTCTCATAGCAAGAACCACCACCGCATCCTTGGCCGTCGGGAATAAATGACCTTACTTTGTTGACTTTTGAAGTCATCTTCTTGAAGGATATCTCTTTCAGGGTCAGAGTGCCGTTGTCACCGCCATAACCCACACTCACCATTTGGGAGTCTGCGCTGCATACGGGCACCAGGTCATAGATTGTTTTAATTGGGTTTTGAGCCAATCGTACTTGGATCTTCCGGAAGTCTCTGGTTACACATCCATGTTCGTCCGTGAGGCTTAGTGTCACTTCATAGCAGTCGACATCTTTATATTTCGTATATAGTGGTGCGTTGGCTCCAATTTCCGATAGGGTGTCTTGTGTACCAAAGGTCCAGTTGAACATAGTTGTCGAGTCGGTTGGATAATACCATCCAGTAGTGTGGGTGTATTCGCCGTGACCGTGGAATATAATGCCTTGTCCTTGGCAAAGCATGGCACCGTCTACCCAACCGATTGTATCCACACTGATGATGCTGTCCGTTTTGAAAATGCTGTCTTCCGTCCACGTGTTGACGGTAAAAGTAACACTGTCTTGCCATACGGTATCATGGCGTGTAACTGATACCGTATCCATTACAAATGTGGTGTCGAATGACTCCGGGAAGGTGACGAATTCGTGACGCGACAGGACATTGCCGTACTTGTCTGTGCGCTCATAGATGGAGTCAATATAGGTATATACCATCTCGCATGCACGGGCACAGGTGAACTCAAGGAAGAAACCTGTTGCAGTAAATGTGCTGTCATGCATTTTTGTACGGAAACGTACCGTTATCAAGTGTTCGGTGTTGGTGGGAGAAATGGTGAACAGCAGTCCATCACGTGACGTGTAACAGTTGTTCATTTTCACCAGCAACGGGGCACTGGGGCTGCCGCCATCGTAAATATACAATGTATCTTGGCAGTCGATGTCAAAACTGTGGATTAATACGCTCAAATGGGCATTAGTGTCCATAGAGTCGCATACACCGCCTGATACAATGTAGTAGTCGTGGCCGCCAACATAAGGATTGGCGTTGTTTCCACTCTCGTCATAGAGGTATGTGGGAGCGGAAATACCGTCAATGGTATCGCCGTTGGTGTTGGCATCGAGCGTGATTTCCGTGACACCGCTGATTTGTGCATGAAGACTCATGCCCCCTATCATGAACAAAAGTGCCACAAATAATGCTAACTTTTTCATATTGCTTACTTTTTTAAATTATCTAACCAATGTCATGCCTTGTCCAGTAAGAGCTACTGTTTATAATGTTCAGGGTTATCGGTACGGTCGGCCATCTCAATTCTTGTGCGGACTGCAAGGTATTTCCTCGGACCCTTCTGTAGTCTGAAGTAAATGGTGTAGTCGTAGTGCTTGAATTGAAAATCCTGGAAATCGTACTCCCAATAGCTGAGATGATCCAGATCCACAACAAAGTCGGCGCTGGGATGCTGTTTTGTCACCAGGTTGGTGAGCTCAGTGAAATTATATACAATGGCGTTCTCGGGGATCTTGTCCACCATATAGAATGCATTGCGGGAGTAGTGGCAACGCCATTCTAACTTTCCTTCGGGATACTCGTTAGAGTCTATCTGGTTGATAAGGAAGTAAGGGCGTACAATCTCGTTGCAGTCCTGTGCTTTCAGGCTGCCCCATAGTCCCATTGCCATGCATGCCATCGCAAATAAAACAATCTTCTTCATAACAATTAATTTTAGTTGTTAAACTTTGAATTTTTTCGCCTTTTACTATATAGAGTCGTTGGGTGCGTTTTGGATACCCCCCTACCCCTATTATTTAACTTTTTTTATGACTTTTTCTGCAGTTTCTTCACCAATGCCATCAAATATCCCAGAACGATGAAGCCTCCGGGGGCAAGGATGAAGAGCAGCATGCCGTCGTTGCCACCGATGATGCTGTGGCCGAAAACAGCGCCGGCACCCAGCAACTCGCGCACAAGGCCGATCAGTGTCAGTGCCCAGGTGAAGCCCAGACCCATAAACAGGCCGTCGAGCAGCGAATGCCACACATTGTTCTTCGAGGCGAAGGCCTCGGCGCGTCCCAGCACGATGCAGTTCACCACAATCAGCGGGATAAACAGACCCAGGGTTTCGTACATGTCTGGCATGTATGCCTGCATCACCATCTGCACAATGGTCACAAAGGTGGCGATAACAACGATAAAGGCCGGGATACGCACTTTGTCGGGTATCATCGATTTAAGCAGCGAGATGACAATGTTCGACATCAGCAGGACAAACGTCGTTGCCAGTCCCATCATCATGCCGTTCACGGCCGATGTGGTGGTGGCCAGTGTGGGGCACATGCCCAGCACCAATACCCATGTCGGGTTTTCTTTGATAAGGCCGTTTTTAATAATATCTGAAGCTTTCATTATTCAGTGCCTCCTTTCTGGAATATTTCGTAAGCGTTGTTAATCAGTTCGCAGAAGGCGCGCGAGGTGATGGTGGAACCGCTGATGGCGTCCACTTCGCCGCCGTCCTTTTTCACTTTCAACCCAGTCGAGGGGTTCTTGCCTATGACATCGCCTTTGTTACCCTTCTGGAACCATTCTCCGGCTTTGGCTCCAAGGCCGGGAGTCTCGGCGGTTTCCAGAATCTGGTAGCCGGAGATATTGCCTTCGGCGTCAAATCCAACCATGGCACCCAGGTGTCCGCCGAAGCCCTTTTCCGTGCTGGCCTCGATGGCCATGCCCACCAGGTTGCCGTCGGCGCCATAGGCTTTGGTGCATGCCGTGCCGTCCACAACGGCTTCTTCCAGTCTGTCAAAAGCGGGCAGCACAGCCTTCACGGCTGCCTCTTTCTTGGCTTTCTGTGCCTGCGCAATGGGTTCTGCCGTCACATAGCTGACAAAGGCCAGTGCGGCTGCCGCCACCACTGCAATAACCGTCAGCGACAGCAGCATATTGATGAGTGAAGATTGAGCTTTCTTTGCCATAATCATTCAGTTTTTACAGGTTTAACATGCAAAGCGTGCAGGTTTGCACCAGCGGTTGATGAGCGGGGTGACACTGTTCATCAGCAGTATGGCAAACGAAACACCTTCGGGGTAGGCACCCCAGTTGCGGATAATGATTGTCAGCAGGCCGCATCCCACGCCGAAAATCAGCTGGCCGCTCTTGGCCATGGGCGACGTCACCATATCGGTGGCCATGAAGCAGGCGCCGAGCATGATGCCGCCGGTGAGGATGGTGGTCACGGGGTCAATAAACTGGGTGGGGTCAGCCAGCCACAGGATACCGCTGAGGATGAAGGCCGAGCCGATAAAGGCCACCGGGATGTGCCAGGTAATCACCTTGCGGCACAGCAGGTAGATGGCACCTATCAGGATGGCTATGGCGCTTACTTCGCCGAGCGAACCGCCCATGTGTCCCAGGAATATGTCGCACAGCGAGGGCATATCGGGTGAGGCAAGCACTTCGCTAATGCTCTGCCCGCCTTTGACGCCCTCTTTAATCAGTCCCAGCGGGGTGGCACCGCTGACGGTGTCGAATCCCATCGGGAACCACTTGCCCACCGTGGGCCATGTGGTCATCTGCACGGGGAAGGAGATAAGCATAAACACACGGCCGACAAGAGCGGGGTTGAAGGGGTTCTTGCCCAGTCCGCCAAAGCTCATCTTGCCAACGCCTATGGCTACCAGGGCGCCGATGGCCACCAGCCATATCATGTCGGCAGTGGCGGGCACGTTAAAGGCCAGCAACAGGCCGGTGACAATGGCCGAACCGTCACATACAGTCGAGGGCACTTTCAGTATAAACTTCTCTATCAGCCATTGGAATAGGCAGCAGCATGCTACCGACACGATGCTGATAAGCAGCGCGTTCAAGCCGAAATAGGCAATGCCGGTAAGCAGCATCGGCACCAATGCCAGATTGACGCGCCACATGATTTTCTTGGTCGATTCGTCGCTGTGGACGTGCGGTGAACCGGATATCTTTAATAAATTCATACCTTATATAATTATGTTCAATACCTTTATTTCTTGGCGGCCATCATGGCGCGCACTTTGTTCTTGCCTAAGCGTATCTCGTCGGTCAGCGGTTTGTTGGCGGGGCAGCTGAAGAAACAGCAGCCGCACTCGATGCAGTCCAGGATATTGTGAGCCTGGGCCTCCTCGATGCGGTCGTTCTTCACCAATGCCGAGAAGAGATAGGGCTCTAGTCCCATCGGGCATGCGTTGATGCATTTGCCGCAGCGTATGCAGTTGCTCTCCGGGCGGCGCCGAGCCTCGTTCTCGTCCATCACCAGCACACTGCTTGCGCCCTTCGTGGTGGGGGCGTCGAGGTTGCTGATGGCCTTGCCCATCATGGTGCCGCCGCTGATAACCTTGCCGGTTGTTTCCGGCAGCTGGCCCAGGGCGTGCTTGATGATGTCGTTGTAGGTGATGCCGATGCGGCACTGGTAGTTGTGCTGGCTCGGAAGCTTCTTGCCCGTCACGGTAAGTATGTTCTCGATAAGGGGCTTATTCTTTTGCACGGCTTCGTACACGGCAAAAGTCGTACCGATATTGCTCACCACGCAGCCCACGTCGATAGGCAGCTTGCCGCTGGGAACCTTGCGTCCGGTGATGGAGTTGATAAGCTGTTTCTCGGCGCCCTGCGGGTATTTCACCACCAGCGGCTCGACAATGATGCCTTCAAACGTCCGGGCCATCTCGGTCATCACCCGTATGGGCTCAGGCTTGTTGCTCTCGATGCCAATGTAGGCATTGGGTACGCCCAGGGCCTTGCGCAGGATGCTCACACCGATGCAAATCTCTTCGGCATGCTCCATCATCACACGGTGGTCGGAGGTAAGGTAGGGCTCGCACTCGGCGGCGTTGATGATGAGGTATTCGGCCTTCTTGCCCTCGGGCACACTATATTTAATGTGGGCGGGGAAAGTGGCGCCGCCAAGACCCACAATGCCCATCTCTTTCAGCTTGGCAACAATCTCCTTGGGTTCAAGGGTGCACTCGCGCTTGATGTCGGGCGTGCGGTCGATACTCTCCATCCATTCATCGCCTTCCACGTCGATGTAAATGGCGGTCTTGGGCAGCCCCACCATGTCCTTGCAGGTGTCGATCTTGTTCACCGTGCCGCTCACGGGCGAATGGATGTTGGCGCACATAAATGCCTGCGCCTCGGCAATCAGCTGGCCAACTTTCACCTTGTCGCCCTTGGCCACGATAGGTGTTGCCGGGGCTCCCAGGTGCTGGTTCATCAGCACAGCCACCTGTTTTGGCAGGGGCATCTGCTCAATGACGGCGTTGGTCGATATCTTGTTCTCTTCGGGGTGGACACCACCCATTCTGAATGTCTTCATCTTGTGAATTGTATTGAAAACTGGAGTGAAGTACTCTTGTTAATAGGTAGGATTGTTTTGTACAGGTGCCTTTTCAGGTTCCGGTGCCGGGGCGGCGGCTTCAACCTTCTCTTTGGCGGGGGCTGCGTCGGCAGCCGGAGCCTCTTTCTTCGGGGGCAGGGGAGGGAAGTTGACCGCATGGATTGCGCCTGTGGGGCACTCTGCCACGCATTTGCGGCACAGGCGGCACAGGTTGAAGTCGATGTAGGCCAGGTTGTTCTCGACCTTGATGGCGCCGAAGGGGCAGGTCTTCTCGCACTTGCCGCAGCCGATGCAGGCGGCTGTACACCATTTGCGTGCCACGGCGCCTTTCTCCTTGTTGCGGCAGGCGACATACACGCGGCGGTTCTTCACGCCTTTTTTGCGCAGCTCTATGATGCCGCGCGGGCAGGCCTTGACGCAGACTCCGCACGCCGTGCACTTCTCTTCGTCAACCACGGGCAGCCCGGTCTCGGGATCCATGCTTAAAGCCCCGAACTGGCAAGCCTTGGCGCAGTTGCCCAGACCCAGGCAGCCGAAAGCGCATCCGCTCTCGCCTACATAGACGCTGTTGGCAAAGGCGCAGTCGGCCAAGCCGTCGTAGTTGTTTTTGGCCGTTGCATTGCCGCAGCTGCCGTTGCAGCGCACCACCGCCACCATGGGGTCGGAAATCTCGGGGGTGCAACCCAGCAACTCGGCCACTTTGCGGGCCACCTCTTCTCCACCGGCGGGGCATTTCAGTCCGTCCATGTTACCCTGCTTGACGAATGCCTCGGCCATGGCGCGGCAGCCGGCCTTTCCGCATCCGCCGCAGTTGGCTCCAGGAAGTACCTCGGCAATCTCGTCAATGAGCGGGTCTTCTAAAACTTTGAACTTTTGGGCGACAAAATACAGCACTACGGCAAAGAAGATGCCTATCAATCCAAGCACCAGCACTGCAGTCAAAATCATGTTAGTCATTGTTTTATCAGTGTTTTATTGTTTTCGTTAGTATATTATTATTAAATTGCAAATTTACGTTTTTTTTTGAAGATAGCAACTCTTATATGCAAATTTTTGCAAAAAAGATTTCAACCGCCATTGTTGACATTCCCTTACTGGCCTGATTTGAGGACGTTGTCGGGACACTCTTTTGTCGTTATTTATTGGTATGTCTTCGATTGTTAATTGTTGTAAATACTATTCTACAAATTACATCCCATATTGCTGTCCAATACCGCTGGCGATTGTTGCGCTGACACGGTGATACGCTTGCCGCTTCGCGCGGAAGTTACAATTTATTCTTTGAGGGATTGCGCCAATGTTCGTCAACGTTCCGATAGTGTCGCATATTTGTACCCAACGTTCCTCAGTGTGCCTTCCGGGCTCGATGTTGCGTCGTTCCTTGTCATATCGTTTTTCGATATGTTTCCCTCATTTTTCCCTTTGTGAAACGGAGAACGAGTGGAAAACGATCGAATAACGATCGAATAAATGACGACGCATCAACGGCAGCTCATACAAGTTTCTTCCCGGAAAGAGGAGAGAGGACGACGATGCGAGATTGTGCCATGTGGGTAGGATTTGTTTTTCCGAGTTTCGATGTTCCGGCATGTCGATGCAGAGGGATGTCTCGGCAATGGCGGGTTGCACCGGGAGTATTATTCTTTTTGCGGAAAAACTGGCTGTCGGCGGCCTGTTTTCCATTCTGCCGTGAATGGAGAAAACAATTTTTATGGATTGTCTTAACGAGAGTGGGAGTGGTTTTTTTAATTGGTTGATAAATAGTGGTATGCGGTATTTCCTTTTGGCGGGGAGCGCAATCTTGTGGGCTTTCTTTTTGCAGTTTTGGGTGTGAAAAGTTTGTTTTATTAAAAAAAATGTGTAATTTTGTACCGTGAAATATTATGAACATTTAAATTGGAAAATATTATGAGTAAAGTAATTGTTGGATTCGATTTTTCAAAGGGTTCGGCCTATGCTGTTGATTTTGCAATAGACGTTGCCAATCGTTTCCAGCGCGATTTGTGCCTCGTGTATGTGAAAGAGAAAGACCAGGATGAAGGTCCTATCCGCGAAGAGATTGAACGGCGCAACGCAGGTGTGGCCCATTTGCTGAAAGGCATCAAGATGGACTATGTCATCCGCGAAGGCAAGGTGTCGCGCGAGCTGTGCGAACAGGCCAAGGAGGACGGCGCGTTCCTGATTGTTGTGGGCACCCATGGCATGTCGGGTTTTGAAAAGAACTGGATTGGCCGCAACACATACCGCACCATTGCTGAAGCCCCGTCTCCGGTATTGACAATCAGAGAGGATTTCAATTTCCACAAGTCGCTGGACCGCATTGTAGTGCCTATCGATAACTCGCCCGACACCCGCCAGAAGCTGGCTGCCGCAGCCAATTTTGCCAAGGCCTTTGGTTCCGAGCTGCATATTCTCGGTCTTTATACGTCGGAGAACAAGTCGATTAGGGCTATTGTCGATGCCTATGTCAATCAGGTGGACAAATACCTTGAGAAGGCCGATGTAAAGCATGTGGTGAAGTTTGTCGATGTGCCGAAAAACCTGACGGTCACCACCCTTGAGTATGCCGACGAGATTGACGCCGACCTGATAGTCATCATGACCGAGCAGGAGTCGTCGCTGACCAGTTTCCTGCTTGGTAACTATGCCCAGCAGATGCTTACCCTCTCAAGCCGTCCGGTGCTGTCGGTGAGGCCCGAGGAGGTGAACAAGCTGAGGTAGTCGAGCCGGGCGTGCGCTCCGCCGTTTGAATGCCCCTTTCTGTGCTTATGGCATGAAGGGGAGTGAGTTTCAATTAATTGTTCTCGTTTTATGAATAAGATTTTTCTATTTGCGATAGTGTTGGTGTGTGGACTGTCAACGGTCTGCCAGGCACAGACATATCGTTCTTACGGTGGCAACCGTAGCAAGGGTCATATAGAGATCAAGGGCGATGTGGCGGTGTCGCAGCTGGTGCAGAAGCATATTGAGCTGAATGAACGAGTACGCACCATACCCGGCTACCGCATCCAGGTGGCATCGTTGTCGGGCACAGCATCGAAAAACCGTGCCTTCGAGATGCGCGACCGGCTGCGCGAGGCTTATCCCGGAGTGGAGGCCTACGTGGTGTTTGACGAGCCCAATTTCAAGGTGAAGGTGGGCGATTTCCGCACGCGGCTTGACGCCTATGTGTTCCTGCAGCGTATCCGCGGCGATTTCCCCGGCACGATTATACGCGACAACATCCTCCCCACACAGATTAATTGGGATGAGATGGTGCCGGAGTCGGAGGACGATATCTGAGAATATGTAGGGTATGTGCCGGGGTCGATGCTGTCGGCCATCGCACGACCTTCTTTTCACATCAATTGTATAGAACATAAAAGAAAAAGTCTCGGCAGTGTCGAGACTTTTTCTTTTATGTAGCGGGAATCAGACTTGAACTGATGACCTCCGGGTTATGAATCCAGCGCTCTAACCAGCTGAGCTATCCCGCCATTTTTGAACCTGCTTTTTCTTTCAAAGCGGTTGCAAAAGTACTAACTTTTTGCGACATGACAAAATTTTTATGAAAAATATTTTTTGACATACTAAAAATGAATTTTTTACGTTTTGAAGACGTAACATAATTGCTACTAAAATGACTGCCGAAGACAAGAAATTATACAGTAATTTTGACTATGAGACTGCCTTGAGTGTGCAGGATGGTGTGCAACAACCTGAACAGGTGAGTAATAGCTATCTCGAAAGGATGCGGGCGCGCAAGCGTGAGGAGATTTCTGTTGAGGAGCTGGTGAGCGGTATATTGCACGGCGACCGTACCATGCTGAGCCGTGCCATCACACTGGTTGAAAGCTCGCTCCATGTTCACCAGCAGAAAGCCCAGCAGGTGATAGAACGCTGTCTGCCCTATTCGGGGAAGTCGGTGAGGCTGGGCATCACGGGTGTGCCCGGTGCGGGAAAGAGCACCATTATCGAGGCTCTGGGGAAATACCTCACGGGTCATAACCACAAGGTGGCCGTGCTTGCCATCGACCCCAGCAGCGAGCGCAGCAAAGGCAGCATATTGGGCGACAAGACCCGTATGGAGGAGCTGTCGGTTGACCCCAATGCCTTTATCCGGCCTTCCCCCTCGGCCGGTTCGCTCGGCGGTGTGGCACGCAAGACACGTGAAATCATAGTGCTGTGTGAGGCAGCGGGCTTTGATGTGGTTATTGTGGAGACGGTTGGCGTGGGGCAGTCGGAAGTGGCGGCGCACTCCATGGTGGACTTCTTCCTGTTGCTTCAACTGGCCAATACAGGCGACGAGCTGCAGGGCATCAAGCGCGGTATTATGGAGATGGCTGACATGATTGCTATCAACAAGTGCGACATCGACCCTGTGAAGGCAGGGCTTGCCGCCACGCAATTCCGCAACGCATTGCATCTGTTTCCCATGCCCGATTCGCAGTGGACGGTGAAAGTGCAGCTTTGTTCGGCCTATACCCATGAGGGTGTGCAGGATTTGTGGAACAATGTGATGGAGTATGTGGCGTTTACCAAGGCCAACGGCTACTTCTATCACAAGCGTCAGCAGCAGAATCTGCGCATACTCAACGAGACGATTGAGAACGGTCTGCGCGACCGTTTCTATAATGCCCCCGGCATGGAGGAGCGTCTGGCGCAGGTCAGCCGTGAGATATTGGAGAACAAGATAAGCGCCTACGCTGCAGCGGATATGCTGTTGGACAGCATCAAATAGCCTCATGGTCTATCTGCACATCCCATTCTGCCACCGCAAGTGTACCTATTGTGCGTTCTATTCGGTGGTCACCGCAGCCGACAAACAGGCGTATGTGGCGGCTCTGTGCAGGGAGTTGGCGATGCGAAGCCATGAGGTGGAACATCCGGTACACACAGTCTACTTCGGCGGAGGAACGCCTACGATTCTCACGGCCAGCCAACTTGGACAGGTGGTGGAAGCGCTGCATGCCCACTACGATATGTCGGAGGTGGAAGAGGTGACCATCGAGGCAAACCCCGAGGATTTGACTCCGGAGTATTTAGAAGGGCTGAGGGCATTGGGATTCTTTAACCGTATCAGTATCGGTGTGCAGTCGTTCCGCGACGGAGACCTGAAGATGCTTAACAGGCGGCATGACGCCGCACAGGCGGTGTGTGCAGTGAACAATGCCCATGCTGCCGGGTTCGGCAATATCAGCATTGACCTTATCTACGGTCTGCCGCAGCAGAGCCTTACCGACTGGCAGGAGAATCTTGCGATGGCCGCACGGCTGCCCGTCGCACACCTCTCAGCCTATTCCCTGACAGTGGAGAGCGGCACAATGCTTGCCAAGCAGACAGAGCAGGGCAGAGTGTCCATGCCGTCGGATGAGGATGTCGTCTCCCACTATGGTGTGCTGGTGGAATGGGCTGAGAATAACGGGTTTGAGCAGTATGAGATTTCGAATTTCTGCCGTCCGGGGATGCGGTCGCGGCACAACAGCCGCTATTGGAACCGCACTCCTTACCTTGGGGTGGGTGCCGCAGCCCACTCTTTCGATGGCGAGCATCGCCGCTGGAATGTGGCCGATGCGAGCCAGTATGTGGCCAGTGTGTCGGCAGGACACATAGCCCACGAGGAAGAGAGCCTGGGTTTGAAGGATGCCTTTAACGAGTATGTAATGACTTCGTTACGCACGGTGGAGGGCATAGACAAAAGCATGGTGCAAGCCCCTTTCAGGGACAGGTTGGCCAAGGGGGTGCGGCGTTTTGTCGACAACGGCATGATTGTGGAAACCCCAACGCACTATCAGCCCACCCCTGAAGGGTTGCTGCATGCCGACGGCATGGCCGCAGAGCTCTTTATCGGCTGACTGTTACAAGTCCTGCGATGTCGCCGCCGCAGTTGTCCTGCCGGGCTCCGGTAACACTGCTCAGGCAGTTGCACTTCCGGTTCAGGCGCAAGTATCCCAGCAAAGCAAAGATGATGGCCTCCTTATAGTCGATGATATCATCCGACGGGATGGTGATTTTGCAGCCGGGAATCTGCGATTGCAGCCGTGCGATGAGGAACTTGTTCTTGGCACCGCCTCCTGTTACCAGCATAGTGTTGATACTATGACCTTTAGTAGCCCACGCTATCTGCCGTGCTATATGTTCAACCGTGGTGCGCAGCAGGTCTTTGGGCTCGGCTTTCTCTGCATTCAGCAGGGGCAGGAAATCAGAGACAAACCACTCCTTTCCAAGTGATTTAGGGAGAGGCATGCGGTAATAGTCCAGTGCGTCCATTTGGGACAGCAGATGGTTGTTGATAGTGCCGCTCCGTGCTATGAGTCCGTTCTGGTCGTAGGGCTTGCCTGAGCGTTGTGCCAACAGGTTCATGGCCATGTTGCAGGGGCAGATGTCAAAAGCTACACGACTTTTGTCTGGAGTTTGATAAGATATGTTGCAGAAGCCGCCCAGATTCAGGCAGGCATCGTACTCGCCGAAGAGAATCTGGTCGCCTATCGGCACCAAAGGGGCTCCCTGTCCGCCCATTGCCACGTCGAGGTTGCGGAAGTTGAAGACCACGGGGAGTCCGGTCTCTGCCGCTATTGCATCCCCGTCGCCTATCTGTGTGGTCAGCTTCAGTTTCGGCTGGTGGAAAATGGTGTGTCCGTGTGAGGCCACAGCATCGCACGGGCCGGGATGCTCGAGGCGGAAACGGTTCACCATCTGCCCCAGATAGTGCCCCAGCCGCACATCGACCAGTGCGTACTCGTAGGCCGAGGCTTTCTCGAGCGAGGAGAGCACCTTGACCCAGTCGGCGCTGTAGGGGTAGGTTTCGGCGGCCAACAATTTGAAGCCGTTTTCGTTTATCTCGCAATAGGCAACGTCTAATCCATCAAGGGAGGTGCCCGACATGAGTCCTAATATGTACATGAGCTTATGTGATTAAGGATTATGAATAGGGGGGATGTTTATCTATCTTGTTCTATGGTATTTAGTGCTGCTTTCAGGTCGGTGATGAAGTCCTCGTTGAAGAGCTTTATTCCCGGCATGTAGAGGTGGTTGCTGTTGCAGAAATGCACGCGGTCGTCCATGGGCAGGATTTTGTAGCGGTAGGGGCCAAGCGCACGCATCTGCGCCTCGAACCAGTCGTGGTTTCTGAAGGAGGAGCGCAGCTGCTCGGCGTCCTGCACCTCTACCAGCATATAGGGTATGCCCCTTTCCTTGAGCATGGAGAGGCAGTCCTTCAGCGCAGCCATCTGTTCGGGTCGGATAGTCAGGTCTTTGCGAGGATAGCGCTTCACCTCAAAGGACTTTTTCCGAATCTCTACATATCCGCCCGGGATGTAGGCGGCATCGTCCATTATGCTGTCTTCGGTGAAGTGTTCCAGCCGGTGGCATATCTTCTGGTTGTATATGGCATAGAGCCAGGTGTTTATTGCTTTCATGTTGCCGGACTTCCAGGCCATCCGTGTGGCCTCGCAAGTGAGTGGCATGTTGATCAGCAGGTCTACGGCACTTTCTATCCCGTCCTGATCCATGATGTCGGGATGCACCTCGAAGACTACGTAGCGGGGTGAAAGACTGTCTAAATAGGCATTCAGCAGAACGCGGGTTTGGACAGGTGTCTGGTTTGACGAGCCCAGGTTGAAGCAGCTGATGCCATGCGAGCGGTAGAAACGGGTGTCGAAGGTGCGGTAGCAGTGCGACGAGCCGAGAAAGAGAACATCCACGTCGTGGTAGTTGGCGATGTCCTTGATGCGGGTGTTGAGGAATCCGCGAGAGGCCATTTCCGTGCGTGCCGTGCGCACCCATCCCATGTCGCCCAGCAGCCACATCAGCAGCACGTAGGGTACGGCGGCTGTAAGCATGAAGAGCACGGAGAGTTTGATGAATCGTTTCATGGGCTTTCAGAATTGGAAATAGATAAAGGGCATCTCGTTGGTAACCATGTATGCACCAATCATGAACAACAGAGCAGTGTAGCCTGCCCAGCGCATCCAGCGGTGCCTGGGCTGGCGGAAGAACTCATGCGTGCAGTCCCTGTTCACCCACTCGACTACGGTCATCACGGCCACGGCCACAGAAATAATCCAGGCATCCTTTGAAGAGGTCAGGGTGGGAGCTCCGTCGAAGAGCGTTGAGAACATGTGCACACAGTACTGCCAGGCATCGGCAATGCTGTCGGCGCGGAACAATATCCACCCCATGACGGCGAGGAAGAAGGTGAGCAGCATCTGTCCCAGCTCGCGCCATGATGGCAGGCTGCTCCCGGAGGCCACAACATCGCGGTATTTCCGGTTTTTCCCTAAAAGGATAAGCGGCAGGAAGAGCAATGCGTGGTAGGCACCCCAGGCCACATATGTCCAGTTGGCGCCATGCCACAGTCCGCTTACCAAGAAGATTACCAGCGTGTTCAGCACAATGCGCCCCTTGGGCACACGGCTGCCGCCCATGGGGATGTAGATGTAGTCGCGGAACCAGGTGGTCAGGGATATGTGCCAGCGGCGCCAGAACTCGGCTATGTCGCGGCTGAAATACGGCACATTGAAATTGCGCCGCAAGCTGATTCCAAAGAGTTTGGCACAGCCAATGGCAATGTCGCTGTAGCCGGAGAAATCACCATAAATCTGGATGGTAAACAGCACGGCGGCCAGCAGGAGCGAGGCTCCGTTGAACCAGTCGGGATGCTCGAAGATATTGTCGACATAAACGGCACAGCTGTCTGCCACCACCATCTTTTTGAAAAACCCCCACAGCATCTGCCTCATGCCGTCGACGGCTGTGCGGTAGTCAAACCGTCGTGCCTGCTCAAATTGAGGCAGCAGGCTTGTGGCGCGCTCGATGGGGCCGGCCACCAACTGGGGGAAGAAACTGACGTAGGCAAAGAACGCCAGCAGGTCATGTGTTGGTTTTATTGTGCCGCGGTACACGTCGATGCTGTAGCTCAGGGCCTGGAAGGTGTAGAACGAGATGCCCACAGGCAGAACCAAGTGGAGCAGCAGATGGTCGGCATGTCCGCCCAGGAATGCATCGGCAAACGACTGGGCAAAGAAGTCATAGTATTTGAACACCCCCAGAATAAGGAGATTGATAATGATGTTTCCCCAAAGAAAAAGTTTGCGGGAGGTGGCTGAGTTGCTGCCGGTAGAGGCAATCTGACGTCCTGAAATGTAGCTGCACAGGGTGGTGAAGGCAATAAGAAGCAGAAAACGCCAGTCCCACCATCCGTAAAAGAGGTACGAAGCCGCAACCACAAAAGCGTTCTGCCACCGCAGATGCTTGTGCAACAGCCAATAGACGGAAAAGACTATTGGCAGGAATATCAGGAATTCTATCGAATTAAACAGCATAAAACGGTTGCAAAAGTACAAAAAAAAGTTGGAATAACACCTTTTGGGCATGCAATCACTGGTCTTTGAGGAGGTGTTTTGCGTCCGTTTTTAGAATGCTGTATACATAAAATCATAGATTTTGTGTATTTTTCTTATTGCCATTTGAAAAAAAATTGCTATCTTTGCAAATCGAATTTGGTGTGTTCTTGCACCTCTTAGAGTGTTAAAATAAGTAAAATCAACATAGTACTATGAAGAAGATTATCAACACCCCCAAGGCTCCGGCAGCTATCGGGCCTTACAGCCAGGCCGTGTTGGCCGGCAACACGCTTTACATTTCGGGACAAATTCCCATCAATCCCGCCACCAAAGAGGTGCCCGAAGGCATCACAGCCCAGACCGAGCAGGTGATGCAGAACATCAAGGCTATCCTCGACGAGGCCGGTTTCACTTTCCAGGATGTGGTGAAATCCACCTGTCTGCTGGCCGACATGGAGTATTTCAAACCCATGAACGAGGTCTACGCCAAGTATTACAGCACTGATTGTCCCGCTCGCGCTGCCTTCGCCGTGAAGGGTCTGCCTATGGGCGTGCTGGTGGAAATAGAGACTATCGCTGTCAAATAATTGTTAAACGAAATAGACACAAATCAATATGGATTTCAGTTTCACTAAACAAGAACAACTCTTCCTGCAGATGATTCGCGAATTTGCAGAGAAAGAGGTAAAGCCATTGGCTGCCGAAGTCGATGAAGAGGAGCGTTTCCCCATGGAGACGGTAGAAAAGATGGCCAAAATCGGCCTTATGGGCATCCCCATTCCTACACAGTATGGCGGTGCCGGTGGCACGAATATCATGTATGGCATGGCCGTCGAGGAACTTTCCCGCGTGTGCGCCACCACGGGCGTTATCCTTTCCGCCCACACCAGCCTCTGCTGCGCCCCCATCTTGGAGGCCGGTACTGAAGAGCAGAAGATGAAATACCTGCCCAAGCTGGCTTCCGGCGAATGGATTGGAGCCTTCGGCCTGACTGAGCCCAATGCCGGTACCGATGCTGCAGGTCAGCAGACCACCGCTGTGTTGGAAGGCGATGAATGGGTGCTCAATGGCAGCAAGATTTTCATCACCAATGGCAGCTATGCCAACGTGTTCATCATTATTGCCATGACCGACAAGAGCCTTGGTACCAAGGGTATCAGTGCCTTTATCGTCGAGAAGACCGACCCCGGTTTCAGCATCGGCAAGAAAGAAAAGAAGATGGGTATCCGCGGAAGCGCTACCACCGAGCTTATCTTCGAGGACTGCCGCATACCCAAGGATCGACAGTTGGGTCAGCTGGGCAAAGGCTTCGGCCTGGCCATGAAGACCCTCGACGGCGGCCGTATCGGTATCGCCTGCCAGGCTCTCGGCATTGCCCAGGGCGCTATGGACGAGACCGTCCGTTACACCAAAGAGCGTAAGCAGTTCGGTCGCAGCATCAGCCAGTTCCAGAACACCCAGTTCCAGATGGCCGACCTCGAGACCAAGGTGCAGGCTGCCCGTCTGCTCTGCCGCTCGGCTCACTACAAGAAAGACAACGGCCTGCCTTATTCCGCCGATGCCGCCATGGCCAAGCTCTTTGCTGCCGAAACGGCTATGGAGGTGACCACCAAGGCTGTCCAGTTCCACGGCGGCTATGGATACACACGCGAGTACCCCGTCGAGCGCATGATGCGCGATGCCAAGATTACCGAAATCTATGAGGGCACCAGTGAAGTCCAGCGCATGGTAATTGCCGGTAAATTGTTTAAATAATAATCAGAATATTCGGAGTATTCAGAGTATTCTGAATTCTCAGAATAGTCAGAATAATTAGAGTAATCAGAAGAATATGAATATAGTAGTTTGCATAAAACAAGTGCCGGACACTACCGAGGTGAAAATCAACCCCCAGACCGGTACATTAATCCGCGAAGGCGTGCCCAGCATCATGAACCCTGACGACAAGGGTGGCTTGGAATTTGCCCTTCAGCTGAAAGACAAATACGGTGCACACGTCACTGTTATCACCATGGGTCTGCCCCAGGCCGAAGCCATCCTGCGCGAAGCTTTAGCCATGGGCGTTGACCGTGCCATCCTGCTCACCGACCGCAAGCTGGGTGGTGCCGATACCCTGGCTACTTCCAGTGCCATTGCCGGTGCTCTGCGCACGATGGACTTTGACCTGATTATCACCGGTCGTCAGGCTATCGACGGCGACACCGCTCAGGTGGGTCCTCAGATTGCCGAACATCTCGACCTGCCGCAGGTCTCCTACATGGAAGACCTCCAGTACGACGAGGCTACCAAGACTTTCACTGTCCGCAAGCAGATGGAAGACGGCTATCAGATTCTCCAGATGCAGGCTCCTTGTGTCGTGACCGCTTTGGCAAGTGCTGTGCAGCCCCGCTACATGACTGTTAGCGGCATCGTGAATGCCTTCGACAAGGAAGTCGAGGTATGGGGTGCCGACCGCATCAATGTCCCCGAGGACCGTATTGGTAAGGCCGGTTCACCCACGAGCGTGTTCAAGTCGTTCCCCAAGCAGCTGAAGCCTGCCGGCCAGACCTTCGAGGTTACACCCGAAGAGGCTGTGGAGCTCATCGTTAATAAACTGAAAGAAAAACATATTATCTAATAGCCATGAATTTACAAGATTATAAAGACGTATACGTATTTGCCGAACAGCGTGACGGCGTCATCCAGAATGTAGCTCTTGAGCTGTTAGGTAAAGCCCGTGAGCTGGCCGATGCCAACAACGAGAAGGTTGTTGCCATCCTCTTAGGAAAAGACATCAAGGGGAAAGCCCAGGAACTTATTGCCTCCGGTGCTGACAAAGTGTTGGTTGTTGACCACGACCTGCTGGCCACCTATCTCACCGAGCCCTATACCCAGGCCATTACCCAGATTATCAAAGAGCAGAAGCCCAGCATCCTGCTCATTGGTGCCACCACCATCGGCCGTGACCTCGGCCCCCGTGTCTCCGCACGCAATGTCACCGGTCTTACCGCAGATGCCACCAAGCTGGAGATTAGCGACGACGAGGCCCACGAGTTCCGTATGACCCGTCCGGCTTTCGGCGGCAACCTGATGGCTACCATTCTCTGCAAACAGCACCGTCCGCAGATGTCTACTGTCCGCCCCGGTGTCATGCAGAAGATGCCTGCCGATCCCAGCCGCAAGGGTGAGATTGTGGACTATAAAGTCCAATTCGACGAGCAGAAAATCAACCGTGTGAAGATTATCAAGACCGTCAAGGAAGAGAAGGTTATCACCGACATCAGCCAGGCCAAAATCCTGGTCAGCGGTGGCCGCGGTGTGGGTACCAAGGACGGCTTCTCCAAGCTTGAGGCCCTTGCCAAGGAGCTGAAAGGCGAAGTGTCCAGCAGCCGTGCTATGGTTGATGCCGGTGTCATGGATCAGAGCCGTCAGGTGGGACAGACTGGTAAGACCGTGCGTCCCAACCTCTATCTTGCCTGCGGTATCAGCGGTGCCATTCAGCACCTTGCCGGTATGGAAGAGAGCGAGCTGATCATTGCCATCAACAAGGACAAGTTCGCCCCCATCTTCAGCGTTGCCGACCTCGGCATTGTGGGCGACCTCCACAAGATTGTCCCCATGCTCACCGAGCGACTCAAATCGATGCAGAAGTAACATCACTTCATAAACAATTAGAGACATCCCAAGCCGGATGTCTCTTTTTTTTGAAATTATACCATTTGGCATTATGCTAAAAGGTATAATTGTTATATGCTCATAATTAATGATATATAGTGGTGTAAGAAAATTTATTATGTTTAATTGAAAAAAAAAAGGTATCTTTGCAAAACAAATACAAAAAGGTATGAATCCATTTAGTTACGGTACCATAGTCCGTGGAGACTCATTTTTCGACAGAAAGGAAGAGACGAAACTACTCATCGATACATTATCTGGCGGTAACAACGTAGTATTGTTTGCACCCCGTCGTTATGGGAAGACCTCTCTTGTCTTTCGGGTGATGGAACATTTAGAGGAACGGGGAATACCCTGTCTTTACATTGATTTGATGTCAGCTTTCTCTCTTGAACGTTTTGCAGAGTTGATTGTTGAGGCAGCAAGGAAAAAACAGAGCAAGCTTGAGGTTTTTGCTCAAGAATTGTCAGAGTGGGTAAAAAAAATACGCCCAACCATAGAATTTGGTCTTGATGGGTCACCAAAGTTTTCCATCGATTTTTCCGAGCAGCACATTTCTCATTCTACGCTCACCCAGGTTTTCGAAATTCCACAACAACTCGCCAAGCATTATGGACAAGTGGTTGTAGTATTTGACGAGTTTCAAGAAATATCAAGATTCAACAATGATGGGGTAGAGGCTTTATTGCGTTCTGTCATACAGCAGCAACAAGGGGTCAGCTACCTTTTTCTCGGCAGCAAGACTCACATGATGTCGCAAATGTTTGAGAACAAGAAACGTCCTTTTTTCAATTCGGGAATTCATGTGCAGATTGGGGCGTTGCCAGAAGATGAAACCATTGAGTTTCTGCAGAAGCAATTTGCTACAAATAACATCACTATTGGAGATGATGAGGCAAGGTATTTAATACAATGTGCAGCAAACATACCTTATTATATCCAGCTTTTGGCCTCCTTTATCTGGCAACGCAAGGTGATGAATGGTGGTGAGATTGCTGTTGGCGACATCAATGATAGCGTACAGGATATCATTGCCTTAAAAGGTGATTTTTATCACGAACAGTTTAATCGGTATTCGATAGGACAAAAACAGCTATTACGTGCATTGTCTCGTGACGGGAGTCATATCTTCTCCGTTGATTACATACGTAGAAACAAACTAAATACATCGTCTACCGTTCAAAAAAACATCAAAATCTTATTAGAGGATGGAATAGCAGACAAAACAGGTGATACTTATTTCATCAGCGACCCATTTTTCCGCATATTTTTGCAGGGAATATGAGAAAAACAAATATATGTACCGCGTTGTGGTACACCAATAGGTGTATCTTTGCATTTTGAAAATAACTAATAAACGGAGACAAGATTAGATAAAGATGGTCTGAAAGATTATTGAGATAGTGTTATTGTAAATGAAGAAATAGACTAGACATAATAAAAAAAGATACGCACATCAGGCGGCTCTTACCCCCCATGTTGACCGAGCGCCTGAAAACCATGCAGAAGTAACATCACTTCATAAACAATTAGAGACATCCCAAGCCGGATGTCTCTTTTTTTTTGTAATTATACCATTTGGCATTATGCCAAGTGGTATAATTGTTATATGCTGATTATTTTATTGGAGTGGAAGAAGTCTGCAGTTGTTAAATTAACGATTTTTTTTTTGCAAATAGTAATATTTAATTTTTTTTTATTATTTTTG
>JAEEGL012574511.1_pt1 | contig 23923 bp, 20 predicted proteins | sample 9134231 | NCBI WGS metagenome assembly JAEEGL01 (sample SAMN16246548, study PRJNA631951) | gut metagenome | biome: gut microbiome; feature: rumen; material: fiber-attached | host: Bos | place: Iran: Karaj | collected 2018-10 | reverse complement strand
CTTCAAAAATTCTCCGGAGGATATTTTGAAATGGGTGTTTTACTTGCCAAAGACTAATAGCACATTGATAAAATTATTAAAAACCTTCTTGTTAATAATTCTGCTATTTTGTTTTCCTTAATACCCTTAAAATACACACCTCAATGTGCTATTAATCTATGGTAAGTACTACATCATACTATAACAAAAGGAGGGATATACATGGCTAAAAGTAATTCAAAAGGTCTTGAAAACGCCAGACCATTTGCTCCAGCCATGTCGTCAGAAGCTCGAGATTCGCAGATGGCTAAGCTAGCCTATGATTTAGTTGAGCAAAGATTGCGAGATGGAACAGCAACATCTCAAGAAACAACTTATTTTTTAAAACTTGGAAACCAAAATCAAAAATTGGACAAGATGAAAAAAGAAAAAGAGATAGAATTGCTAGAAGCTAAGACAGAACAGATAAAAGCAGCAAAAAGAATGGATGAAGTATACATGAATGCCATAAATGCGTTCAGGATATACGCTGGTGATACAAATGACGACGAAGAGGAGTTATAGAGAACTTTCAAAGTTAAAAACTTTTGATGAAAGATTCGAGTATCTAAAACTGGCCGATAAAAAAGTCGGCGAAGATACATTTGGAGGGCACAGATATTTAAATCAACAGTTTTACAAGAGTCCAGAATGGAAGAAAGTTCGTGATCAAGTAATAGCAAGAGATTGTGGAAGGGATTTAGGAGTTGAAGGAGAAGAATTTGGAGAAGGAGAGGAAATTCTAATCCATCATTTAAATCCAATAACAGAAGAAGATCTAATTAACATGAATCCATGTGTTTTGGATCTTAACAATCTCATAAGTACAAGAAAACGGACTCATAATGGCATTCATTATGGAGATCGTAAAACATTAAACAGATACGTGGAGCGTAAACAAGGAGATACGAGGTTGTGGTAATATGACATACGGATATTTAATACATCACGGTATTAAAGGCCAAAAATGGGGCGTAAGACGCTATCAGAATCCAGACGGTTCATTAACGTCAGCTGGAAGAAAACGATACGGTATGGTTAAAGACAATAATCAAACCTATTTTGGAACATCATCTGGTTTTATTAAGGCCTATAATAAAGATAGTAAAAATCTTTATAAACAAATGAAAGCCGATATTAAAGAAGATGAAACTTTATCCAAAGACGAAAGAAAAACTTATAAGAAAAATGCAAAACAAATAATAAATAACTTTTTGGATGAAAAGTATGACTTAAAAGTATCCGAAATAAAGAAAGATAGAAACGAAGATGGCGGATTTAATGCAGCTAAGATCGCAATAGGTCTTGCATTAAATGCTATTACAATTCCATTGGCAGGAAGAATTGTTATGCCCATTCCAAGAATAGGTGATATAGAACCTAACAGACTTTATAGAGTAGAAAACAATAAAAAGACTGGAGTAAGTACTCTGTATGATAGAAAAGGAAATGAAATAACTAATTCTAAGAATAGAATAGAAAATAAGAGAGAATCTAAGAAATTTGCAAAAACTGTAGGTAAAAATGCATGGTTAAAAACGCAATATTCGAATAATCCAGCAAATCAATACGATGCTAATTATTATGCTAAAGAACTTGCAAAAGGCGGAGAGGCATATACAACTTACTTCAAAGAACCTGAAAAGAAACAAAAGAAGAAATAAAGGAAAAAGACTATGGCACTTTCAAACACAGAGTGCCCTTACTATTACGGATTATTCAGAGAGGCTGTAAAAAGAGGAGAAATACCAGTAAACGAAGAAATCTCATTAGAGATGAATCGAATAGACGAACTAATAAGGAATCCGTCCATATACTATGACAGAGATGCAGTAGAAGGTTACATAAAATACTGTGAAACAGAGCTAACGCTTACAGATGGCTCTGATTTAAATCTGCTTGATACGTTTAAACTATGGGCTGAAGAGATATTTGGTTGGTATTACTTTACAGAACTCTCTGTATATGAACCAGAACACAAAAAGTATGTTCAAAAATTTGTTAAGAAAAGACTTGTTAATAAACAGTACTTAATCATAGCAAGATCAGCAGCAAAATCTCTATATGGAAGTACAATTCAAAGCTATTTCTTAAACATAGACAGAACAACAACACATCAGGTTACTACAGCACCTACAATGAAACAAGCTGAAGAAATTATTAACCCGATAAAGACTTCAATAATAAGGTCAAGAGGTCCTTTGTTTAATTTCCTTACAGAAGGTAACATTCACAATACAACAGGATCTAAAGCTTTACAAGCAAAATTGGCGTCTACAAAAAGAGGAATCGAAAATAGGCTTACAGGAAGTTTATTAGAGATTAGACCAATGTCAATTGACAAACTTCAAGGTTTAAATCTAAAAGTTGCAACGATTGACGAGTGGCTTTCTGGGGATGTTAAGGAAGACGTAATAGGTGCTATAGAGCAGGGCGCAGCAAAAGTAAAAGACTATTTAATTATAGCAATGTCATCTGAAGGTACATCAAGAAATGGTGTTGGAGATTCTATCAAAATGGAATTGTACAAGATTCTACGAGGAGAATACTACAATCCACACGTTAGCATATGGTACTACAGGTTAGATGACATATCAGAAGTAAATAATCCACCTATGTGGTTAAAGGCAAATCCAAATCTTGGAAAAACTGTTCAGTGGGAGACATACCATCAGGATGTTGAAAGAGCTGAGCATTCCCCATCGGCAAGAAACGATATTTTGGCTAAAAGATTTGGTATACCTATGGAAGGAACTTCTTACTTCTTTACTTATGAGGAGACAATTCCAAGTAAAAAGAAGAGAGAATATTGGAAACAACCTTGCTCAATGGGAGCAGACTTATCACTTGGAGATGACTTCTGTGCTTTTACATTTCTATTTCCGCTTAAAGACGGAACATTTGGAATTAAGGTACGAAGTTACATAACGGAAACTACTTTAATCAAATTGCAACCGGCTATGAGACAAAAGTATGAGGAATTCCTTGCTGAAGGAACCCTTGTAGTCATGGATGGTAGTATTCTTGATATGAGAGAAGTTTACGAAGAATTAACATCATTTATTGACAGACAACAATACGATGTCCAATCACTCGGATATGACCCTTACAATGCTAGAGAGTTTATCGAAGCATGGGAAATCGAGAATGGACCATTTGGAATTGAAAAAGTTAAGCAAGGTGCTAAAACAGAGTCGGTTCCTTTAGGAGAAATTAAGAAATTATCGGAAGATGGTTGTTTAATCTTTGATGAAAAGCTTATGTCATTCTCAATGGGTAATTGTATTGCTCTTGAGGACACAAATGGTAATAGAAAGCTGTATAAGAGAAGAAGAGAAGAAAAGATCGATAATGTTGCTGCTCTTCTTGATGCTTTCGTTGCTTATAAGTTGAACAAAGACCTATTTTAACATGCTGTTATCCTCAACACACGATATCCTACTTTCGTTGCTTTGAGGTTAACATAAACTTTCAAAGGGCCTTAGATGAACATTCCCCCCCCTTACCCCTAATCAAATCATCTAAGGTTCCTTTGCACTCTTTAAGAAAGGAACAAAGCCATGACATACGGATATTTAGAGCACCATGGCATAAAAGGTCAAAAGTGGGGTGTTAGAAGATACCAGAATGCGGACGGTTCATTAACGTCAGCTGGTAGACAACGATATGGTATGGTTAAAGACAAGAATTCTTACTATATAGGCGGAAAACAAGGTCATATAGATGCATATAGGAAAGATAGAAAAGCTCTTCTTAAAGAAATGAAAACTGATATTAAAGAAGATGAAACTTTAACTAGAAAAGAGAAACGATCTTACTATAAGAATTCAAAGAAGATTATAGATGATTTTTTAGATGAAAAGTATGACTTAAAAGTATCGGAAATGTCGAAAAGCGATAATTCAGCATATGCTACAAAATTAGCAATAGCTGCTATTATTGACATTCCGCTATACAACATGAAAGGTGGTCTATGGGTTCCTGTTAGGATTTCTACTAATAGTAGTAAGAGATTATACAAGGAAGAAAAGAATAAAGAAACTGGAGTAAGTACTTTGTATGATAGAAAAGGAAAAGTTGTAGCAACTTCGGAAAAGAAATCAAAGAGTAAAAGTGCTTATAAAAAAGTTTCAAAAGCCGTTGATGATAAAGAATCATTAAAGGCATTCAACCCTAAAGACCAGAAAACACGTGATAAGATATGGAAAACTAATGAAATTAATAGTGCTAGAAACGCTAGAGATGTCTACGATGCCAACAAGAGCATTATGGATCAGTACAACAAAGAGCGTGAAAAGCGTAAACAACGTATAAAAGAAACATATTTTAATGTGTAAGTTAAGGAGAATCGATATGGCTTACGAACAGGAAAATGCAGCAATGTCAACAGAAGATTCCTTATCTCATCATGGAATATTCGGACAGAAATGGGGTAAAAGAAATGGACCCCCTTATCCCTTAGCCGGACCTCAGCATAGTGCTAAGGAAAAAAGATTAAACAATAATAAGTATGGAAGGGATTCAAGTGGAAATCCTGTAAAATCCGAAAACACTCCAAATCCTACAGGAGGAAGTGGAGGCGGCGGAGGATCTTCAAGTAGTAATAGTCAGAGTACTAATACATCTAATAATCAAAATAGAAATGAACATCCTCAGCAGGATCAGAAGCAGAATAATAATCCAAACAATCCTGGAAATACAACCAATACTGCTAATAATGTTCAGAATAACCAGCAGCATCATTCTAGAGACAACAAAGAGTCTAGAGAGTATGAAAGAAATCTCAATCGACAGAAGAAATTAAATGACAGACAGTACAATCAGCTTAAGAAGTACCAGAATGACATTAATCGTCAGCAGAGAGAGATAAATAAGCAGCAGCGTAAGATTGAAAATCAGAAGGCTGAGGTTTATAGAAAAGAACTTTCGAATACTCAGAAAGAGCGTGAGTTAAAAGAACTTAGAAAACAGCAGAGAAGAACATCAATACAGCAGTATGCTCAGCAGAGGAACATTAGATACAATAATGAGAAGCTTCTCGAAGCTCAGTTGAATGATTTCAGGAATCAGCAGGGTTACGGAACTCCTCCTAAGAATGTTTCATATGCTCCTCCAATGCCTCAGTACAACTTTTCAGTTCCTACGATGACTCTTCAGGACTATAAGAGATACAAGGCTAAAAAAGCAGCTATAAGAACAGCTAAAACTGCTGGAAAAGTAGCGCTTGGTCTTACAGCAGCGACGGCTGTTACAACTGCAGTAGCCGGTATAGCAGGAATGGCCATTACAGGTAATGTTAGTAGCAGACTTGTTAGAAAGACAAAAGATGCGGTAATGGATAATAAGCATGCAATTATGCAAGTTGGTAAAAACTTATTAGACGTTGTTGGAGATACTGGAAAAGTTCGTAGAAGATTAGGAAAAGAAGTATGGGAAGCAGCGAGCGAAGGTATTGAAAACAGAAAAACCCGTAAAATTGTTGAAAATTTATTTGAAACTACAATCAAAGCTACTAAGAAGGGTAAAAACAAATTAAGTGTAGGAATTAATAAGAAGTATATTAAAGAAGTTATTGATGGAATAGGCGATAATAATAGACGAATAAGAAATAATATAGGAACAATTAAAGACAATCTTGGAACCAAGAAGACTCGTGACAAGATTAGAGAGGCTGTTAAAGGATACGAAGGAAGTTCGACAATATTAAGAAATACAAGAAGAGCGGACTTAAAAGATGCGATAGCGTCAGATAAAGCAACAAAAACATCATTTAATTCCATTGCTAATCTTAGAAAGAAATTTAAAAAGTTGGATAATGGTGATGAACCGCCTATTATTAATTACTTAATCGAACATCCTGAAAAGTTAAATGAAAAAGTAGAAAGAGCTATGAGACTTGAAAGAGGAAGTGATTACACAAATACTCTTATGACTGCTATTAAGAGAAGAGAAAGATTCCTTGATATTGGAGAGTCTTCAAGAAACTATATTTCGGCAAATACTGGAATTAGAGGCATATCTAATAAACTCATTTCAACAGCCGGAAATGCGTCTGATAGCTTTAACAAGACAATGAGTACCTACAAGAAGACAAAAGGTGTAATGACAACAGTTGGATCATTAACAGTTGGTGCTGCATTGGCTAAGAGATCCAAGAGAAAAGAACAGAGAATGCGTGACAGAATAGAAGAAGAGATGATGGATGAGTATTTCTTCGGAAGATATCGTTAAAGAAAGGAGAGAATTCTTATGGAAATTAAGAATAACACCAATAATGAAGAACCTCAGGTTGTAGAACAGGCTAAAGATCTTCAAAATGAGGGTGAAAAGAAAGAAGTAGTTTCTGAAAAGCCTAAAAAGAAAGAAGGAACTAGAGCTAACTAGAGAGGAAGGTATTAGTAATGACTCCAATAACTGAACGCTTGAAGCATGCATGGAATGCTTTTATGAATAAAGACCCGACAGAAAAAGCTGTCTCGGATGAAGTAATGAGTGAGCGTGGAATTAGTTACTATTACAAACCCGATACCGTAAGATTTTCTATAGGAAACGATAGAAACATCATAACCTCAATAATAAATAGGATAGCAGTAGATTGTGCATCGATAGATATACGACATGTTCGATTAGATGAGTTCGAAAGATTTGATTCATTTATTGTTGACGAGTTAGATTTATGTTTAACTACTGAAGCAAATATGGATCAAACTGGAAGAAATCTAATAGAAGACATTGTCCTTACACTTCTTGATGAAGGTACAACAGCTGTTGTTCCAATAGACACAGATGAAGACCCTATGGATGGAAGTTTTACTATTTATACATTGAGAGTCGGCAAAATAGTTGAATGGAGACCATCTTTTGTTAAAGTAAGATGCTATAATGAGAGAAACGGTAAAAAAGAAGAAATATGGGTTGCAAAAGCAAATGCTGCAATTCTTGAGAATCCATTCTATGCTGTAATGAATGACATTACTTCAACTGCTAGAAGACTTTCTAGAAAGTTAAGTATACTTGATTCATTAGATGAAAAACAGAATTCCGGAAAACTCAACATGATTATTCAGGTTCCTTACTCAACTCGTAATGAGATGAAAAGAAACCTGGCAGAAGATAGAATTAAGAATCTTGAAGATCAGTTGCAGAATTCTCCACATGGTATTGCTTACTCGGATGGTACCGAGAAGATTATACAGTTAAATAGATCCTTGGATAATAATATTATTGACGAGGTTAAGTATCTTACCGAACAACTTTATCAACAATTAACTATGACTCCAGGGGTTATTGATGGCACTGCGGACGAAAAGACTATGAATAACTATTATTCTAGAACAATCGAGCCGATCATGAATTGTATCGTTGAAGAAATGAAACGAAAATTCTTGACAAAGACCGCAAGAACACAAGGACAGTCAATAATGTATTTCAGAGATCCATTTAAGCTTGCTCCGATTGGAGAAGTTGCAGAACTTGCTGATAAGATGACAAGAAATACTATCATGACTGCCAATGAGATTCGTCAAGCTATTGGAATGCGTCCTTCGAAAGATCCAAAAGCAGATGAGCTCAAGAATGCAAATATTTCTGAGTCCAAAGATCAAGAGCACATCAATGTTGATGGTCAAAACATAGGACCGGAAGTAGTTGAAGAAAATCCTGTTTAGGATTAGAAAGGAGAATTTTCAAAATGGGATTAAATCTTAAAGAGAAACCCGACTTTGCAGGATGGGCCACTGTCTACAACGTTAGATGTAGCGATGGAAGAACTCTTAAACCCGGTGCTTTTAAAGGCTCTAATGGTGAAAAAGTTCCCATTGTGTACAATCATGATCACAATGATATGGACGCGGTCCTCGGTCACGCTTATCTTGAGGAAAGAGACAAAGGCATTTATGCCTATGGTTATCTTAACGACACAGAGAAGGGACGTAATGCAAAAGAATGCATAAAACATGGCGATATTAACTCGCTTTCTATTTATGCAAACAAATTAAAAGAAAGTGCTGGCGATGTTTATCATGGAATAATCAGAGAGGTAAGCCTTGTTCTTGCTTCTGCTAATCCCAAATCCTACATAGACACAGTCTTAGTCCATGGTGACATTGACAATGACGAGTGGGAAGCTGAGATGTATTTCAATGAAATCATCGATACAGATGTTGAAATCGCTCACGCTGATGAGCAGCCTAAAAAAGAGGAGGAAAAGAAAATGGCTTCCAATGAAAAAGAAGAAACCAAAAAAGAAGAATCCACTTCTGGTGGAGAAAAGACGATTGGTCAGATTTATGAAGAAATGACCGATGAACAGAAAGAAGCTGTTGAAGCTATCGTTGATGAAGCATTAAGACAGGCAGCTGGTAACGGCGGTAATGAAGAAGGAGAAGAAAAAGATATGAAAGTTAAGCACAACGCATTTGACAATGACGAATACGGAAATGATGTTCACGTACTTAGCCATAGCGAAATCCAGGATATGTTCCAGGATGCAAAATCTTATGGATCATTAAAGGCTTGCGTACTTGCACATACCGGAGATTATGGTATTGAGAACATTGATTACATGTTCCCCGAGGCAAAGCTCAATGCCGGTGATCCTCAGTTTATTAAGAGACCTGATGACTGGGTAAGCAAGGTAATGGCTGGCGTTTCCAAGAACCCGTTCAGCCGTATTAAATCTCTCTTTGCTGACATCACAGAAGATGAAGCAAGAGCTAAAGGTTACATCAAAGGTCATTATAAGAAGGAAGAGGTATTCACACTCTTAAAGAGAACTACCGAACCTACAACTGTTTACAAGAAACAGAAGATTGATCGTCAGGATGTAATTGATATTACAGACTTTGACGTAGTTTCACTCATCAAGAAAGAGATGAGAATGATGTATGACGAAGAATGCTCACGTGCCATCCTTGTTGGTGACGGAAGACCCACATCTTCAGAAGATCACATCGATGAAACACACATCAGACCTATCTGGAAGGATGAAGATCTCTTCGCAGTTAAGAAAGAAGTTGCAGTTGCTGCAGGCGCTTCAGATGCAGTTGTTGCTAAGACATTCATCAACACAGTAATCAGAGCTCGTAAAGATTACAAGGGTTCAGGTAATCCTTCACTTTACACAACAGAAGATCTTGTTACAGAATGTCTGCTTCTTGAAGACGGTTTCCAGCATAAGCTTTACAAAGATGAAGCTGAACTTGCTAGAACTCTTAGAGTTAAAGAAATCATTACTGTTCCCGTTATGGAAGGTCTTTCCAGAGAGGATAAAGGTGTTACAAAGAACCTTCTTGGTATCATTGTAAACCTTGTAGATTACAAAGTTGGTACAGATAAGGGTGGTGAACTTAACATGTTCGATGATTTCGATATTGACTTCAACCAGATGAAGTACTTGATGGAAGGTAGATTCTCTGGCGCTCTTGTTAAGCCTTTCTCGGCTATCGTACTTGAGAAATCCGTTAGCGTTACACTTGGTGTAACTCCTACTGATCCAAGCACAACAAGATATGGCAAAGAAGTAGATGATCTTCAGTCCAACATTGAAATCAACGAAGGTTCTCGCCAGATCCTTGGTACACTTAGATATGTAACCGGTTACACAGGATGGTCAGGAGATCCCGATCTTCAGTCTGGTAACTATTTAGCACTTGACTTTGCTTCAACACCTGCCGATGCTACAGTTACTGTTGAAGTAATTGGTGGAGCTTCGGAAGGAAATCCTATCACTGTTGATGATGGATACTGCGTATTCAGAATTACAGATAGAAAGCAGAAGATCAGAGTTAAATCAATTAGTGGCGATAATGTCATTGATCGTACTTACGGACTTGGCTCACTCAAACTCAAAACACAGGCTTAATTCCGTTTTGTAACAACACACAGTCAATTAAAATAGAAACAATTTCTTTAGTTTAAGCGTAAAACTTCAAAATGGGGTGAAAATTATGAAATACTATGGTAATATAGGCTTTGCCACATCAAAAGAGACCATCGTTGATGGAAGACCTACTGGCGTGTGGAAGCAAGAGATTAAAGAAAAACCATATTACGGTGAACTATCAAAGCCGGTAAATAAATGGTCAGTATCTTCAGACCAAGTTAATGATAATGCGAGTTTTAGCTCACAGTTATCCATTGTTAGTGATCCGTTTGCTATTAATAATTTTCACTCCATTAAGTACGCCGAGTATTTAGGAATTAAGTGGAAAGTGACGAGTGTTGAAATAATGAGACCAAGACTTTTATTGACTCTTGGAGGTGAATATATAGATGGATAAGAGACTTACTCTTCATGATGAACTTATAAGTGTCCTCGGTAATAATAACGTATACTTTCAACCTCCAGAGTCTTTAAAAATGAAGTATCCTTGTATTAGGTATAAAAAAGCTCGTCCTAGAGTTGAACATGCCGATGACATGAAATACTTTAAAAAAGATCATTACGAATTAACTGTCATTTGTACAGACCCTGACATAGACATAGGCGAAAGGCTGACTGATCATTTCGAGTATTGTTCAATTGACAGACAATATAGTTCTAATAATTTAACGCATATAGCGTTGGATTTATACTATTAATTAAGGAGGAAAAAAGAAATGGCCGATCCTACATACAATAACTCTTTATCATGGGACGGAACAGGGGAAAGACTTTACGAAACTGGTGTAGACCATGTCGTACTCTATCCTATTAACAGTAATAACGAATATACACCCGGTGTTGCATGGAATGGTGTAACCTCTATTGCAGAAAACCCTTCGGGTGCTGAACCTACAAAATTGTATGCTGACAACATTCAGTATTTAACAATGTATTCATTGGAAGAATACGGCCTTACAGTAGGCTGCTACACATATCCCGATGAGTTTGATGCTTGTAATGGTATCTCTTCTCTTGGCGATGCTGTTGTTGGAGCAATTGCAGGTCAGCAGGCAAGAGCTAAGTTTGGTCTTAGTTATAGAACTCGTATCGGTAACGATACTCAGGGTGATAGCTATGGTTACAAACTTCATCTTGTTTATGGTTGTTCAGCAAAACCTTCTTCAAAGACACATAACACAGTAAATAACAGCCCTGAGGCTGAACAGATGAGCTTTGAAGTTACATCAGACCCTATTGTAGCAAGTACATCTTCAAGCGAGAAGCTTAGACCTCTTTGCTGCATTGAGATTGATAGTACAAAGTTCACAACAGTTGATCAGCAGGCTCTTCTTGCAGCACTTGAGAAGAAACTTTATGGTGATCCTGAAGCTTCAACAGCAACTTCAGGTATTCCTTATCTTCCTCTTCCTGCAGAGGTTAGAACAACTCTTACACCCGCTGGTTGATAGAGTAATATTTTCAAAATAGGGGTCTTTTAACTAAGGCCCCTTAATTTTTATTGGAGGACATTTATATGAAAAAAGTCACGGTAACATGTGAAAATGTATTCACAGGAGAAGAAGAGACAGTAGATCTCTATTTCCATTTAACGCAGGCAGAATTAACAATGCTTAATCTTTCTATGAATGGAAAATTCGAAAACTACAATGAGAATAAAGAAAGCATCTCTCCGGAAGAGAATGTTAAAATGTTTGAGGCTCTTCTTGAGAAGGCTTATGGACAGAAGACAGCAGATGGACTGTTTATTAAAGACGAAACAGCTAAGAAAGCATTCTTATGCAGTCCGGCTTATTCTGCTTTATTGATGAAATTAATAAACGGGGAAGAGAATGTATTTGAATTCATCATTGCATGTCTTCCTAAAGAAATTGCAAGCAAAATGTCCATAACAGAAGATGGACAGATTAAGGTCAACAAATAATAAAGGAAGGGGGGTATTAGAATGCTTACCATAACAATACCAGAAAGTGAAGCATTTGATGAAAGAACTGGAAGGTTCATAACTTTAAAAGCTCAAACACTTAAGATGGAACATTCTTTACTCTCCTTACAGAAATGGGAATCAAAGCATCATAAGTATTACATCGGAAATGAAGATTTAACAAATGAAGAAGTAATAGATTACATACGATGCATGACAATAAATCAGGTAGAAGACTATGTATTTGATTTCTTAACTGAAAGCAATCTTAAAGAAATAACCGAATACATAGCAAATCCAATGACCGCCACATGGTTTTCTGATGATAAAAAACAAAATTCAAATGGCAGTCATAAAGAAGAAATAGTAACAAGCGAAGTCATATACGCAGCTATGATTGCTCTTGGAATCCCCATTGAAATATTTGAAAAAAGGCATTTGAATCATTTAATAACATTAATAAGAGTATGCAAAGAGACTCAGAATCCTGAAAAAGATAAGAGATCTCCTAAAGATTTAGCAATGCATTACTCCGAATTAAATAAGATGCGTAAAGCGAAATTAGGAACAAGGGGATAACATATGGAACGAGACGTAATAACATTTCAGCATTATGGAGATTTTACTAAGACCGAAAAGTTCTTTGAACATATGAGAAACATAGCCAAAGTTGGTAAATTAGACAAGTATGGCAGAATGGGTGTTGAATATTTATCTAAAACAACCCCAGTCGACACAGGTTTAACGGCTGATTCTTGGTATTATCGTATCGTACATGACAAAGATGGTGCAACTATCTATTGGAATAATAGTAATGTTCAAAATGGGGTACAAATAGCAATGCTCATACAGTATGGGCATGCCACAAGAGATGGTGGGTTCATAGAAGGAATTGACTATGTTAATCCATCTATCAGAGAAGTATTCTATAAGATGAATAATGACGCTAAAATAGAATTATTTGGAGGTATTCTATGAGTCGTACTATTGAAGAAAATGTTGTAAAAATGCGATTTGACAACAGCGGATTCAACCAGAACGTAGAGTCTAGTGAAAAACAGTTGTCATCGTTTAAATCGACATTATTAACACTTCCTTCAGCTATAGGACTTGGCTTATCCAATACCTTAAGGAGTGTCAATTTATCAGATGTAATCGGAGTCGGTGCAGCATTAACTGGCGTTCGATTACTTAAATCGGGAATATCCGAAATTGGCGGAGTTGTACAGTCAGTAGCAGCTATTGGCATGAACTCTGTAAATTCCGTAATGTCTGCCGCGATTAATCAAGTTAAAGAAGGCGGTATGCAAAGAGCCTTAAACATAGAGGCTGCAAAATTCCAGCTTGAAGGCTTAAATTTGGATGTTAAGACATTTATGGAAGCCGCAAATTTTGCAGTTTCAGATACTGCATATAGTTTGGATGCAGCAGCAAAAGCCGCAGCTCAGTTTGGTGCTTCTGGTATAACGGAACTTGAAGAATTAAAGAAAGCTTTACGAGGCGTTTCTGGTGTTGCTTCAATGACCAATTCCAGTTATGAAGAAATATCTAACATCTTTACAACAGTTGCTGGTAATGGTCGATTGATGTCAATGCAGTTGCAACAATTTTCATCAAGAGGTTTGAATGTTGCTGCAGAATTAGGAAAAGCGCTCAATAAGACAGAAGCCGAAATAAGAGACATGGTATCACACGGCGAGATTGACTTTAAGACATTTGCTCTCGCTATGGATACCGCATTTGGTGAGCACGCTAAAGACGCCAATAAGACATTTACTGGTGCAATGGCAAACGTAAGAGCTGCACTTTCAAAGATAGGTGCTGAATTTGCTTCGCCATACATCCAGAACATGATAACGTTCTATAATGAGTTAAGACTTTCTATAAATTCATTAAAACAAGAATTAATAGACTATCATGTATTTGACACATTTGCTGAAAATATTGAAAAAGTAATAAAACAACTTTCTAAACTTGTTGAAAACATAAGATGGGCTTTGGAACAATCTTCGTTTATGGAAGAAATTTCAAATGTTGCCAACTTTTTATTTGAAAAGTTATCTTTGTTTATAGATGCATTTACCGCCGATTATGGTACATATTATAGAAAATTCTTTGAAGACTTATCAGTAATTCCTTGGACTTTAAGGATGGTAGTACAGATACTTACTGATGTGTTCGATAAAGTATATGGAATAAGGAAAGCAGGAGCCGATTTCATAATGTTTGTATCATGGATCGGCAGTCTTCTTACTAAATTTGCTAATAAATTTTCTGATTATTATCATGATATAGAAGCAACAATAGAAAGTTGGGCAAGAGCATTTAAAGAAGTTGCCGAAATAGTTGCAGATGTTTTAGGAATAAATAAAGGAAATATTGAAAAGATATTTGATTCTGTAACAACTGGAATATTTGAAATAATAAAGTCACTTAAAATTACAGATGAAACAAGTGATAAAGTTAAAAGAACTATTAAAGGTTTCGTTTCTGTAATAGATGTAATAAAGTCAATTGCAAAACAAATCTGGGATATTATTAAACAGATAGCTGCTTACATACCTGGATTGGGTGATAATATTCTTACAATTTCGGCATCATTAGGTGATTGGTTTACAAAAGCTAGAGATTATTTAAATGAAAATCGAGTAATTGAAACAGTATTTGAGAGAATTTCTAAAATTGTAGAATTTATTACAAAACTTTTAGGCTCTGTCGGAACTTCTTTTATGGATGCATTCTTTGGAGAAGGTGCAGATAGTAAGAGTTTCGTCGAAAAGATAAAAGAATTTGGTAGAAGTGCTAAACAAGCACTGAAAGATGTATTTGGTAATTTTGATTGGGGTTCATTAGATCTTAGTCCTATTAAAAACTTCTTTAGTCAGATACTTGGATTAGATATTGTTAATGAAGATACTGTTGAAGAAGCAGAAGAAAAGAAGAGTTTTATTGTACAAGTATTTGAATTCTTCGGAATGATATTTGATGCAGTTAAATCATTCTTTTCGACAGGATCTGGTTCGTCTACATCTGAAGAAACCAATAAAATGACCTCAAAGAATGGATTTTCTGGTTTTATAGAGGTTCTTGGTGATGTAATAATTAAGATTTTAGATGCAATAAAAGATACGATAAATGGCATACAGATTACTCCAAGAGAGCTTTCCGTATTTGCAGTAATTTTATTAAAAATTATAGACGCTGTTAAAGATATTATTATAGCATTCTTAGGTTTTGCATCAGTAGTTGCAAAGTATGGAATACCTGCCCTTGCAACAGGCGGAGTTATGGATGCAATAGAAAAGTTCTTTAACATGTTTAACTTCACATTTGGAGGAATTGGAGATTTCTTTAAGCATCTTGGAGAATTAGATATACAAGATGTTATAAATACAGCAATACATGGAAAAGAAAAGTTGTCAGAATTATTTTATTCATTGGCAGCGTTTTTTGGAGGAATTGCAGCAGCTTTGTTATTTTTATCACTTGTAAGAGTTGATAAATTAATAATCGGAGCGACTGTACTTTATGTAATAATACAATTGATTGGTTCATTAGTTGTTGCTTTAAGAATACTTTCTGGAATTTTACCTAATATGAATCAGTCACTTGCAAAATTATCACCAACAATAAACAAAACCACTGACGGATTTAACCTTTTTAATAATAGACTTATAGATCTTAGACGTTCTGGAAACAATACATTAAAATTCTTAGATGTAAACAGTGGTTTCTTTGATGATATTGGTGAATTAATTAAAGCATTTGGATGGTTAATTTTTGATCTTTCTCTTGCTTTAGGTATCATGAATAAATTTGGTGGAACGGCATCTGATATTTTAAGAAACGCAGTAATATTGGGAGCATTTGCAGTATTAGTAACCGGTATGGTTGCGCTATTTGAGATTTTAGGGTCTTTAACCAAAGATAGATGGGATTCCAAAAATTTTGAAATATTAAAAGATTTATTTGGAACAATAGGAGTACTTTTCCTTGAGATATCTGCTTCATTTGCTATAATAAATAAATTTGTTCAAAATCCAGAAACCCTTTGGTCAACATTTGCAGTTATAGCAATACTATTTGCTGAAATAGCGACCATTATAGCGTTGCTTGGTGGTTTAACGGATATTAAGGAAGCTATTATTGGTGGCGTTTCTTTAATTATTGCAAGTAATGCACTATTTAAGGAGATGATCGGTTTAGCTAGTGTTATAGCAGCTATAGGTCAAATACCAGATGACCAATTGACAAAAGCAGAGAATGCAATAATAGTATTACTTGGAATCATAACAGGAATTGCCCTAGTTATTACAGTTCTTGGTTTGGTAGCATCAAAATCAAAATTAGCACTGCTAGGAATAGCCGCCATAGGTTTGATATTTGCAGAATTAGGAATAATGTTTGTTGGTATTGCTGCAGTGGCTGCAGCTTGGGCATTATGCGTTAAGATGCTGACAGATTTAGTAGCCGCATTTACTTTATTTATGGAAACTGCTGCTGAATTAGACGGCAACGCTTTATTGAATGCCTCAAAAAAGGTTTCAAAAGCATGGAGTGTATTGGCAGTTGGTATTGTTAGTGCAATAAATGTATTGCTTCCTAATTTATTTGCAGAAATACTTAAATATATACCAAAATTTATAGGATATGTATGTAGCACTATATTAAGTGTAATTCCTACAATAAATGACTCTATATTTAAAGGAATAATTGAAATAATTGATTTCATAAATGCACATTGGGATATGGCTGAGCAAGCCTTATATGGACTATTATTCGTTAATTTCCTACCAGATTTTCTTAAATGGATGGATGAATTGTGGGATCAATTAACGGCATGGGTTAAAGAAAGAATCCCCGTAGTAATTCCGGATATTATTGAAATATTGCATATTTTGATAGATACAATAAATGCGGCAATGGAAGGAAACTGGGATGAATTTGATGAAGGTCTCCAGAAGTTAATCAATAATACTATACATTTAGTAAGAGATTTACTTACTGGAGAAACGACATGGGAAGAAATAAGTGCTGGTCTTCATGATTTAGTTGAACATATGAAAAATGCATTGGAAAGTAATAAAGATGGATTAAAAGAATTATTGGAAGAATTCGGTAGTACCATGGCCGGTTCTATTATTATGGGATTTATAAATGGATTGAAACAACTTAAATGGTCCGACATAACTTCTGCTTGGAAAGACGGAACATTAGACGAAATTGAAGAAGAAATGAATGAAGAAACTGCCGGAGTTGTTAATCCTCATAAGACTAATCTGAATAGTTCGTCATCAGGTAAGAGCGGAACAGATTGGTGGAGTATTATTAAAGGATTAAAGAACAAAGATGTTGGAACTGATATTGAAAATGCGCTTCAGGGAATAACAAATGACGCAATAAATGGTGCAGTTGATGACTTAGATTTAGGAGAAGATTATAACGATCTTCTTGGAGGCTTTGACCTTGAAAACATGTATAATTACAATGCAAAGAACAAACAAGCGCAGGTAAATGTAACACTTTACGGTGATGCCAGCAAGTTCTTTGAAGCAGAAACCAAATACCAGAATAAACTTGTAAGATCTGGCATCTATTAATTTCAAAATGGGGGTAATAATATGGTATTACTTAGGATAGGGGCGTTAGATGTTACCCCCTTTATTGCTTTAAATTCGTACTCAGTATCTGAACAAAGCGAATACATACAGTGGTACGACGGAGCAGGAACTGATAGACGTGGAATAAAAAGAAGAAAGCTTGTCGGAACTTTTACGTTGCATTTTATGTCTCCAAATGACTATAAAACGTTCATAGAGACTGTTGAATCTTCTAAAAGTTCCGATTATGCTGATTCAATAGCAGTCACAGTCTATAATAATAAAGCAAGAACTACTAAAGATACAAGAGTTTATTTGGATTACGATCCACCTAATGTTGAGCCCTCAGCTGGGTATACATTTACAGAAGAGTTTGAAGTAACGTTATCCGAAAGATAGGAGGTTTTTATGTACGATTATAGTCATAGAGATCGATTCTATGTTGACGGAACTTACAAAAGATACATTATAGAATGTACGGCTCTTGAAGAAGGAGAAGTTCCTTTTGCTTTAACAAACGAAGACTTAATAGAAGAAAGCTTAGAGATAACTGAGGCAGTAATGTCTTCAGATACATTTACATATGCCAATTGCATTTCGAATTACATAAGCTTTACAACAACTAAGCAGAAAACTTTCAAGCAAAGAACCTTAGTTGTATATGAAGTACTTGAAGACTACGATAATGAACCTATAAACTTAGGAACATTCTATGTAGATCAGGATACGATAAGCAGAGATGGTAAAACAAGAGAAATTGTCGCATATGACAGAATGTTCTTCTTGATTAACCAAAGGGTAAGTGATTGGTATAATTCTCTGAGCTTTCCTATTACAGTTAAAGATTTAAGAGATTCATTGTGCTTACTATTTGAAATAGAGCAGGATGATTCAGAATTAATTAATGATGATATTTATTTACCTAAACAGATAAGCGAAGGCGAAGAGATTTATGGTGGCGATATCATCAAATGTTTATGTGAGATGAATGCTGTATTTGCTCGTATGGGTAAAACAGATATTCTTGAGTGGATTACCATAGATACAGAAGACGTATATGCAAAAGCTCTATACCCAGGAGAAAACGTATTCCCTGGACCAAAAACTGACGAAGAACCAGGAACATTTCCGGGAAAGATGGACTATTCTGGATTTATATTTGAAATTGAGAAGAGCTATTATGTAGAAGATTCTGTATACTGGGAAAGCTATCCGGTTCTTCCAACAGATGGAATAGAGATAAGAGGAGATGGAAATGCAGTAGCATATCAGACAGATCCTTATGCAATAAATCCTTACATCATTTCAGACAATATGCTTATGACAGACTTGTCAAGTGGACAATACACCGCAATAGGCGAAAGATTGTATGAAAGAATGAAAGATTTAACTTATATTCCATATGAAGCAACAAAAATGGGAGATCCTTGTCTTGAAGTTGGCGATAGAATAAAGATTAAAACTCAAGAGAACAATACTCTTTTCACATATGTATTCTCTAAGAAAACAACAGGAATGCAAGTTCCTTTCGAAAAGATAGTTGCTACTGGAACTTTGTTATTTAACGACTATAAAGACCAGAAATCTAAAGTAAGCAACTTGGATAAAAGAGTAGGAAATGTGGAAAAATCTGGTACAAGGCCATTGCAGATAGTTTCAGTTGCACAATTACCAGACAATCCGCAATTAAATGTGTTATATTTAATACAAGGGGAAGTAGTGGTACAATAGTATGCAGCAGCAAACATCTAGAATGTATGGAATAAAGGTAAAGGAAACCAGAGATTGGTTTGATTTCCACGACATACGTTTATTGTATGATAAAGAAAACAAAGAGTGGAAATTGAAATCTTTATGTGACAATTTATGGTATAATGGAAAGAACTATAAAATTGGTGAATACATAGATCCCGATAATTTGCATCTTCATGAAGGAGGAGAATTCCTTTTAAGAATGATGGCGCAGTATGAAAACGAAGAGACTGGTAAGTATGACAACTGGATGTATGACATTATAGGTAATGCTGTAGGCGAGGTCTCATATGGTGAAGGTGATATAAAGTACAAAATAGTTACAAGTGATACTGACCCTTCGTTTTACGGATTAGTTACTGTATACAAGTATGAAGGTGGAATAATCAAATCCACAAAGAAATTTACATACAAAAACATTAATAACCATAAAGCTGTTTGGGGAGAAGACTCTTATTATAAGGCTTTTAACCTATATTTCGATTACATAAAAGAAGATGATCCACATGAGCCGATGCATTTTAAATGTATAGCAAATGGTGATTATTTGTCTTACAATGATACACATTATCAGATAAATCAGGTAATTAAGAGTTGGAGTGCAACGACTCAAGAATCGTTTGAAATAAAAGACGATATTAATAGGCATAAGGTTAAGTCATATGATAAGAATGTCTGTCCTCCAATAACTTTACGTAGAAGGTGTGGATCTACTAAAGAACCTGTAGTCAAAGATCGTGAAAGCATAGTTACATATGTTTATCATGATCATAAAGATGTTTATTACAATGGTCATCATCATAAGGCTATGTATCTTGTGTATGATAATTCATATGCAACAAGTTGCTGGGCAAAAACATTCGGAAAAATGTTCGCAGTAACGTATGCAGACCCTTATTGGTTTTTAATGTGCATTAAAGATGACTTAATTATTGGTAGTGTTCGCCATAAGAAAAACGATTTGCTTGCAAGTTGGAAAGAAGGCGAAACTATAAGCCTTAGCGGAACTTATAAACAGGTTAAAAAGATTCCAAAGGCTAAAGGAGCAAAGTATGACAAGGTTTTATACGACATACAGTGCTCCACAAGCGATGATAGCATAACAATAACAAGATTGTTTAATAATGAGCCAAAAGAGAGCAGAACATTCTCGCCTGCAGATGTTAGAGTTAGGTTTGAGAATCTTGAATTTGTTCTCAATGGTGAAATGTGGACAATTTATTCAAAATGTGACTTTATTCACTATGATGGAAAAACGTATGTCGATGGTAAACCGATTTTTAGTTTTCCTATAAGTGATGATTTTCACATACAAATAGAAGACCAATCCAATATGTATATGATAGAAAGTATTACACGATACGATGTTAATACTGAAACTATCGTAAGTACAACTTATAGGGTTTGGACTTCGGAAATTGACAGAACTATAAAGATAGAAAAGACTAGAAATGGAAAAGTAGAACCTTGGGAGTCTGTTAGATACTATGACGTACTTTACAAGAACTTTAAGTACGATGCTTTAGTTATTGACTTTGACTATTACACTAAAAAATGGTCATTAATATCGAATTCTGATGAATTCTATTGTGAAGGAACTAACTATAAGAAAAATGAAACAGTAGCTGAATGGGGATACTATGACATAGTAAAATTCAACTACATTACAGTTCTTGGAACGACTCCTGGAGGTGTTAGATTTGATTCAACATTTATTAAGTCGTCTGGAGAAGACTATGTTTCAAACGATTTGGATGAAGAGATAACATATGACAATCTAGGAATGATTAAAATTCTGTATAGTAGCACTAAAGGTTACTGGGAATTAAGGTCTTTGAATGATTATTGCTGGTGCGAAGGTACAAATTACACAACTGATGAAGTAATAATGTCCTTCAAGAACCGAGAAATCATAGAAGATACAACAATAATGTTCCAGATTCCTGAACCGTTTATGAATTTGGTGTATCAGGTTTATACATCTGTGGATGTAATAAACGATGTTACAAACTTCTCAATTTCACAGGTTGGTGGAAATGCTGTAACGTTTAGCAGTAAGAAAAAGTTAACTGATGAAACGAAGTCTTACACAACGGAGGAAGCCAAATCTCTTTATGGGTATATTTGGCAGAGAGCTCCGGAACCTACACCGCCGCCTATTCCTTCGGCATATCTTCTTATGGCTCTTTACGACATGCATACAAACTTTAAATCAGCATTTACCAAAGTTTATCCAGGTGGGCTTATTCCAAAGATTGCAGTAAGTCAAACTACACCATTACACCAAAATACAACTGGTGGTGAATACTTCAAAAGAACCGTATCTAATACGGAATACCTGTTTTGGACTGAAAGGATTGGTCTTCCACCTCTTTATACGATCTTAAATTATGGTAATTCTGTAATTTACACAAGATTTCATGATGGTACTTCATACATAAATCTCGATTTTTGTGTTCTTCTTCAAAATGGGAGTGAAATAGTATTTACATATGCAGAAAGTAGAGATTTATACAAAGGAACATATACAGTTGACTTTGGAGATAATGAATGTGTAATAAGGATTTACAATATAGAAAGTTTAGATTATGAATTTTCATATGGAGTGTCATATACAACATTCGTAACATCTAATTATTCGTTCTCATGCATAGCTCTTGCAGGATTTAATAATCAGTATGATATAGGATTTAAATACATTAGTGGAGAAATACTTCCAATAGTTGCAAATGGTGAGGATTTAGAGTCATTGAGGTTATACTGTAGATCGCATTATCAGTTTGATTTTATCCCTTCTGGATTTGAATTACCTTGTCAGTTTGAAGAATCTATATTAATGTATTGCCAAGTATATAGAATAAGAAGTGATTGGTGGTCTAACATAACAACTGCTTGGTATGGAACAATAATAGCCAGATATGACATAGTTAATAATGAAATGGAATACTATGATAGATTTGGAATAAAAGAAAGATATACAAAAATCTATAAGTTTGAAGGAGATACATATTTACAAACTGATGGAGCTCATTGGAATTACTTAGATACTGATAGTGGATTAATAAAACTTGATGGTGATAAAGATCTTCATGTATATAAACTTGAAGACGAAAACATATACTTGAATATGGGAGTAATGGCCGATAGAACAATATTTAGAGAAGTTACAGAAACTGGCATTCCATCTCCTATAACTCCTAAAGTAGAAATAAGGCGATTAGATTCCGATGAACCGATTGAGATAAGTTTATTTCAAGGAACGCCAATAGATACAATGTCTGTAAATATTATACCATCTTATGATAATTATAGTGATAAACTAGTTTTATTATTAAATTACCACAGTAAGAATGTTATAGCCATAATGAATTCGCCGTACTGGGATTCCGGTGGAAATGCGGATTTTGCATGGGAATTGGAAAATTATGGCATTGACGAAGATTACAATAATTAAAGGAGACATTTATTATGGCCGAATACGTAAATTTTAATAAACCTTATCCAAATGGATGGGCTAATAATGCAGCAGGAGAAACTCCAATTACTGCGGAGATTCTTAACAACAATTACGATGCATTTTTTACATCTTTAAACAATTGGGCTGCTGAAATAAAACCTGTATCTGCAAATGCTACAGGAGTACTTGTTGTAGAAAACTTAACCTTGCTTCGAGTAGATGGAACAAACTATAAGGTTAGTGAAGTCCAAGACAATACAACGATTCCTGGTGGAACAACCCCTCCGGATTTATCGTACATCGCGATAGATGGAACAAATTACACAATTCCATCCGGCGGAAGTGGCGCAACTACGCTTGACGGTTTAACAGATGTTACGATTTCATCACCGTCAAATGGTCAGGTGTTAACTTACAACAGTACTTCTTCAAAATGGGAGAATTCGAATGCTTCTGGCGGTGGAGATACAGTATCTTGGACTCAGGTTCAGGCTACTGGAACAAAAATAGCTGAAATTGAAATCAACGGAACAGCTACTAATGTCTACGCTCCTACTTCTGGTGGTGCTTCTTACACAGATTTAACAGCAAACATTAGTTCTGGAGCAACTACTGTTACAATTAATGATGCAAGTATAACAACTTCATCTGCATTCTTCCCGTTTTCTGATCCATTTGGTTTGGTAATTACTAATATGGTTGCAACAACCGGAAGTATAACTATAACATTCTTACCGGCTGCTACAAATTACACATTGAAAGTGAGGGTATGGTAATGGCATTTTATCCTTGTTTACAAGCCGTGTCGACACCGGCACCATCTACTTTGCCCTCAATAAACTTACTACAGTCATATATAACTTCTGGAGCTTCCAATTACACAGTAACAGAAAATGGAACATATATGTTTATTGTTTCCAATTCATTAAGCGGTTCAAGAAGCGTAACACTTCCTCAAGGAAGAACTGCAATTGTTAACGAGGCAGTAGAGACTACGTACGGAATGACAGTAGTAATAGCAGAATTACAAGCAAATGACGTTGTTGAATTAAACGCGTCGCCAGATCAATGGAATGCATTTTCCAAACAGGTTTACAAGATTGAAGATTTAACATCATTTTCAGTAGTTGGTTCACAAGCAAATAATGATGGGCATTATACATATTCTTTGCCCTCGGCTGGTCAATATTTATTGATTAGTTTATGCTTTGGTAGAGCAGTTAGTGATTACTATGATGAATCTGATATTTTGTTAATACCTTATTTATTATACAATGATATAAACATTT
>JAEEGL012119882.1_pt1 | contig 23923 bp, 18 predicted proteins | sample 9134231 | NCBI WGS metagenome assembly JAEEGL01 (sample SAMN16246548, study PRJNA631951) | gut metagenome | biome: gut microbiome; feature: rumen; material: fiber-attached | host: Bos | place: Iran: Karaj | collected 2018-10 | reverse complement strand
GGGGGGTAAAACGCTGGAAACCCCTGTGTTTACTGCGGAAAGCGGAAAGGGCACACTTGGCACACTTAGAAGGTGTCATTTACAATGTTACGCCCCTCGATGCGCCGGACACATCAATTCGAAAAGTCGGACATTTCAATTCGAAGTGTCGGACACATCAATTCGGGCATCGGTTCGACACGGTTTAAGACGGTGAAGGGTGACACATCGGTTCGGCAGGCGTTCAGTTGACCAGTCTGATGCCCTCGTCGCCGATGGTGATGAGGTGTCGCTTGTAGAGGTCGCCGACGGCGCGCTTGTAGGCTTTCTTCGAGACTTTGAAGCGGTCGTAGATGAGCTCTGCCGGACTCTTGTCGCCGAGGTCGCAGCGCCCGTCGTTCTCGTAGAGATAGCGCAGGAGGGTCTCTGCGAAGTCGAGTGTGTGCTGCTGCCCTGTGGGTTGGAGTGTGAGGTCGATCTTGTTGTCCTGGCGTATGTGGTCGATGTAGGCCGTGAGGCGGTTGCCTGTGCGCAGCTGCCTGAAGATCTGGTTGTCGTAGAGCTGACCCTGGTAACGGTTGTCGACGATGGCCTTGAAGCCGAGGTCGGTCTTCTGCCAGATGAGACAGTCGACGGCGTCGCCATGCTTGTAGGGTGGCCGGTCGTCGGCGAGGTACTTCTCGACCTTGGCGGTGGCCATGAGCCGGTAGCTCTCGTCGTCGACCTTGATATAGACGACATAGCTCTTGCCCTGCTCCATGCGCTGCTTCTGCTCACGGAAGGGACAGAAGAGATCTTTCAGCAGTCCCCACTTCATGAAGGCGCCGTACTTGTTGATCCACGCCACTTCGAGGCAGGCGAACTCGCCGACCTTGGCGTAGGGGTGCTCGGTGGTGGCCACGAGTCGCTCGTCCTGATCGAGATAGAGGAACACGTCGAGGGTGTCGCCGACGCGCATGTCGCGGGTGACGTAGCGCCGGGGCAGCAGGATCTCGCCGGCCTCGACGCCGCCGTCGAGGTAGAGGCCCTGCTCGGTGTGCTTCACGATGGGCAGGGTGTTGTAATCGCCGAGATTGATCATAAGGCCCCCCCTTCTGCCCCCGAGGGGGCTACTATGGTTTCGTCCGCAGGGGCTGCCGTGTCCCCCTCGGTGGACGAGAGGGTGGCGTTAGGGTTCACTATCAGTCCGTCCTTGATGTGGATGGTGCGGTCGGTGAGTGTGGCGAGCTGCTCGTCGTGGGTGACAATAACAAAGGTCTGTCCGAAGCGGTCGCGGAGGTCGAAGAAGAGCTGGTGGAGCTCCTGCTTGTTGCGCGAGTCGAGCGAGCCCGACGGCTCGTCGGCGAGGATGACGGCGGGGTTGTTGACGAGGGCGCGCGCGACGGCTACGCGCTGCTTCTCGCCGCCGCTGAGCTGTGCCGGCTTGTGGTGGGCACGGTCGGTGAGTCCCATGAAGGCGAGGAGCTCTTCGGCGCGGCTGCGTGCGTCGCGCGTGGAGCGCCCTGCGATGTAGGCGGGAATCATGATGTTCTCGATGGCGGTGAACTCGGGCAGTAGCTGGTGGAACTGGAAGACGAAGCCGATGTGGCGGTTGCGGAAGTCGCTGAGCGCCTTCTGCGAGAGGGTGGTGGTGTCGACGCCGTCGACGCGTACGGTGCCGCTGTCGGGGCTGTCGAGGGTTCCGATGATCTGCAGGAGGGTGGTCTTTCCGGCTCCGCTGGGACCTACGATGCTGACGATCTCGCCACGGTCGATGTGGAGGTCGATGCCCTTGAGCACTTGCAGTGGGCCGAAGCTCTTGGTGATGTTGTGAATGTCAATCATATCTTCTTTCTTTATTTGTTTTTGAGCAACGGACGGAAACGGACGGGCACGGACTTTTGGGGCAACGGACGAAAACGGACTAAAACGGACAAGGATGTAGAAGGGACGGACGGGGGACGGACTATAACGGACGGGAACGGATGAGGACGGACTATAACGGACTATAGCGGACGGGAACGGACGGATGGGGAGGCGCTCAGCGGTTGTTGAGTTTAGTGCCCTTTCGCAGGTAGCGGCGGTAAGTGCGGTTCTCACCGAAGTTTAGGATGTAGCCTACGTCGAGGCTCGTAATGGCCAAGTAGTTATAGATTTGTGCCTCGTGAATAGGCAGCACGTTGGCTATGGCCTTCAGTTCGATGATAATTTTACCATCGACGATGATGTCTGGCTTGAATGTGCCGATGAGGTGCCCCTTGTAGTTGACGTTTAGCAGTTTCTGCCGCTCGTATGGTATTCCCATCTCGTCGAACTCTATGCACAGCGCATTCTCATAAACCTCCTCGGCGTATCCATACGCCAGCGTGTCAATCACGTTGAAGTAGGCTCGCAGAATCTTGTTCGATATCTCTTCGTATAGTAGCATAGCTTATTAAAAATAATAATCATTCTTTATTCGTTCGTAGTCCGTCCCTTCTCCGCCCTTGTCCGTCCCCGTCCGTCCCTTCTACACCCTTGTCCGTTATAGTCCGTTTTCGTCCGTTGCCCCCCAAAGTCCGTTTCCATCCGTTGCTCACCCCCCCGTCCGTGTCCATCCGTTGCGAAAGACCTTCCGGCGCAGCCATGCTGAGAGCTGCTCGTAGGCGCTCTCGTCGGTCTGTTGCTGCGGTGCGGTGAAGGTCATGGTGTCCTGTGGCTGACCGTTCTGGTCGGGATAGAGGATCATGAGCGAGCAGTGGGTGAAGAACTGGTCGAGCTCGCGTGGCAGGTACTCGAAGGACGGCTTGTAGCTGACCGTTCCCTTGCGGGCGGTGATGATGACGAGCAGATGGTCGTCGTTAACCTGCTGGGCGAGCGACGTCAGCTCCTTCCAGTGCTCCATCAGGACGTACTCGGCGCGCACCTGGGGGTGGCGGTTCTGGACGTATTCGCGGATGAAGGCGGTGGTCTCCTGCCGTCCGTGGAACACGATGCGGCAGCCGAGGTTCTCGGCCAGGCGTGCCAGCCGCTCGACCCACCGATAGAAGCCAGCCTCGAACTCCACCCGTGAGGGGATGGCCACCTGGATGCGCCGCAGCAGGTTGAGAGGGCGGTTGAAGCGGCACAGCATGATCTGGCGGTTGATGTCGGTGATGATGCCCTGCGTGTAGGCCCCCCAGAACGGATCGCCGGGCGACCGCCGCTGGTGCATGCCCATGAGCATCTCTGAGGCATCGTTCTCCTTGAAGGCATGCTTGATGCCGTTGGCGATGTTGGTGGCGAGGCGGCTCTGCATCTGCATGCGCACGTCGGCTGAGGCGGCGGTGGCCACTGCCCTCTCGAGCAGTCGGCGCCCCTCGTTCTGCTTGCGCGTGCTGTAGGGGTCGTCGTAGACGACGTTGAGGCCTATGAGTCCGCGGTTCAGGCGTCGGTTGCTCATCAGGATGGCGGCACGCACCAGGCGGTCGGCATCGTCGTCGTGGGCCAGTGGCAGCAGCATCTTCTCGTCGTCGCCATGGCGCTCGTTGGTCTCAGGGCCGTGGAGCTTGGTGTGGAGGAGGATCTGCTGGCTGGCACGGTCGACGGTGACCGAGCTGATGATGCAGGTGAAGAGGATCATCATCACCACGCCGTTGAGCATGGTGCTGTCGACCAGTGGCTGCCCGTCGGCCGTCATCAGTCCCATGCCCACCATCACCATGGCGATGGAGCCTGCGGCATGGGCAGCGGTCAGTCCGAACATCATGTGTCCTGACGGCAGGTTGAGCCTGAACAGCAAGCACGACAGATAGGCGGCGATGGCCTTGCCGAAGGTGCCGAAGAAGACGATGCACAGCACGACCCAGACGGTGGCTGCGCCGTTGAACATCACGCGCAGGTCGGTGAGCATGCCCACGCCGATGAGGAAATAGGGTATGAAGAGGGCGTTGCCGATGAACTCGATGCGGTTCATAAGTGGCGACACGTAGGGGATGTAGCGGTTCATGATAAGACCGGCAACGAAGGCGCCGAAGATGCCCTCGAGGCCGATGGCGCTGCTCGCCGCGGCACTGATGAAGAGCACGGAGAGGGTGTAGATGAACAGCATCACCGCGTCGTTGTAGCGATTGAAGAACCAGCGCGTCAGCCGTGGCACGATGAGCACCTCGGCGGCGCTGAACACGGCGACCTTGCCAATGAACAGTAGCCAGAACCACACATCGGCACCGCCCCGATGGGCTGCCGAGAAGGCGGCCAGCACCAGCAGCGCCAGCGACAGGGCGAGCATCGACGAGCCTACGCTGAGCACCACGGCGCGGTGCTTCTGCAGGCCGTAGCGGGCGACGATGGGGTAGGCTATGAGCGTGTTCGACGACAGGATGCACGCCAGGAGCATCGCTGCCGCCGGCGTGTAGCCCAGCAGCGTGACGCCCACAAAGTAACCCATGACGAAGGGCACAAAGAATGTGAGTGCCCCGAAGATGGTCATGCGTGCGCCGTACTTCTGCAGGTCGTTGAGGTTCATCTCCAGTCCTGCCAGGAACATGATGTAGAGCAGTCCCACGCTCCCGAAGATCTCGAACGAGCGGTCGTGTGCCAGGATGTTTAAACCGTAGGGGCCTACGAGCACGCCTGCCAGCACCATTCCGACGATGTGGGGAATGCGCAGCTTGCTCATGACGATGGGGGCGAAGAGGATGATGAGCAGCACCACAACAAAGATGGTTGTGGGGTCGCTGACGAGTGGCGCGGCTATCGCAGTGAGTAGTCTTGGCATTTCGTGTGCAAAGGTACGCAAAAAAGGTGAAAGCACAAAACTTTCGGCCTAATTTCTCAATCTTTCATTTTTCATTTTTCATCTTTCATCTTTCATTTTCCTCACGCAGAGTCACGGAGGCCACTGAGGCTACGCATTCCTAGGGCGAACAACTCTGTGTTCTCTGTGTCTCCGTGTGAGGAGTTTTTTAGGGGAGTTAAAGGGAAGTTAGGGGGAGTTAAAGGGGAGTTAGGGGACGATAGTTTTGGAGGGAGGAGTTTCTCACACAGAGTCACGGAGGCCACTGAGGCTGCGCATACCTTGGTGTGAGCAACTATGTGTCTCTGTGGTGAAATATTTCATCTTTATTTTTTAATTTTCATCTTTCATCTTTCATCTTCCTCCATATTTCTGCGCTGTTGATGATGTTCTGCCAAAGGATGTAGCAGCCGGGACCGACACTCGACAGCGGGGTCAGGAAGGCGTAGGCCATCCAGATGGCGAAAGCCGTGTTCTTCTGCCCGAGCGCTTGACCCGCCTCCATCTCGCGCCCGCAGCGACGGCCCACATAGCGGCCCACGGCAAACTGCACCACGCAGACCACCAGCCCCAGTATGGCGATGGCTGCGAGCAGCAGCGACGATGCCTGGGCATGCACAATGTTGCGCACGGTGACGCCCGTGACAATCATCAGTGAACAACTCCACAGGTAGAACGAGAGGTCGCGGATGCTGACGACCCAGCGATGGAAGCGCTTCAGCCGATGTTTCACGACATAGGCCAGCAGCATCGGCATCACCAGCACCGCCACCACTTGGTAGAGGATGCGGCAGAAAGCGGCCCAAAACGGTACGTCGGCCTGCTGCTCGACCATCGGAAAACACAGTGGCACCAGTGCGGCGCAAACGAAATTCGAGATGAATGTGTAGGTCGTGATCTCCTCCAGCGAGCCCCCCAACTTCTGTGTCACCACAGCCGCCGCCGTGGCACAGGGGGCGATGACGCACATCAGCAGCGACTCCATGAGCACCAGCGTGTCGCCCTTGAGGCGGAAGCCAACGATGAGCGCGGTGATGACGCCCACAAACAGTACGTTGAGCAGCGACACCCACAGGTGCCACCACACCGGGCGCATCTTGTGGAAGTCGACTTTGCAGAACGTGACGAAGAGCACCAGGAACATGAACGTGGGCAGCAGCGTGTCGAACCAGGGCGCCAGGCGGTCGCCCGCGGCGTCGAGGCACGGCGTGAGTGCGAACAGCGCATAAAGCAGTGCGCCAGTACCCATTGCTACTGGCAGTGTCCACGTCTTCAGGAATTGTACAATGCGCATAATCGACTGCAAAGGTACACTTTTTTGCGCAGACAGGCCCTGCCGTGCTTGCATAAGTTGAGTTAAATAATCACAAAAAGCGGTGGCGTTCGATGGTATATTCGAGAAAACTGCTTATCTTTGTGCACAAATAATGTATCTTTTTTATTAACTAAAAGCCTGTACAAATTATGGATTACAAGATTGTAGAAATCGAGGGCGTAGGCGAGATTTATGCCGCCAAACTCATGGACGCTGGCATCACCAAGGTCAGCGAATTGCTTGACAAATGTGCTGCACCCAAGGGGCGCAAGGAACTGGCTGAGGCTACGGGCATCAGCGAGAAGCTGATCCTGCGCTGGACGAACCATGCCGACCTGTTCCGCATCAACGGCGTAGGCCCGCAGTTCGCCGAGCTGCTTGAGGCTGCCGGTGTGGACACTGTCAAGGAGTTCCGTCACCGCGTCGCCGAGAACCTGCAGCCGAAGTTGGAGGAAGTGAATGCCGAGAAGCGCATCTGCGGCCGTGTGCCTGCCGTCAGTGAGGTGCAAAAGATGATCGACCAAGCCAAGGAGCTCGAGCCGAGAGTGACGTACTAAGAACAAAGACCTAAAACCCACCCCTAGCCCCTCCCCAAGGGAGGGGGGATTTAGATAGTTTTTCCGCGGAGAAGGTAACTTATTCAACCTGAATCGGTCGTTAGCACAAGAGACCTCCCCTAACCCCTCCTAAAGTAGGAGGGGGATAAGAAAGACCTGCAGCGGATAAGGTAACTTATCCCCCTCCTACAGGAGGGGTTAGGGGAGGTCTCTTACGGACATTGTTTCTAATGACCAATTTGGGTTTAACTACTTCTCGCTAGAGCTCTGCTTGCTACCAACGGGACGCAAGAATGGCTGGTGTAAAGGGGCGATAGGAAAAGCATGCCGTAGGTACGCGACAAGAATACCGTTGTCGCGTACCTACGGCACGCCTGCTACCTCCCTTTCCGCGGAAAAACTATACACATTCCCCTCCCTTGGGGAGGGGTTAGGGGTGGGTTTTTATTTACCCATACGTCTCTAGGAAGCGCAGCGTGCCCTGAACTTCTACCTGCTGAGTGATGGCAGGCAGGAGGATGGTCTCGCCGGCGCGGAACGTCGTTGTCTCGCCATCGGCGGTGATTGTTCCTTCGCCCTTGATGCCGATGAGGATGACGAAGGAGTCCAGGTCGGTGTAGTCGATGAGCATGGGCTCGGTAAGGTCGTAGACGGCGGTGGTGAAGTATGGGCACTTCACCACTTGTTGTGGCATGTCCAGCTGTGGCGTGTAAGAGGTGCGGTAGTCGGGTAGCACCTTGTAGTCGATGGCCTCTGCGGCGAGCTGCGTGTGCAGTTCGCGGTAGTTGCCGTCTTTATCCTTGCGTTTGAAGTCGTAGATGCGGTAGGTGACGTCGCTGGTCTGCTGGATCTCGGCCACGAAGCAGCCGGCGCCGATGGCATGGATGCGCCCGGCGGGAATGAAGAAGACATCGCCCTCGTGGACGTCGTAGCGTGCCAGTGCGTCGGTGATGGTGTCGTCGTCGACCATCTGGGCATATTCCTCGGGCGTGATGACACGCTTGAGGCCGCAGTAGAGCGAAGCCTCGTCGTTCATGCAGTACCACATTTCGGTCTTGCCACGCAGCTGTCCGTGGCGATGGGCTATCTCGTCGTTGGGGTGTACCTGTATGGAGAGGTCCTGGCATGCGTCGATGAACTTGACGAGCAGGGGGAACTGGTCGCCGTAGAGACGGTAGTTCTCTTCGCCGACGAGTGCGCCCTTTAGCTCGCTCACCAGCTGGTTAAGGGACTTCCCTTGTTGTGGGCCTTCGCTGACGATGGTCTCGTTGCCTGGAACGCCCGAGATTTCCCAGCTTTCGCCGACGTTGTCGATGTTGTCGTTGAGGTGTTTGAAGGGGATGATTCGGTTGCCTCCCCAGAGTGTCTGCTTCAGCAGTGGATGAAACTTAAACATGAAAGATGAAAGATGAAAAATGAAAAATTAAAATTAAGCTGTTAGTTTTCTTTCCAGAAGCCATGGGTGAAGAGCACGAGTACGGCGATGATTTCAAGACGTCCGACGAGCATGAGGAGTGAGCAGAGCCACTTGATGCCTACGGAGAGGTCGGCCCATGACATTTGTGGTCCGATGTTGGTATCGAGTCCTGCGCCTACGTTGCTGATGAGGCTCAGTGAGATGGTGAACGAGTTGGTGATGTCGACGCCTGCCACGACCATGATGGTCCAGACGATGAGGAGCATGATGATGTAGAGCAGGAAGAAGGCGAGCAGCGTGACGAGCTTGGCCTGCGGAATGGTGTGGCCGTTGACTTTCACGGGCAGCACGGCATTGGGGTGAATGATATGCAGGAACTCATTGCGGAGGGTCTTGAACATCATGACGCCACGGATGCTCTTGAAGCCGCCAGTGGTGCTGCCGGCGCAGGCGCCCATGAACATGAGGAGGCTGAGGATGACCCACGTGAACTGCGGCCATGCTCCCGCGTCGGTGTCGGACAGGCCGGTGGTGGTGATGAATGAGACCACCTGGAACAGTGCCGTTCGGAAGGCAGGCTCCACGGCGTAGTGCATCTTCGTCAGCAGTAGCAGCATGATGATGGCCGTGGCGCTGATGATCATCGCCAAGTAGAACTTGAACTCGGAGTTCTGGATAAAGGCGCGTGGCTGCCACTTGAAGAGTCCCATGTAGAGCAGGGTGAAGTTAATACCCGCGAGGAACTGGAACAGGATGGCGAGATACTCGATGAGTGGCGAGGCCAGGAAGATGGTGCCGTTGTGGGTTGAGAATCCGCCGGTGGCCGTCGTCGACATGGCGTAGTTGACGGCATCGAACCAGTTCATGCCGGCGGCAACGAACGAGAGGGCGCAGGCGACAGTGAGCAGCATGTAGATGGTCCAGATCCACTTGGCGGACGTTGAGAGCCGTGGGTGCATCTTCGACCGCATAGGGCCGGTGGCCTCTGCCGCGAACACCTTCACACTGCCGCCGACGAGCGACGGCAGAATGGCGATGGTGAAGAAGACGATTCCGAGTCCGCCTATCCACTGCATCAGGGAGCGCCAGAAGAGCAGGGCGTGGGGTAGCGCCTCCACATTATCTATAATAGTAGCACCAGTGGTGGTGAAGCCCGACATGGTCTCGAAGAACGCGTCGGTGAGTGTGTGCACCGACCCTTCGAGCAGGAAGGGCACCATGCCGAAGATGGAGAATACGATCCAGGTGAGCGAGACGACCACATAGGCGTCGCGTCGCGAAAGGGCGTTCACCTTCGGACGTCCCATGGATCGGAAGATGAAGGCACCGCTGAAGGTGATGAGGGTGGCGATGATGAATGCCAGCGTGTCGTTCTCGCTATAGGCGAGCGCCATGACCAGGCACACCGCCATGAAGAGGGCCTCGATGAAGAGCAGCGAGCCTAAGATTTTGGAGATGAGGCGCCAGTTTACCATATCGTGAGCCGCTTGAAGAACTTCTCCACTTTCTCGAGGTTGTGCTGGTGGCAGAACACGAGCACGCTGTCGCCCGTCTCGATTTGCGTGTTACCGTTGACAAGGATGCCGTGGTTGTTACGTACCAGTCCGCCGATGGTAATGCCGGAGGGTAGTCCCAGATCCTTCACTTTCTTTCGGGTGACGCGTGCTCCCTCGGCAGCCACGAACTCAGCCACCTCGCAGTCGGCAAGCATCAGTGTCCGCAGGTTGCGCACGTCGGCGCGCAGCATCATTTGGAAAATGTGGCTGGCAGCCACTGTCTTCTTGTTGATGATGGTTCCGATGTCGAGGCTCTCGGCCATCGACACATAGTCGAGGTTCTCGACCATGGCCACTGTCTTGCGTACGCCCAGCTTCTTAGCCGCCAGACAGGCCAGGATGTTGGTCTCGGCATTGCCGGTGAGTGCCACAAAGGCCTGCGTGCGATGAATGCCCTCCTCCTCAAGCAGGTTCAGGTCGCGGCCGTCGCCGTGGATGACCATGGCGTTGCCGCGGTCGACATACTGGTTGATGAACTCGCAGCGGGCGGCGTCGCTCTCGATGATTTTCACGTGCATGTTGTCGGGCATGATGAGTGCGGCACGGATGGAGGTCTTGCCGCCACCCATGATGATGACGTTGTGGACGTCCTCATAGTTGGCTTTGCCCACCAAATGGCGGATGTAGGGTATCTGTTCGGGCATGGTCATGAAGTAGGCCAGGTCGCCCACTTCAAGCTCGTCCATACCGCCGGGGATGAGCGTGTCGTCGCCGCGCCGGATGGCCACGATGAGGTAGGGGTCTTCAGGGCCGCAGAGCTCTTTCAGCGGACGGTTAAGAATGGTACAGTCCTGGCGCAGCTTGATGCCCAGCAGCGTGAGGGCGCCGTCGTGGATGTCGAGGCGCTGGCGCACCCACGACAGTCGCAGGCCGCTGATGATGTCCTGGGCGGCGAGCACCTCTGGGTAGACCAGTGAGTCGACGCCCAACTGCTTGAACATCTGCTGGTTCTGTGGCGAGAGGTACTCGTAGTTGTCGATACGGGCGACGGTCTTCTTGGTGCCTAACTGGTGGGCCAGCATGCAGGCCAAAAGGTTGCGGCTCTCGTAGCGGGTGACGCCCACAAAGAGGTCGGCACCGCCAGCACCGGCATCCTTCAGCGTCTTGATGTTGGTCGGCGATGCATTGACAACCATGATGTCGTAGTTGGCATCGACACCCAGCAGGCGCTCCTCATCGTCGTCGATGAGCACGCAGTCGTGGTTCTCCGTGGAGAGCAGCTTCGACAGATGTGTGCCTACGGCGCCGGCACCGGCAATGACAATTTTCATAGGCAAGCCCCCCCTTCTGCCCCCGAGGAGGCTACTATAGCTTTTTTGATAGAATCGATGTCGAGGCCCACTATCTGGCGCAGCTCGCCGACGGTGCCGTGCTCAACAAACGTGTCGGGTAGTCCCAGACGGGTGATGTGCGGTGCGTAGTCGTGGTCGCTCATCCATTCTAGGACTGCCGAGCCAAGGCCGCCGTTGCGCACGCCGTCCTCGACGGTGATGATATGCTTGAACCGTCGTCCCACCTCATGGAGGATGCGCTCGTCGAGCGGTTTCAGGAAGCGCATGTCGTAATGAGCAGGATTGAGAATTGAGGATTGAGAATTGAGAATTGAGGATTGAGAATTGAGAATTTGGGATTGAGAATTATGATTAGTTTTGTTGGCGGCATTATCGCCTTCAGTGTGACCATAATTGTTGGCGGCATTATAGCCTTCAGTGTGACTATAGTTGTTGGCGGCATTATCGCCTTCAGTGTAACTATAATTCTCAATTCCAGAATTCTCAATTCTCAATTCCGAATTCTCAATTGAAGAATTCTCAATTCCAGAATACTCAATTCTCAATTCCGAATTCTCAATTGTGGAATTCTCAATTCCACGAATGGCTTTCTCTACGTCATTGCCAATCGGCCCTATCGACAGCACGGCCACGTCGTTGCCATCGCGTAGCTTTCTGCCAGTGCCCACCTCGATGGTCTCTAAGGGACAGCGCCAGTTGGCGAGCACGCCGCGGCCACGGGGATAACGGATGACGAACGGCCCCATGTCGGGCTGCTGGGCGGTGTACATCAGTCGGCGCAACTCGGCCTCGTCCATGGGCGAGCAGATGGTAAGGTTCGGGATGGGGCGCAAGGCCGCCATGTCGAAAGCACCATGGTGCGTGGGGCCGTCCTCACCGACAAGTCCGGCGCGGTCGAGGCAGAACACCACCGGCAGGCGCAGGATAGCCACGTCGTGGATGATGTTGTCGTAAGCACGCTGTGCAAAGGCCGAGTAGATGTTGCAGAAGGGCAGCAGGCCGTCCTTTGCCATGCCGGCCGAGAATGTTACAGCGTGCCCCTCGGCGATGCCTACGTCGAACATGCGCTCTGGCATCTCCTTCATCGGGATGCACATCGAGCAGCCTGTGGGCATGGCAGGTGTGACACCGACGATGCGTGGGTTCTGGCGAGCCAGCTCAAGCAGTGTCTCGCCGAAGACGTCCTGGAATTTGGGCGGCTGGCCGTTGGTGTCGCTTTTCTGGAGCTCGCCCGTCTCAGCATTGAACTTGCCGGGGGCGTGCCACACGGGACTGTAGTCCTCAGCCGGGGCGTAGCCATGGCCCTTCTTCGTGTGTAGGTGGAGCAGCTTCGGACCCTTCATGTCCTTCAGCTGGCGCAGGATGCGCACCAGCTCCTTGACGTCGTGGCCATCGTAGGGGCCGAAGTAGCGGATGTTCATGCCCTCGAAAATGTTCTGCTGGTGGGCGATGGCGCTCTTCAGCGCGTTCGACAGGCGTATGATGCCCTGCTTTCGAGCCTCGCTGAGCATGCCCTTCGAGGCCAGCCAGCGGGCCGCCTTGAAACGCACGGCATTGTAGGTCTCGCTGGTGCTCAGCTCCAGCAGATACTGCTTCATGCCACCCACTGAGCGGTCGATCGACATGTCGTTGTCGTTCAGGATGATGAGCATGTCGTTAGGACTCTGCGACACATTGTTGAGACCCTCGAAAGCCAGTCCACCCGACATCGCACCGTCGCCGATGACGGCAACCACATGGCGATGTGACCGCTCCGTTCTCCGTTCTCCGTTCTCCGTTCTGGCTGCTGCCACAGCCATGCCCAGGGCAGCGGAGATGCTGTTCGAGGCATGACCGCAGATGAAGGCATCGTACTCGCTCTCCTCGGGCGAGGGGAACGGACGCAGGCCGTGCAGCTTGCGATTGGTGGAGAACTGCTCACGCCGACCGGTGAGAATCTTGTGACCGTAGGCCTGGTGGCCAACGTCCCAGACAATGCGGTCATCGGGGGTGTTATAGACGTAGTGCAGGGCCACCGTGAGCTCTACGACGCCGAGGCTCGACGCCAGATGGCCGGGGTTCACCGACAGCTGATCGACGATGAACTGGCGCAGCTCGTCGCACAGCAGCGGCAACTGCTCCGTGGTGAGCGTCCGAAGGTCAGCGGGCGTCTCGATATGGTTCAGTAATTGCAATTCTTTTTGTTCCACATTAGTATATTTGGGGACAAAGGTACGAATAATCGCGCAAACGGCAAAACTTCGCGCCATCTTTTTTGCTTTTCGTGTGCAAAACGTCACTTTGTAAGTTGCAAACCGTCACTTCGCAGGTCGCAAACCGTCACTTCGCAAGTCGCAAACCGTCACTTCGCAAGTTTCAATTCTCAGCTGGGGGCGAAATAAAGTGCTGTCGTTATGTTTTTTTTAGGAAGAAAGTTTGGCGCTTCCGTTTTTTCTCCGTAATTTTGCACGCAGTTAGCTCATAGTCTGACACGAATGAAGTACATCTCGCTTCCCGAACACAATGCGCAGCGCCGCCTGTCGTTCTATCTGGCCATGGAAGAGCATGTCGCTCGCCATGTGGATGAGGACGACCTCTTCTTTATGTGGCAGGTGGAGCCGACGGTCATTTTTGGCCGCAACCAGCTCATCGAGAACGAGGTGAACGTGGACTACTGCCGTCAGCATGGCATACAGATGTACCGGCGCAAGAGTGGTGGCGGCTGCGTGTATGCCGACATGACGAACGTGATGTTCTCCTATGTCACCAAGGACGAGAATGTTAACCTGACGTTCAACCGTTATATTAATATGGTGGTGCTTGTGCTGCGCCGTTTGGGTGTCGAGGCTCGCTCCACGGGGCGTAACGACGTGATGATAGGCGACCGCAAAGTCAGTGGCAACGCCTTCTACCACATCCCAGGCCGTAGCATCGTGCATGGCACCATGCTCTACGACACCTGCATGGAGCACATGGTGGGCAGCATCACGCCCAGCGACCGTAAGCTGGTGTCGAAAGGCGTGCAGAGTGTTCGCCAACACATTGCCCTGCTGAAGGACTATATCACGCTGACACTCCCTGAGTTTATGGCTTTTGTCCAGCAGAGCCTTTGCGACGGCGAGATACGGCTGATGGCCGACGACGTGCGAGCCATTGAGGTCATCGAGCAGGAGTACCTCAGCGATGCTTTCATCTACGGCAACAACCCCCGCTACACGGAGGTGAAGCGAACCCGCATCGATGGGGTGGGGGAGCTGGAGGCCCGCTTGGAGGTGCGAGGCGGCGTGCTGCGCGACGTCAACCTCATGGGCGACTATTTCCTGACGGGCGAGCTCGACGCCCTGCTCTCGAGGCTGCGGGGCGTTCGCTTGGAGCGCGAGGCGCTATTGGCGGCCCTTCCCGAGTCGGTCGGCGACGTGGTGAGAAACCTCCGACGTGAAGATTTTATCAACCTATTATTGCAATAATTAAATCAAAGTATGGAAAACAAAAAGACTTGTCTCTACGACAAACACGTGGCCTTGGGCGCCCTGATGTCGCCCTTCGCAGGCTACGACATGCCCATCCAGTACAGTAACATCACCGACGAGCACGTGGCCGTGCGTACCGCCTGCGGCGTCTTCGACGTCAGTCACATGGGCGAGGTAACCGTCAAGGGATCCGATGCCGAGCGCTATGTGCAGCACATCTTTACCAACGACGTGAAGGGTGCTCCCGACGGACAGGTGTTCTATGGCATGATGTGCTACGAGAACGGTGGCACCGTCGACGACCTGCTGGTTTACAAGATGGGCGATCAGGACTTCTTCCTCGTCATCAACGCTGCTAATATCGACAAGGACTGGGCATGGATGCTCGACCAGGCCAAAGGCTTCGACATCGACCTGAAGAACCTCAGCGATTACTACGGACAGCTGGCCGTCCAGGGTCCCGAGGCTGAGAAGGTGGTCGAAGAGGTGCTGGGACTGGCGTGCAAGGAGCTGGCTTTCTACACCGTGAAGACCATTGGCGACGTCATCGTCAGCCGTACAGGCTACACCGGTGAGGACGGCTTCGAAATCTATGCCACGCCCGATAAGATCAACGAATACTGGGACAAACTGATGGAGAGCAGACGCTGCAAACCCTGTGGACTGGGCTGCCGCGACACGCTGCGCTTCGAGGTGGGTCTGCCCCTCTACGGCGACGAGCTGTCGGCCGACATCACACCCGTCATGGCCGGTCTCTCAATGTTTTGCAAGTTCGACAAGGAGGAGTTCATCGGTCGTGAGGCCCTGCAGCAGCAGAAGGCTGACGGCCCCAAGCAGCGCGTCATCGGCATTGAGCTCAACGACAAGGCTATCCCCCGCCACGGCTACCCCGTGATTACCCCGGAGGGCGAGCAGGTGGGCGAAGTGACCACCGGTTACCACAGCATCTCTGCTGACAAGAGCGTCTGCATGGCTTTGGTCAATGCTGCCCACGCCAAGCTTGGCACTCCGCTGAACATCCAGATTCGCAAGAAGGTGTTCCCTGGCGTCGTCGTCAAGAAGCGCTTCTACGATAAGCACTACAAGAAATAATCGTGTCGTCACGTTATGCGGAATGACGAAATAACAAAAAACAATAAACCATTAAATAAGAAAGGAAAAAACTATGGCAAAAGTAATTGAAGGACTCTACTACAGTGAGTCGCACGAGTATGTAAAGGTAGAAGGTGACTTTGGTTTCATCGGTATCAGTGACTATGCACAGCACGCCCTGGGCAACGTGGTTTACGTCGACATGCCCGATGTGGACGATGAGGTGGAAGCCGGCGAGGACTTCGGCGCCGTCGAGAGCGTCAAGGCTGCCAGCGACCTTATCTCGCCCGTCAGTGGTACCGTTGTCGAGGTGAACGAGGCTCTGGACGACAAGCCCGAGCTCCTCAATGAGGATCCCTACGAAAACTGGATTATCAAGGTGGAACTGACCGACAAGACCGAGCTCGACGCCCTGATGGATGCCGCAGCCTACGAGGCTTTCTGTGCAAAATAATGGTCAATGTTCAATGGCCAATGTTCAATGGTCAATGTTTAATGGTCAATGAATTATAAGTATTTTCCCCATACCGAGGCTGACCTCAAGGCGATGTTCGACAAAGTTGGCATCAGTGACCTTGAGGGCCTCTATGCTGAGTTGCCCGAGGAAGTGAAGTTCCGTGGCGACTACCAGATTCCCTCGGAGATGAGCGAGTTGGAAGTGCGCCAGCTGTTCGAGCAGCTGGGCTCGCAGAACCGCCAGCTGACGTGCTTTGCCGGCGCCGGCGTCTACGACCACTACACGCCCTCCATCATCCCCAACCTTCTGTCGCGCTCTGAATTCCTCACCAGCTATACGCCATATCAGGCAGAGATCTCTCAGGGCACGCTCCACTACATCTTTGAGTATCAGTCGATGATGACCGAGCTGACGGGCATGGACATCAGTAATGCCTCGATGTACGACGGCACCACCGCCTCGGCCGAGGCCATGATGATGGCCGTCGCTGCCGGCAAGAAGCAGCAGCGCTTCCTCGTCAGCGAGACCGTTGACCCCAAGACCGTCGAGGTGATGAAGACCTACGCCCACTTCCAGGGCATCTCTCTCGAGATGATTCCTCAGAAGGACGGTGTCACCGACCGTGACGCCATGCAGCAGAAACTCGACGAGGGTGGCGTGGCTGGCGTGATGGTGCAGATGCCTAACTACTTCGGCATCGTTGAGAATTACGACGGCTTTGCCGACGCCATCCATGCTGCGAAGGGCCTCTTTGTCGTCAACAGCATCATTGCCGACCTCGCCGTGCTGAAGTCGCCTGCTGAGCTGGGCGCCGACATCGCTGTTGGCGACGGCCAGTCGCTGGGCATCCCCATGCAGTTCGGTGGCCCGTATGTGGGCTACATGTGCTGCACTGAGAAGCTCATCCGCAAGATGCCGGGACGCATCGTGGGCAAGACGCTCGACAACCGTGGACAGCGCGCCTTCGTGCTGACACTGCAGGCCCGCGAGCAACACATCCGCCGTCAGAAGGCCACTTCGAACATCTGCTCGAACCAGAGTCTCATGGCGCTCTTCGCAACGATCTACTGCTCGCTCATGGGTAAGCAGGGCTTGAAGGAGGCTGCCGAGCTGAGCTATGCCGGTGCCCACTATCTGTGCGACAAGCTCGTGGCTACAGGACACTTCACCTTGGCTTACAACCAGCCTTTCTTCAACGAGTTCGTCGTCCGCTACGATGGCGACGTCGACCTGCTGCAGCAGCGTCTCCTCGAGAACGGCATCTTCGGTGGTGTCAAGGTTGCCGCCGACCAACTCATGTTCGCCGTCACCGAGAAGCGTACCAAGGAAGAAATCGACCGTTTAGTATCGTTAGTATAAAAACTATAGCCCCTATAGCATCTATAGAAACTATAGCATCTATAGCAACTATAAAAAAAAAGAAAGACAATGAACAACAAGCTATACGGAAACCTGATTTTCGAACTTTCACAGGAAGGCCGCCGAGGCTATTCACTCCCAAAGAATCGCTTTGGCAGTTATGAGATTCCCGCCTCGATGCGCCGTAAAGAGGACGCACAGCTGCCTGAGTGCGACGAGATGACCGTCGTGCGCCACTATACCAATCTCTCGGCTAACAACTTCGGTGTCGACAACGGCTTCTATCCGTTGGGTTCCTGCACCATGAAGTACAACCCCAAAATCAATGAGGAGATGGCTGCACTGCCGCAGTTCACGGCCTTGCACCCCCTGCAGCCTGCCCAGACCGTGAAGGGTGCCGAGGCTGCCTGCGCCATGCTGCAGAAACTGCTCTGCGAGCTGACGGGTCTCCATGCTTTCACCCTGAAGCCCTTCGCCGGCGCCCATGGTGAGCTGACGGGCCTGATGGTCATTAAGAAGTACCACGAGCAGCGTGGCGACATGGCTCGCCGTCTGGTCATCGTGCCCGACTCGGCCCACGGCACCAACCCTGCCTCGGCCGCCGTTTGTGGCATGGACATCGTTGAGGTGAAGTCGCTTAGCGATGGCACCGTCGATGTTGAGGCCCTGAAGGAACTGCTCGCTCAGCGTGGCTCTGAGATTGCTGCCATGATGATGACCAACCCCAATACGCTGGGTCTCTTTGAGAAGCAGATACCCGCAATTGAGAAGATGGTTCACGAGGCTGGCGGACTGATGTACTACGATGGTGCCAACCTCAACCCGATGCTGGGTGCTGCACGCCCTGGCTACATGGGATTCGACGTGATGCACATCAACCTGCACAAGACCTTCTCGACGCCTCATGGCGGTGGTGGCCCCGGTGCCGGTCCTGTCGGCGTGCGCAAGGGTCTGGAGGACTGCTTCCCCATGGTGTCACCCTATCACGGCAACTTCGCCGTCGAGATGCGTGCCCTGGCTTACATCCTCACCCTCGGTCGTGAGAATGTGAAGCTCGTTGGTCCACTCGCTACGCTTAATGCCAACTACATCAAGGAGTCGCTGAAGGATGTCTACGAGCTGCCCATCGACGGCCTGTGTAAGCACGAGTTCGTGTTCGACGGCCTGAAGGACAAGTCCACGGGCGTCACCACGATGGACGTTGCTAAGCGTCTGCTCGACTATGGCTACCATGCTCCGACCATCTACTTCCCGCTGCTGTTCCACGAGAGCCTCATGATTGAGCCTACCGAGAACGAGTCGAAGGAGACCATCGATGGCTTCATCGCCGTGATGCGCCAGATAGCTGAGGAGGCTCGCACCAACCCCGACGAGGTGAAGTCGGCTCCCCACAACACGCCCATCGGCCGCGTCGACGATGTGCTTGCCGCCAAGCATCCCGTCGTCACCTGGCGTCAGCTGAAGGCGGAAGCCTAAAATCGCAAATCGTAAATCGTCAAATCGTAAATGATAAAGACTGATCTCATCATCATAGGCGCAGGACCCGGTGGCTATCGTGCCGCCGGGCATGCCGCCCAGCAAGGCCTGAAGGTGGTCATCTTCGAGGGCGCCAACGTCGGAGGCACCTGTCTCAACGAGGGCTGTATACCAACCAAGGCTATGGCCCGCAATGCCGAGATTGTGCAGACGCTGAAAGAGGCCAGCCTCTTCGGACTCGACAACCTCAGCTACGACTTCCGCTTCCAGCAGGTCATCGACCGCAAGAACGAGGTGCTCACGCAGCTACGCTCTGGCATCGACACCCTGCTCTCGCATCCCAACATCACCCTCGTCCGTGCTGAGGCGCGCTTCGTCGACGCCCACACGGTAGCCGCTTGCCCAGTAAGTGGCGATGCCGGCGCACCCGCCGCCGAGGAGCACTACACTGCCCCCCACATCATTGTGGCTACCGGTTCTGTCTCCAAGAGCCTCCGTCTGAAGGAGCCCGCCAGCCGTCCTGTCCTCGACAGTGCCGACCTGCTCTCCATCGACCACCTGCCTGCAAGCCTTTGCATCATCGGTGCCGGTGTCATCGGCATGGAGTTTGCCAGCATTTTCAACGCCTTTGGCACTGAGGTTACGGTCGTGGAGTTCCTTAAGGAGTGTCTGCCCGCCCTCGACAGCGACATCGCCAAGCGCCTGCGCAAGGTGCTCGAGAAGCGCGGCGTGAAGTTCTGCCTACAGTGTGGCGTCACCGCCATCACTGCCGATGGTGTCACCTTCGTCGACAAGAAAGGTAAGGAGCAGACCGTCAACGCCGAGGACGTGCTGATGGCTGTGGGCCGAGCACCCCGTGTGCAAGACCACTTCCAGAATGCCGGCTTCGACTACGACGCCCGCATGGGCATCAAGGTTGACGATCACTTCGAGACCACTGTCAAGGGCATCTATGCCATCGGCGACGTCAACAGTCGTATGATGCTGGCACACGCTGGCGAGATGCAGGGCGTCCACGTGGTGAACCATATCGTGGGCCACGACGACGACATCGACCTGAGCATCATGCCCGCCGCCATTTTCACCAATCCAGAGGCTGCCTGTGTGGGCTTGACCGAGGACCAGCTGAAGGAGCAGGGCATCGACTACGAGTGCCGCAAGGCTTTCCACCGTGCCAACGGCAAGGCTTTGGCCATGAACGAGAGCGAGGGAATGCTTAAACTGCTGAGTGAGCCTAATGCCGGCCGTATCCTGGGCTGTCACGCCTTCGGAGCCCACTCTGCCGACATGGTGCAGGAGGTCAGCGTACTGATGTGCCGCCAGACCACCGTTGCCCAGCTGCGCAACATGGTTCACATCCATCCGACGCTCAGCGAGATTGTCCTCGCCGCCGCCGAGGCGTAGACGTATCCTTTTCGTACTTACGTCGGCACTTCCCAACCCACGAAGGGGCACTTCCAAACCTGCGAAGTGCCCCTTCTTCTGTCAGGATGTGCCCCTTCTTCTGTCAGGAAGTGCCTCTTCTTCTGTCAGGAAGTGCCCCTTCTCCCGTCAGGAAGTGCCCCTTCTCCTATCTTATCTTTCTGCCAAATCTCGATGAACCCGAATCGGTCGTTAGAAAAATAGCTGTAAAAGACCTCCCTTCGCTCGGCTTTGCCGCTTTGCTCTGTGAAGAACCCCTCCTATAGGAGAGGTTAGGGGACTACAGCCCCACTTCAGCTAATCGCTATTATTCTGGAGGAAACATTCGCGAACTGTGCAAGTTGTTACTGTAGCAGCTTGCGGGCGAACTCAATGATCGTGTCACTGCCACGGAGGAAGTCCTCCTGGGTGAGTGACACGTTGTAGTGTGGATCGATGCCGAACTCGCACGACTGCCGCTGGGCGTCGTACATGGGAATGGCCGAGAAACGGACAACCCATCCGTTGGGTAGCGAGCTGCTGAAGGGCATGCCTGAGCCGCCACCCGTATGGTCGCCCACGATTTTCACCTGCGGCAGTGCTTTCATGTACATTGTGAACTCGTTGGCGGCGCTGAAGACGCCGCGATTGACGAGCAGCACCACAGGCTTCTGCCACCGCATGTTGGCCGATGGCTCCAGGTAGCGCGGCTCCATGTTCGAGAAGTCGTTATGGCCAGGCCCCGTCTTGTGCTGCACGTAGCCCACCAGCACTTTCTCGTTGGTGAAGCGGGCGGCCAGCTTCTCAGCATTCGTGATGTCGCCTCCGCCATTGCTGCGGATGTCGATGATGAGCCCCCTGCACAGCGCCATGTGCATCAGCGCTTCGTCGAGGTTTCCCTCGCCAACGGCGCTTTTGAAGCTCTCATAGCGTATGTAGCCGATGTTGTCGTCGAGGACGCGATATTCCATGCCGGCAGCCAGGCGGTAGTCGGTGCCCATGTAGCGGCGGTAGAGCGTGTCGCTGAAGTTGGTGGGGTAGTCCTCGAACCACGACCAGTAGCGGCCGTAGTCGTGTGAGGCCGAGAGGTTGACGTGCCCGTCGCGTAGCTCTGCCAGCATGTTGCAGAGCACCTCGAAGAGCTGTTGCGACGACATCCTCTCTTCTACGCGTACCTTATATTTATTATATACCTCCTGCCAGTCGAGGCCGTATGTGTGCTGTTTGTAGTCGAGGAAGCAGTAGTGCTCGTCGATGATGCGCCAGAGTGCCTCGAAGTTCCCCTTCGGCGTGTCCTCGTATGTATCCTCATCGACGCAAGCAGTGAGCAGCAGCCCACAAAACCCACCCCCAACCCAAGTGAGGGGGGCTAAGATAGTACTGAGGGAGAACCCACCCCCAACCCCTCCCCAAGGGAGGGGAGTTAAGATAGTACTGAGGAAAAACCCACCCCCAACCCCTCCCCAAGGGAGGGGAGTTAAGATAGTATTGAGGCAGAGAAACCATTTGATTACACGTTGCCGTAAGGTCTTTTTTTCCATATCGTGCTTATCTATTTAAACTCCCCTCCCTTGGGGAGGGGTAGGGGGTGGGTTGTTGGGGTGGGTTTGAGGGGGCGGGATTGAGTGGGGTTAGTTCTTCAATGTTACGCCCACCATAAACGCGTTGTAGAAGACGTGCTGCTTGAGGTTGTTTACGCGCAGCTGCTGGTAGTTGCCCAAGTAGCCTACTGAGACAGAGACTTGCCGCCATAGCAGGTAGCTGATTGAGCATTGCTGCCTGAAGGTCGGTGCCGACACAAAGGTGGTGGGCACCACGTTGTGGTCGTAATTGCCCAGCGAGAACATCTCGTAGTACGACTGCCCATAGTTGGGGCTGAACACGACGCCGGCCAACGGCAGGTCGAGCTGATAGCGAACCGTCATCTGGCGGCGGAAGAGCCGGAAAGCGTAGGTGGCGATGCCCGAAGGCATCAGCTGCAGACCGATGCGAGCCTGTGCTGGGTTGTTTGAGTTGCGGGTGTTATAGATGAAGCCTACTCCGCCATTCACCATTCCGCCGGCTTGCAGCCGCAGCCTGCCGTTCCACAACTCCCATCCGTAGTAGCGCCCTACGTAGCAGTCGTACCGTCCTTCCATCACCGACTCGTTGCCCGCCCTGTCCTCAGCTACGGTGAGGTGTAGCTCGTTCTGCACGAGCGTCGACCAGTTGGTGGGCACGATGGCGATGCGCCCCTCTTCGTCATCCAGTCCGACGTCTTTGCGCACTTGTTGGCGCATGCGTGTTGAGAGGAACGACACGCCAGTGCCGCTGAACTTCTCTTGCGAGAGATAGGTGTCCAAGATGCTGGTCGTCCCTGCACCCACCTGATAGGATGTCTGGGCCACGGCGCCGCTGATGCTTAGCGAACACAGTAGCAGTGCCGCCGCTCTTCTTATGATGTGATGTGGTGATGTGCTCATTGTTTGTTGCGTGTTAGCCCACTAAGTGATACATAAACATGGCACCAACTAATCTTTTAATGGTTACTAAAAGTCGAAGCTGAGCTGGCCGGTCTTCTCGTCGATAAGTCGGCGCGGAGGGGTGGAAGCGTTCTCCGATCCTTCCGGATTCTCTGGATTTTCGGAATTCTCAGCGTTACCCATGCTCTCTGCCGGCTCAGCATCTGTCGTGTCCCCCTCGGGCGACGAAATGGGGGCTTCCTCAGGGGCCTCCTCTGTCTCTTCCGGGAATCTTACCGGCTCCAGTTCCACGATGCTCTCTATCTGCCAGGTAGAGATGCGCTTTCCTTTGGCCTTGAAGCCCTTGACGGCAATGAATTCCTCTGCATCGATGTCCTCAGAGCCGCGGAACTCGTCGGCGCCGCCATAGGTGACGCGGATCAGCGGGTACACCTGGTCGCTGAGCAGGATAAGCTTCGAGGCAGTGTTGTCGCCCATGAAGTTCTGCTTACGCTTCGCACCCTCCATGAGGAAGCGCTTCAGGTAGGGATAGCCCTGATTGTCGGCATCGAAGAGTGCCGCCGTCCACACCTTGTCGGGCTGGTATTTCTCCAGTCGCAGGATGTTCTCCTCGTAGTGGTTGTTGGCATCGAAGTTGGTCAGGTAGAAGTCACCGTTCTGCAGCACGACGAGAATCTGGTCGTCGTCGAAGAACTCGCCGAGCAGCTCTCCGTGCTCATCGTAGTTCAGACGGTTCACGTCGGGGTCGAACCACACCTTGCGCCCGCCCAGCGTCGAGTGTCCTTGCGACTTCAGCGAGATGCGGTGCACGGGCTTCTTCGTCAGTAGGTTGCCCTTCGATGCACGTCCCTTGATGATAATGTCGGCGAACGAGCGTTCCAGGAACATGTTGGCCCTTGGGTTGGCCGCCACCACCGACGGGTCGAGCGTCACCTTGATCACCTCGGCCTCGCCGTTGGGGTTGGCAGTGAAGTAGAGCACCTTCGAGCCCGGCGTGCCCTGTGTCAGGTCGTTCTCACGGTCACGGGTGATGGACGTGACGTTGAAGCGCTTCATGTAGCAGGGCCCGTTGCGCCCATCGCGGTAGACCACGTTGTAGATGGTGCGCTGGTCGTTCTTCTTGAAGACGCCGAGCCACAGCATGTTCTTGCCGACGAAGAGCTTCTCGGCTACACGTACCACTTTATATTTACCATCACGGAAGAAGATGATGATGTCGTCGATGTCTGAGCAGTTGCAGACGAATTCGTCCTTCTTCAGCCCCGTGCCGATGAAGCCCTCCTGCCTGTTGATGAAGAGCTTCTGGTTGGCCTCAGCCACCTTCGTAGCCTCGATGGTGTCGAAGTTACGAATCTCGGTGAGTCGCGGATGGTCTT
>JAEEGL010921235.1_pt1 | contig 23923 bp, 24 predicted proteins | sample 9134231 | NCBI WGS metagenome assembly JAEEGL01 (sample SAMN16246548, study PRJNA631951) | gut metagenome | biome: gut microbiome; feature: rumen; material: fiber-attached | host: Bos | place: Iran: Karaj | collected 2018-10 | reverse complement strand
TGATGGTGGAAATGGAATTTACGCTATTCTTAATAATCAAGTGACGGTTGGTGGTTTAGATAAAGTTTATAATGTTAAGCCAGTTATTAATATAAAAGGTGATAATTTAGATGGTAGTGGTATTGAAAAGGATCCAGATGTAATAGAAGAAGATTAAATCTTCTTTTTTTATATTATAATAAGCGATAAGGGATGTAATGTGAAGAGAAATGAAGTAGATAGAAGCAAATTGAGTCCTGGTATGAAACAATACATGGAAATCAAAGACCAATATGCTGAAGAATTGTTATTCTTCCGTTTAGGTGATTTCTATGAATTGTTTTTTGAGGATGCTTTACTTTGTAGTAGAGAATTAGAATTAACTTTAACAAGTAAGAATGCAGGTTTAGATGAAAGAGTTCCAATGTGCGGAGTTCCTTTTCATAGTGTTAGACCTTATATTGAGAAGTTAGTTAGCAAAGGTTATAAAATAGCTATTTGCGAACAATTAGAAGATCCTAAGAACGCTAAAGGAATGGTTAAAAGAGGAGTTATTCAAGTTATTAGTAAGGGTACTATAGTTGATTATGAAATGTTAAAGGAATACGATAACAACTATATTGCTAGTATTCTTGATTTTAATAATTTATATACTATTACATATGCTGATATTTCTACTGGTTCTTTTTATATCATGGATGTTATTAAAGACAAAGATAAATTAATTAATGCTATTTTAAATTTAAATCTTAAAGAAGTAATATTTTATGAGGAAGACAAAGATGTAATTGATACTTTAAAAAATAGTTATGATATAGAATGTAGTATTTGTCCTTTCTACTTGGAAGATAAATATGAACATATTTATAAAGATTTAAAAGAAATGAGATATAAATTAGGTGTTAAACATCTAATGTATTATTTAGTTGTAAAACAACTTAAAGAATTGGATCATGTTAAGAATGTAGAAATTGTCTTCCCAGATGATTATTTAGAAATGGATGTTCATTCTATTCGCAATTTAGAGTTGTTTGAAACTTTAAGATTAAAAGAAAGAACTTATAGTTTGATTTGGTTATTAGATAAAACGAAGACTGCTATGGGTAGTAGAACATTAAGAAACTGGTTAGGTAGTCCTTTAAAAGATAAAGAACGTATTACTAGACGTTATGATATGATTGATAAACTTCGTAATGAGTTTATTTTAAAGGAAGAATTAACTCATGAATTAGATGAAGTTTATGATTTGGAAAGACTATGTGGAAAAACAATTAATGGTAATTTAAATGCTAGAGATGTATTACAAATAAAAAGAAGTTTAGGTGTATTACCTAGTATTACTAATAAAATTAAAGAATTAGGTTTTGATTATAAATTAAGTGATGAATCTAAATTATTTGATTTGTTAGAGAAAAGTATTTATGAAGATCCACCAGTTACTTTAAAAGAAGGTTATTTAATCAAGGATGGATATAATAAAGAATTAGATGAACTTAAAGGTATTAGAAGTGGTGGTAAAGAATTTATTGCTTCTTTAGAAGAAACTGAAAGAGAAAGAACTGGTATTAAAACTCTTAAGGTTGGATATAACAAAGTATTTGGATACTATATTGAAGTAAGTAAAGGCCAAATTGATCAAGTTAAAGAAGAATATGGTTATGAAAGAAGACAAACGCTTGCTAATGCTGAAAGATTTATTTCTCCTTTACTTAAAGAAAAAGAGGCATTGGTATTAAATGCTGAAGAGAAAATTATTGAATTAGAGTATAACTTATTTATTGATATTAAAGAAGAAATCAAAAAAGAAATATTTAATCTAAAAGCTATAGCGAGAGATTTAGCAGAATTAGATGCTTTAATTAGTTTGGCTACATGTGCTGATGATTATAGTTTAGTTAGACCAGAAATAATTGAAGAAAGAAGAATTGAAATTGTTGATGGTCGTCATCCAGTTGTTGAGCGAGTATCTAAAGCAGAATATGTTCCTAATGATTGCTTGATGAGTGAAGATGTTAATACTTTATTAATTACAGGACCTAATATGAGTGGTAAATCTACTTATATGCGTCAGTTAGCAATTATCATTATAATGGCTCAAATGGGTTCTTTTGTACCTTGCAAGAGTGCTAAATTACCAATATTTGATAAAATATTTACTCGTATTGGTGCTTCTGATGATTTAGTTTCAGGTGAATCAACATTTATGGTTGAAATGAAAGAAGCAAGAAATGCTATTATGAATGCTACTGATAAGTCATTAGTTTTATTTGATGAATTAGGTAGAGGGACAGCAACTTATGATGGTATTAGTCTTGCACAATCAATTCTTGAATATGTGAATAAAAAGATTAAGTGTAAAACTTTATTTAGTACACATTACCATGAGTTAACTAGTTTAGATGAACTATCTGGTATAAAAAATGTCCATGTTGAAGCTTATGAAAAAGATGGTAATGTTACCTTCTTACATAAAGTTAAAGATGGAGCAGTAGATAAATCTTATGGTATTCATGTTGCTAAACTTGCTGGTATGCCAAAAGAACTTTTGGATAGGGCAGAGGAAGTATTAAATTACTTTGAGAATAATGGCAAAAAAAGTGATGTTACTACTTCTAATCAACTTGCTTTTGATTTTTCAGAACCTGAGGAATCAGAAGTAGAAAACAAATTAAAAGATATTGATCCATTAAAAGTGACTCCTATGGAAGCTATTAATATATTGTATGAATTAAAGGAGATAAGTAAGAAATAATGTATAATGAAGATTATTTTTACGGTATTAGTGATTTAATGCATTTTAATGTCTATGCTACACTTTTAAAAAATGATATTAAATTAGAAGAAAGAGTAGTAATTAAGGTGTTTAAAAAAGATGATCAAGTTGTAGTAATAGAAAATAATAAGGGAGTAGATATAGTTTTAAAAGATACTCGTACTAACAAAAATGATGATTTGATGACTTATGATTTGATATTTTTAAAAACTTTGGAAAGATATATTAGTGATTTTGAAATGCCAAATATGATATATGAATATATAGAAGGCATCGGATCTTGGTATCGTGTTAAAGTTGATGGTTATAATCCTTTAGATAAAATAATGAAACCATTTTATTTAAAGAAAAAGGTTAAGAAAGAAAACTTATATAAGTATTGTGAATCGCCAGAAGATTTAGAAAAACTTAATAAGTTTTATGACCTAACTAAAGGATTAATTAAATTTAATAAACCAAATGATATAAAAAAACTATTCTCAATTATGGAGAAATAGTTTTTTTATTTTATTTATGATATTATACAAATGAGGGATTACAATGGAAATAAGAAGAGTTGAACCAGTAGTTAAAACTACTTTGGATTTAAAAAAAGATAAAGAAAAACAAAATGAAGAAAAGAGACAAGCTTTGTTACAAAAGAAGAGATTATTAGAAGAGATGAAGAAAATAGAAGGTAAAGGAACAAAGTTTGATAAAAGAATATAGTTCTTCAATTTTCTAGGCATTTATGTTATAATTTTTTCTGTGAGGTGTATACTTATGGGCAAATCAAGAAGTGAGTTAAGAGAAAAAGCAATGGTTATCCTTTATCAATTAGATATCTTAAAAAACAACAGTATTGATTATAATATTGAGAATATCATATCTGAGAATTTAGAAGTAGATAACGAATTTGTTAGAAATTTAGTTTATGGTGTTGTTACTCATTTAGATGAATTAGATGAAACAGCTAATAAGTATATGAAAAATTGGACGATAGATCGTATAGATAAAACTGGAGCTGCAATTTTAAGAATTGGTTTGTATGAAATTCTATTTGAAGATACACCTAATATTGTTGCTATTAATGAAGCTGTTGAGCTTGCTAAGAAGTATAGCGATGATAATGTAAGAAAAATTGTTAATGCAGTTTTAGATAAAGTAAATAATGATAATTAAAAAAAGAACACTTAGTGTTCTTTTTATATTGCTCTATATAAATCTTTACCTTTTTCTGGATTTTTAGGATCAATACGATCAGTAAATAGTATTCCATCTAAATGATCTAATTCATGTTGAAAGCAAACAGACAATTCTTCACGAACTCTTAATTCATATTGTTCTCCTTCTTCGTTATAAGCTGTAAGACGCATTCTAGCATGTCTTGGTACAATACCACAAGTAGGGCGATTGATACTTAAGCAGCCTTCGCCTTCTTCAATATATACTAATTCTTCTGATGTTGATTTGATTTTTGGATTGATAACGATGTAACGATCAAATTTACCATCTTCAACTTCATATACAATAACAAAGATTCTTTTAGGGATTCCTAATTGAATGAAAGATAATCCCATACCAGCTCTTAATTCATATTTTTCTGATATTTCTTCGATTTGAGACATTTCTAGATAATCCATCGCATCATGTATTAGTTTTTTTGTTTCTTTATCTAATGGAAAGGATACGTCTTGACTCTTTGTATGTAGTATTCTATTAGATTTTTTATCTTGATCATCTAAAATCTCAATTTTTGGTAATTCTTTTGGTAGTTTTGACATATGTATCACCTGCTTGTAACATTTTAGCAAAAAATGTATGAAAATACAAATTAAAACTCCATTTTTAGGCCAAAAAGGTTGTCTAGTTTTTGACATATGAAGATTAATAGAAAATGTCTCTATGGTTTTTTTATGATAAAATTAGAATAGGAGTGAATATAATGAAGAAAGTTTTAAAAAATATTAATTATCCTTTATTACTATTAACTATTATTTACTCTGTTTTTGGTTGCATAATGGTTTTTTCAGCTTCTAGTGTAGCTGCTGTTTTAAGATATAAAGTTTCAACTAATTACTTTTTTATTAGACAAATAATATGGGTACTAATCGGAGGATCTGCTGGAATAGTAGCAATGTTCTTTCCAACTAAATCCTATAAGTATTTTAGTAAGATTTCAATGTGGATTGTACTTATATTGTTGATATTCTTATTTGCTGTTGGTCGTATTGCTGGTGGTGCTCAATCTTGGTATCGTGCAGGTTTCTTTAATATTCAACCGACAGAACTTGCAAAAATGGTTTTAATTATTTATTTAGCTGTTTATTATCATCGAGTTTCTTTAAAGAAAAAGATAACATTGTTTAATATGTTATATCCTTTGATTTTTGCTTTTGCATTTATAGTATTAATTGGATTGCAACCAGACTTAGGTGGTGCGTTTATTCTTGCTGGTATTACTGGTTTAATATTCTTATCAATTCCGATTGGTAAAAAACATAAAAGAACCATCTATAAAGTTGCTGCAGGTTTAGGTATTTTTATTTTATTCATGGTATTAGTAATGGGCAAGAATATCTTACAATCATATCAAGTTAAGCGTTTGATGTATTTCCAAAATCCATGTGATAGGTATGCTGATACAGAAGGAACTGGATATCAAGTATGTAATGGTTATATTGCAATTCATAATGGTGGCTTAACTGGTGTTGGTCTTGGTAAATCAAGTCAAAAGTATTTGTATTTACCAGAGGCACATACAGACTTTATTTTTCCTATTATTTGTGAAGAATTAGGTTTAATAGTTGGTATAATTGTAGTACTCGGTTATTTTATAATGTTAATTATTATTTTATCGATAGCTAAGAATGCTGTAACTCTTAGAAATAGTATTTTGGCTTATGGTATATTTGCATATTTATTATTGCATATTTTAATTAACTTATTAGGTGTTCTCGGTTTAATACCATTAACTGGTGTTCCGTTACCATTATTAAGTTATGGTGGTTCTTATAATATTGTTGTTCTTGCTGCTTTAGGTATTGTTCAAAGAATTAATATTGAAAACAAGAATGATCGAATTATGGAAAAGATTAAAAAATTATAGCATCTTCGGATGCTTTTTTTTGTGAAAAAAAAGGAAATTGAACTTCGACGGATAATATATAGGGTGAAGGGAGGTTTCTATGTTAGATATTATAAAAGATTATAAAGCATATATAATCGGAGGTTTAACTTTACTAATTATCTTTATATTAAGTGGTTTTCTTTTTTTTAAGTCTGATAAAAAAGAAGAGAATTTAGAGGAAGAGAGAATAGTTGAGAAAGTAGAGGTTAAAGAAAAGAATGTTCAAGAAGAAAAACCAGTGTATTTTAACGTTGATGTTAAAGGTACTGTAAAAAAACCTGGTGTATTTAATGTAAAAGAAGGTAGTATTATTAATGATGTACTAAAACTAGCAGGTTTAAAGAGTAATAGTTCTACAAAATATATTAATCTTAGTAAGAAAGTTGTAGATGAAATGGTTATTTATGTTTATTCTAAAAGTGAGATAAAGAAACTCACAGAGATTAAAAAAGAGGACTGTTTTACAAATGAAGTTGATATTAGTGAGTGTGATGGAGCAAGTATTATTATTCCAGGAGAATCTAATAGTTCTAGTTCTAATAATAATAGCAATAGTCCTGTTCCTGGAAAAGTAAACATTAATACAGCAACAAAAGAACAGTTAATGACTTTAACTGGTATTGGTGAATCTAAAGCCCTAGCAATTATTAAATATCGTGAAGAAAATAATGGTTTTAAAGATATTAGTGAAATAATGAATGTGTCTGGTATTGGAGAAGCTTTATATAACAAAGTTAAAGATAATATTACAATCTAAGTACTTATATCTATTATTATTCTTTTTCGTAAGTGTTTGGGTATTCTTGGGCAATATTAGAAAACATGAAAGTATATATGATCTTAATGACAATGAATTTATTATGAGAATAACTAATATTAAGAGTAAGGATAATAAAGTTACTTTGTATTTAGATGGTAAAGAAAAACTAGTAGCCACTTATTATTTAAAAGAAGGAGAAGAAAACTGTTTTGAGTATGGAGAATTAATTAGAATTAAAGGAACTCTTAAAGTTCCTTTTAATAATACAATTCCCCATACTTTTAATTATAAAAAGTATTTAGAACGAAGAAATATTCATTATATTTTAAAGATTGATTCGTATGAATTAAGAGAGAAATCTAGCGGTTTATATAAGATTAAGAATAGTATCGTTAAAAGGATTAATTCGATTGATAAAACTGGTTATATGAAAGCTTTTATTATTGGCGATAAATCGATAATAGATGAGGATGATTATGATAATTATCAAGGTATTGGTATTACCCATTTGTTTGCTATTTCTGGGATGCATATTGGTGTTTTAAGTGAAATAATGGTGATTGCTCTAAAGAAGGTTAAAAACGGCTTAAAATACCTAATTATTGATGTTTTATTAATCGCTTATGGATTTATTGTTTGTTTTCCGGCTTCTATATTGAGATGTATTATATTTTATGTTTTAAATAGTATTAATAAGATTTTTAATTTGGATGTTGATGGTAAGAGAATCCTTTTACTTACAATATTTGTAATTATGTTTATCAATCATAAAGTTATATATGATATTGGATATTGGTATTCTGTTTGTACTGTTGGAGGAATTATCTTTTGTAATAGTTTTATTAATGATAATAATATATTATTTAGTTCTTTTAAATTATCATTAATAGCTTTTTTATTTAGTTTACCAATTAGCTTGTTTTCTTTTTATGAATGTAATATGTTGAGTATGTTTTATAATATGTTCTTTATTCCTTTTGTTAGTTTGGTTGTTTATCCTTTATCATTAATCTCATTTCTTCTTCCTTTTATATATCCACTTTTTAATTATTCAATTAAAGTTATGGAATGGATTGGAAGTATCCTAAGAAGTTTTAATTACTTTAATATTTATATGTCTTTTAATTTAATAGAAGTTTTATTGTTTTATTTTGGTTTGTTGATTGTTTTTGTTAAACAACAAAAACAGCTCTTGTGTTTATTAATTGTTATTGTTTTATTGGATATTATTATTCCTTATTTTGATAAATCTAGTTATATTTATTATTTAGATGTTGATCAAGGCGATTCAACTTTAATAGTGGGTGCTAATAAGAAAAGTATTACTTTAATTGATACAGGTGGTATTCAAGATGAAAAGATTAGTAAAAGGTATATGCCTTTATTTAAGTATTTAGGAATTAAGAAAATAGATTATTTAGTTCTAACACATGGTGATTATGATCATATGGGTGAAGCTACTAATCTTATAGATAATTTCAATGTTAAAAAAGTAGTTTTTAATTATGATGAATATGATGAACTTGAAAAAGAACTTATAAAAGTATTAAAACATAAAAGAATTAATTATTATCATGGTATTAATAAATTGGATAAACTAGTTTTTTTAAATTCTCGAGTTTTTGATAATGAAAATGATAATAGTAATGTTATTTATATGAGAATTGGTAAGTATAGGTTTTTATTTATGGGTGATTCTGGAGTTGATAGAGAACAAGAAATAATTAATAAATATAATCTAGGTAATATTGATTTTTTAAAAGTAGGACATCATGGAAGTAGGACTAGTAGTTCTAAAACATTTATTAATAAAATTAATCCTAAATATTCTATTATTAGTGTTGGTAGATATAATAGGTATGGTCATCCTAATAAAGAAGTACTTAAGAATTTAAGGTATTCAAAAGTATATCGTACAGATCAAGATGGAAGTGTTACTGTAATTATAAAAGGGAATAAATTGAAGATTGAAACAAGTTTAGCATCTTAGGGTTGCTTTTTTAGGTTCTCTTACATATAATAAACACCACCTAGGGGGATTATAATGGAAAAGTATTTGGGTATTGTTAAATTAGTAGTGGAAGGAATGAATGGTGTTAGCTATAAGTTGCTAACTAAATCTTATGATGATCCAAATCTATTGAAGGATTGGTTTTCGTTGTATCCTTATTCAGAACGTATTATTCTACTTAATAATAAAGAGTTAGAATCAATGTTTAGTTCATTTAAAGATTTAACACCTGTTTCTCAAATGGAAAAAGAACACTATGAAGCAGCTCAAGACGTTTACGATGGATTATTTAAGAATAAATAATCTTTTTATATGTTATAATAATTGCAGGTGGTTTTATGGAAAATATTTATTTGATTAGTTCCTCTAGCTATCGTTTAATGGAAGAGGAGATTAAGAAGATTGTTAAAGATAATCTCTATACTAGTTTTGATCTTAATTATCAAACTATTGATGATGTTATCGATGAAGCTAGTTATTTTTCTTTATTTGATGAAGATAAATATTTGGTAATAAAAAACGCCAATATGTTTGGAACGACTAGAAAAAAAGAAGTCGATGATGAAGAAGAAAAAACATCTAAAAAAGATGAACGATTAATCAGTTATTTGGAAAACCCTAATCCTAAAACCATTTTAATTTTTACAACATATAATAAACCTAATAGTAAAAAGAAAATTGTTAATATTATTAAGGATCGATATAAACTTATTAGAATTGAGGATTTAAAACCATCTGAAGTATTTGCTAAATTAGAAAAGGTTTTTAAAGATGATGGATACAAGTGCAGTAAAGATACTTTGTATTATATTATTAATAATTCGCTAAATAATTATGACCTTTCTTATAATGAAATTGATAAGATTAAACTTTATTATGGTAAAGGTTGCGAAGTAAAATTAGATGATGTTAAGCAAATTATTAGTAGGGCAGTTGATGATAATAGTTATCGATTTGTCGATAATGTAGTTTTAAAAAACATTAAAGATTCATTTAAGTTGTATGAAGATTTAATGCGACAGAAAGTTCAACCTGTGATGCTTTTAGCTATGTTAGCAAAAGAATTTAGAAATATGTTAGTTTATAAAAAATCATATAAATCGATGAGCAAACAAGAAATTATCAAAATGTTAGAATTGAGATATGAGTTTCAATTGGATAAATCAATTAATAATTCTCATAATTATTCTATTCAAGAATTAGAAGATATATTAGTTTATTTAGCTGATTTAGATTATAAAATCAAGAGTGGAAAAATTACTGATAAGAGAGCTTTAGAATTAGTTATTCTTTATTTAAACAAATAAAAAAAGGTATTTTTAATACCTTTTATTTTTTTGCCAATTCTAATATTTTTTCTGTATTTTTAAAACTCATTTTAGCTATATCGTTTAAGATGTCTTTACCATATTTTTTGACTAGAGTTGCTCCGACTTCATCTACTAAAGAAGAAGCACCAAGAGGCATCTCAATATTAAATCTTTCAGATAAAGCTTTCATTTCTTTTAAGAATATATATCTACTAATGATTGAAGATGCTGCTACACTTAAACATTGATCTTCAGCTTTTGTAATAAATGTTATGTTTGTTACTTTTTCTGGAACTTGATTTAAGTGAGCATAGTAACTTTTTTCTGGTTCAAATTGATCTATTACTATTTTAGAATATTTAACACCATCTTTTTTTATTACAGATAGTAAACATTTATTATGTAAGATAGCTTTAATCTTGTTCATGTTGATGTCTGTACTATGATATGAGTTATATTCTTTATTTGATAATACTATTGTAGTATGAGGAATCTTTTTTATTAATTCAGGTGCTATTTCTTTTATTTTGTCATCAGTTATTTTTTTAGAATCTCTTACACCTAGTTCTTCTAGGTAAGGGATGTTTTCTTTAGAAACATATGATGCTGTTACAATTAATGGTCCAAAGTAATCTCCTGTACCAACTTCATCTGAGCCAACACTTGATTCATTAATAAAGATTTTCTTGTCTTCTTTTTTATCTTTTTCTTTTTTATCTTTACCATTAGTATCAATTATTTTACCGTTTAATACTCTTTCTTGCTCTGTCCAGTAACTAGCTTCGATGTCTGCTCCAATTCCTTGGAACATTACTTTTCCTGATTCATATAGGGTAGTTACACAATCGAAATCTTTTACTTGGAAGATAGCATAGGGTGGAGTTTTTTCGCATTTCATTGGTTCATAATGTTCAATCATCATTTGTTTGATGTTGTCACTAACTTTGAAAACAATTGTAACTGGTTTGAATGAGTTTTTCATATAAAACACCTCGTATTCATCTTAACATATTTTGTATACAAATTCATCATTTATGTATTATAATTAATAATAGGAGTGGTAGGGATGAAATTTCATTTAGATTTTAGCAATCCCAAAGTTGCTATTGTTAATATTATTATAATATTATTTTTGATTTTAGGAACCTATGATGGTTATAAAAAAGGTATATTTGAAAGTTTTTTTAAAACTTTGGCTTTTATTTTATCGGCTTATTTAGCGTTTATGTTTAAAGATAATCTTTCGGTAATATTTTATAAATATCTACCTTTCTTAACCTTTGGTGGTGTATTTAAAGGTATTACTGCTTTGAATATTTTACTTTATGAATTATTGGCATTTATTATTATTTTTATCGTCTTGATGATAATAATTAATTTAATACTTAAAATGACACAAGTAATTGATAGGTTAGTTAAGCATTTACCTTTAGTTGGTTTTATTGATCACCTAATAGGTGCAGTATTTGGATTTATTCAATCAATATTAATTCTATATTTAGTTGTATTTGTCTTTAAGTTTGGATGTAATTTATTTGGATTTGGTGTTGAGCCATCTCTTGCTGATGATGTTATGAATATTCCCGTACTTAAAGAAAAATTTGGTAATTCTTTAGATGCCTTTAATGATATTGTTCAATTAAAAGCTGATAATGAAGAATTATCTAAAGAAGAATTTAATAATCGCGCTATTAAAGTTTTATTAGATAAGAAAGTAATCTCTCGTGATAATTTAGATGTTTTAATTGAAAAGAAAAAGATTACTTATAATGAAGAATAAAAAGACCAATTGGTCTTTTTTTTATCTATTTGGATTGTATCCAATTTCTTGATAACTTAAATCATCTGGATTTATACCAATATTTTTACGATAAAGTGATACCATATCGTTTAATGTAACACTTGAAAGCATATATATTAGTTTACCAAGTTTCTTGTAATCATTATCGTCGATACATTGAATGTAGTAATCACGCATTTCAGGTGTAATTAGTATTGGTGCCATTTGATTCTTGATAAGATGAGTATTAAGTATAATTCTACCTGTACGGCCATTTCCGTCTTCAAAAGGATGGATTCTTTCAAATTCGATATGGAATTTTGCTTCACGTTCACAAATAGCATTTAGATATTCTTCTTTTTCTTCTTCGGTTACAAAGCTACCATTGTATTCTGGAATATCTTGTGCCCATTCGTTATTATATTTATGCATTAATTCTTGCATTCTAACAGGAACATATTCTTTTGGACATGTTTCAAATGGACAGTCATTGATTTGATTATTAGTTGATTTATAACCTTCGTGAACTTGTGAATTATTAACTGTTCTATTTATTTCTTTTATTTCAGATACAGTTATATCATCTAAACCAAGTGCATATTGAAAAGCTTCATTATTTGCTTTTTTAAGTAATTTAGCATTTAGGTCTGCTTGAACTTTTCCTAATATTAGTTGTCGTAATTCTTGTGCTTTAGATAATAGTGTTTCGCTTTCATATGATTCTCCTGTAAGTTCACCATTTTCTTGAGCACGTTGAAATTCTACTGTATTACGATATGGTCTTACACAACCGATGATAAATCTTTCAAAAGCTTCTAGGCCAGGTACTTCTATACCATCTTCATTTATAAAACTTTTTTCTGGTATTTGGTAATAAAGTAGAGCACTTTTGGCTTCTAGGAGTCTTTGTTGTAATAGTTGTTGATCTTGTGGATTGTCACTATTTTTTAATTTTTCTGCATATACTGTACTTCTTGGGGAGATAAAATCTTTTAGTTTTCTAGCGAATAGTTTACTTTCTTCGAAAGACTTTTCAAAGGAAAGACTACTGTGAGCAAAAGACTCACCAAAAATATTCTTTATATAGTCTTCAAAGAATTCTTCACTAAAAGGAATGTTAGCAATTCTTGGCATTCAAATTACCTCCTTCAAACTATAATAATTATAAAATATATCATGTTTTTTGTCTAATTTTGCTATAATATAATTGTGGTGGTTTACATGGAATTGAAAGATGTTATAAAAAATAGAAGAAGTATTAGAAAGTATAAAAACGGAGAAATTGATAATAATATTTTAAGAGATGCTATTAATTATGGAATTATGGCTCCAAGTGCTCATAATAGACAACCTTGGGTTGTAAAAATAGCTTCTACTGAACAAAAGAATCTGATTGCTAAAGCTTTGCTGAATAAGACAAAGAATATTCCTGGTCATACAGGTCCTAATACAGCGAGTATTATGGAAGAAGTCCCTAATTTGTTAGTTATATTTATTGATAATCAAGTTAAAGAAAATAGGGATCATGATATTTTAAGTATTGGAGCTTTTATTGAAAATATTATTTTGTATTTAACTGATTTAGATATTGGTACTTTATGGATTGCTAATACTGATAATGTTAAAGATGAAATTAAAGAAATAATTGAAACAGATTTAGAATGTGTTTCTTGTATTGGAGTGGGATATAAGGACCAAGAACCTAATCCACGTCCTAGAAAGAGTATAGAAGATATAACAATATAAAAAGACCTTTTAAAGGTCTTTTATTGCTTCTTTAGCCGCCTCTAGATAAGCTCTTAAGAGATTACCAGCTCCTAGTTTAGTTCCACCAAAGTATCTTACAACAACTACTAGGATGTTTTTTAGGTTTCTCATTTCTAATAAGTTATAGATTGGTAAGCCAGCAGTATTAGTTGGTTCTTTATCATCACTTTTACCTGCTGTATTAGAGAGAATATAAGCATAAGGAGCATGTCTTGCTTTTTTGTGTTCTTCTTTTAAGGCTTCAATTACTTGTTTTACTTCTTCTGTTGTTTCTACTTCATATGCATATCCTAAAAATTTTGACTTTTTAATTTCTATTTTTGATTCATTTAATAGTTTCATAGACATCACATAGTTATTATAACACAAATATGTTATAATTCTTATAGCTTGGAGGGATTCTTATGTATAATATTTTGTTTGTGTGTTATGGCAATATCTGTAGAAGCCCAATGGCTGAAATGATTTTTAAAGATCTTATTTATAAAAATAGTAAGAGATATCTAATAAACTGTGAGAGTATGGCAACAAGTATGGAAGAGCTAGGTAATGATATTTATCCTAAAGCTAAGAGAAAATTAGAAGAAATGAATGTTCCTGTTGAAAGACATATTGCTCGTCAGTTTAAGAAAAGTGATTACGATAAGTATGATTTAATTATTGTTTTTGAAGAAAGAAACAAAAGAGATATAATCAACATAATAGGCGAAGATGTTGATAATAAGATTCATTTAATTCTAGAATATACTGATAGTTTAAAAGATATAGATGATCCTTGGTATACTGATGATTTTGATATAGCATATGATGAGATTAATAAAGGATGTTTAGGATTATTTGATTACTTAGTAGAAAAGGGGAATAAAGATGAGATTTAAAGAGAAGTTATCATTAGTTCCTCATAAACCTGGTTCTTATCAAATGAAGGATAAGAATGGTGTAATTATTTATGTTGGTAAAGCTAAAGACTTAAATAAAAGATTACATTCATATTTTAATAGAGAACATACTGGTAAGACTGCTAAGATGGTTTCTTTAATTGATGATTTTCAATATGTAGTTGCATCTTCTGAATTAGAAGCATTTATTATTGAAATTAATCTTATTAAAGAATTTAAACCTAAATATAATATTATGCTTATGGATGATAAAAGTTATCCATATATTGAGTATATTTCTAAACCTTATCCAAGACTTAAGATTAGTAGATATTTAAATATACGTAAAAGAGATAATAAGATGTTATTTGGGCCTTATCCTAATGCTTATGCTGCTAGAAGAATTGTTAATTTAATTAATAGATTATATCCTTTAAAGAAATGTGAAGGTAATCCTAAAGAATTATGTCTTTATTATCATATAGGCGAATGTTTAGGATATTGCGTTAATAAAATTGATTCTAATAAGTTAGAATCTATGGAAGAAGAAATACTATCTTTCTTAAAAGGTAATGATGACATTTTAAGAAATAAGATAATGGATAAGATCAATGGATATAGTGAAGCTATGAATTATGAAATGGCTTTGGATTTAAAAAAAGAATTAGAGTATATTGATATTGTCTTATCTAAGCAAAAAGTTGAATTACATGATTTTGTTAATCGAGATGTTATTGCATATTATGTCGATAATGGTTATATATCAATTGAGATACTATTTATCCGTAATGGTAAGTTATTAAATCATAAGAATGTTATTTATCCATTGAATTTAGATGTTGAAGATGAAGTAGAAAACTATATAGCGCAATTCTATATGCGTAATGAAATACCTAGAGAAATCTTAATACCTGAAGAATTAAATAGAAATAATATTGCTAGTATAGTTGAAACAAATATTTTGACGCCACAAAAGGGAACTAAGAAAGGTTTACTTAAGATGGCTTACGATAATGCTAAACTAAATTTAAAGAACAAGTTTGAAGAACTACAACACGACGAGAATAGAACAGTGACTGCTAATGAAGAATTAAGAGAATTATTAAATATAGATAAATTAGATCGTATTGATGTGTTTGATAACTCTAACTTGTTTGGTAGTTTTGCAGTTTCTGGAATGGTAGTTTATATTGATGGTAAACCCGCAAAGAATGAGTATCGTAAGTATAAAGTATCTGTTGATGTTAATGATGATTATAATACAATGAAAGAAATATTATATCGTCGTTATCAAAGGGCTTTAGTAGAAAAAACAAGTTTACCTGATCTTATTATTGTTGATGGTGGTGAAAATCAAATTAGAGCTGCTAAGGATATATTATCTTCTCTTAGAATGAATATTAAGATAGTTGGTTTAAAGAAAAATGATAAGCATCGTACTAATGATTTAGTTGATAGTGATTTAAATGTTATTGAATTAGATAGAACAAGTAATGTATTTCATTATTTAACTAGAATGCAAGATGAAGTTCATAGATTTACTATTAACTATCATCGTCAATTAAGAAGCAAGGGAAGTATTGGTAGTATTTTGGATGATATAGAAGGTATAGGTCCTACAAGAAAGAAAGCTTTGATTAAAAAGTTTGGTAGTGTTCTTAAGATGCAAAACGCTTCTATTGAAGAATTAGCTTCCGTAATACCTCAAGAGGTTGCCGAAAATCTAAAAAAATATTTGGAAGAAAAATATAAAGATAAGAACTAATATAAAAGACACATGTTGTGTCTTTTTTCTTGTTTATGATTTTTAAATATTGTATACTTATATTAGAATAAAATAGAGAAGTAGGGTTGTTTATGGAATTAACGTATAAGTTTAATAATGATGAAAAAAAGATTGCTATTTCGAAGATAGATTATTTAGAACCAGAAAATATAGTTGTGTATGTTCGTGAAGGTGATAGTGTTTATGTTAATGATGGAGAGTATGTTTATACTAACCAATTACTTAAAGAATCTGTTAATGGTATTAAATCATATGCTACTATTTCTGGAGATGTAGATTATAAAGATGGAGTAATCAAAATCATTAATGATAAGACTAATTCTGCTTTTGTTAGTGAAGAAGCTTTAAAAAGTATTGATAATGTTAAAAAAGAAGAATTGATTAGAGCTTGTGAAAATTTAGGAATTGATTATGAAAATAAATTAATCGTTAATAAATTAAAGGATCCTTGCAAAGTTTTGGTTGTTAATGCTTTAGATGTTGAACCATATCAATTTAATAGTAATTATTTAGTACAAGATAATATTACTAATCTTTTGGATATTATGAATTTATTCTGTAAGAGATTTGATATTAATGTTCACTTGTTATTGTCTAAGTATGATGATAATAATGTTGATGCTGTCAATCAAGTCATAGATAAGTATCCTGATATTAGTTTCAAAGTTATTCCTGAAGTATTCCCAAATAATACTAATCAAGTATTAGCTAAAAAGTATTTTGATAGTTATCGTTATGAAGACATTTTGTTTTTAGATGCTTTTGCATTATTTAAAATTTTTACTGCTGTTAAAGATGGACTTCCAGTTTCTGAAAGATATATTACTGTTTGCTATGACGGTGCTAATCAAGTATTTGTTGTTAAAACTAAATATGGTGCTAATGTGGGAGAGATGCTTCGTAATGGAGTTAAAGATGATTTAGTAGATGTTGATGTTTATTTAAATAACTTTATGAGAAGTGTTCCTTGCCCTAATATTGATGATTTAATTGTTACAGATAATATTAGAAGTATATTTATATTCCCACATAAGGAAATTAGACCTTCAAAATGTATTAAATGTGGTAAATGTGTAGATATATGTCCAATTGGAATTAATCCTATGGCTAAAAAATTAGATCCTAATTGTATTAGATGTGGCTTATGTAATTTTGTTTGTCCTGCTAATATAAATTTGATAAATAGAGAAAAGGATATAGAGGAGTAGGGTTATGAAAAAAGGTTTTTTAAAAAATAATAAGATATTTAAAATTAATTTGTTTTATGTATTAAGTTTATTACCAATTATTGCTTTTGCTTATTATAAAAATGGTTTTATTCCTGCTCAAAAAGGAGTTATTCCTTATTGGTTTGGAACTCAATATTTTGTTATTCCTATTGTAATTTTTTTCTTAAGTTATGTATTTGAAGTATATTACTATAATGCAATTAAAAAAGAAGAAGATTTAAGTAGTGTTTATAATTCTATTGCTCCATTTATTAATGTACTATGTTATTTAGTTACTGCACCAATGCATAAACTATATATTACAATTCCTATATTAGTTGTTGTTGATGTAGTATTAAAGTTTTTAGATAAAAAAGTAACAGTTAATCAAGTGGCTTTGTATAAATGTCTTATATTTGGATTAATTGGTTTAATTATTGGTACTAAGGGTTATGCTAATTATTATGAAATTGATTTAATAGATAAAGTTACTAATCCTGCTTTACTATTTATTGGTAAGGGAATTGGAGAGATTGGAACTACTAGTACATTATGTGCTTTAATTGGTTATTTAATTTTAATGTTTAATAGTTATTATAAAAAAGAAATGCCAATTATAGCTTGTCTTGGATATGCAATGGTTGTATTAATTTTATTCTTTGTAGGTAAGATTACGACAACTGAGATATTGGTTAATATTTTCCGTAGTGGATTTATATTTGCGATGGTTTATGTACTTGCTTTATCTAATGCAACCCCAATTGTTAGAACGGGTAGAGTATTATTTTCTTTAATAGTTGGTATTATCTGTGGTGTACTTGTAAATATATTTGAATTATATATTGGTATTTATATTACTATATTAGTATTTAGTTTATTGGTACCTTTATTTAATAAATTCAGATTCTCAATTGGTAAATAAGGAACATAGTTCCTTTTTTATTTGTATTTTTATTTATTTTTATATATAATTAGGTAGTTATTTGGGGTGATACCATGGATATTAAAGAATTTGATTATGATTTACCACAAGAGTTAATTGCTCAAACTCCATTAGAAAAGCGTGACTCTTCAAGACTATTAATTATGGATAAGAATTCTGGTGAATTAGTTCATGAACATTTTAATAATATTATTGATTACTTAGTACCCGGAGATGTATTAGTTTTGAATGATACTAAAGTTATTCCTGCTCGATTAATTGGGGTTAAGGAAGAAACTGGTGCTGTTATTGAAATCTTACTGTTAAAAGATTTGGGTTCTAATAAGTGGGAATGCTTAAGTAAACCTGCTAAAAGATTAAAAATTGGTACAATTATTTCTTTTGGTAATGGAGAATTAAAAGCTAAAGTAATTGAAAAATTTGATGAAGGTTTAGTTCATTTAGAACTTTTATATGATGGAATTTTAATGGAAATACTAGATAAATTAGGTACAATGCCATTACCTCCATATATTCATGAAAAGTTAATTGATCAATCTAGATATCAAACTGTTTATGCAAAAAATATAGGTAGTGCTGCAGCTCCAACTGCTGGCTTACATTTTACTAAAGAGTTATTAAAGAAAATAGAAGATAAAGGAATTATTATTACTTATGTTACATTACATGTTGGATTAGGAACTTTTAGACCTGTTGAAGTAGATAATATTTTGGAACATCATATGCATAGTGAGTTTTATGTTATGAATGATGAAACTGCTAAGATATTAAATAAAGCTAAAGAAGAGGGAAGAAGAATTATTGCCGTTGGTACTACTAGTACAAGAACTTTGGAAACTATTGTAACTAATAATGGTAAATTTATAGCTACAAGTGGTAATACAGATATATTTATTTATCCTGGATATGAGTTTAAGGGCATCGATTGCTTAATAACTAATTTCCATTTACCAAAGAGTACTTTAGTTATGTTAGTTTCTGCTTTAAGTAGTAGAGATAATATTCTAAAAGCGTATAAAGAAGCAATAAAAGAAAAGTATAGATTTTTTAGTTTTGGCGATGCAATGTTTATTACTAACAATATAAATAAAGATACTAAATAGTATCTTTTTTTGTTATACTTAGGATGGAGTTGAAGTGTATGGCAAAAGAGAAAATTGAATTACTATCTGTAGATGGTGGTTCAGATGATACTAGCGAAAGTAAAACCGTTACTAAAAGATCACCTAAGAAAAAAGATTTTGAAGATGAACCTTTGATGCTTGGTGATGATAATAAGAAGAAGTTTGTTTTTAATAAGAAAACAATTATCATTATTGTACTTGTTATTTTAGTTATTTTAGTAGCAGGTATTATTAATAATCATAAACATAAAGGGGAAAAGAAAGTAGCTGATAATAAAACTGGTGAAAAAATTCTTAAAGAAGATATTCATTATGTAATATGTTCTAATCCTAAAATAAAATATCATGGTTATGATTCTTATTATGAGTTGAAATACATTAATAATCAGTTTGATAGTTATACTTTTAGTTTTATTTTAGATAAAGGTGTAGAACTTGCTGATAAGGATGCTTGGTGGTATGTAGAGTATTATCAAACTAGAATGCAGTTTGTTCCTGATAAGAGTGGATACACAAGAGAAAATTTAAATGGACCATACCAATACAAAGTTTATTACACTTTAACCGCTGATCATTATTGTGAAAGACTTGATGGATGCGATGATACACAATTAAAATGGGATCATGTAGATGAAATGATACCCGATTTTGAAGAACAACTTAATCTTAAGTGTACAAAACGCTAGAATAGGAGTATATTTTTATGGCAAAAGAAGATATTGAATTATTAACTGTTGGTGGTAATGATGACATATATAATGAACCTAAAAAAAAGAATAATAAAAAGAGACCAAAATCTAATCTAAAGATTGATTTTAGTGATAAAAGAGTTAAAATTGCTGTTGGAGTATTAATTGTTATTGTGGTTTTACTTTTATTATTTCCACTTATAAAAGGAAAAGGTACAAAGAGTTTAAGTAATAAGGAAAAAGAAGAGTATACTAGTCTTTATAACAAAATATTTGATAGTGAGTTAGATATCGATGAAGGATATAATATTTCTTTTATTGATTTAAATGATGATGTTATTCCTGAGATGATTGTAAAGTATGGTAAAGCTATTTATCGTGTATATACTATTCGAGATAATAAAACATTAGAAATTCAAGGATTTCATATTGATGGCGATATAGATCCGGATTATGAAAATGGTCAATTTAAATTGTTCTTTGATCGAAAGGAAAAGAAACCTGTTTGGTTTTTCCTTACTGGAGAAATCTATTATAGAATGAATGAGATTATTGACAAAGATTATTATGAACGTTTTTATACAAACTCATACGAAATAAATAAAGAGTATTCTCCTATGATTACTACAATTGATTTTAAAAGTATTCATTCAGCTAATGTAACTGACATCATTAAAGAAATGATTGGTAAAGAAAACTATAAAACAAAGTATGATTTAAAAGAAGTAAAGAAAAGAGCCAAGAATTTACAAGCTCATATGGTTGTCTGTACAGGAAGTTCTATGACTGTTGAAGGTTATCCATATTCTAAAGAATTCATTTATATAGATGAAGAATTAAGTGAGATATATTATAAAGTTGCTTTAGAGGCTACTAAATATGATGATGCTTCTCTAAGTGAACTTAATACAGCAATCCTTGAAGACTTTAGTGTATCACCTAATACTTGGGGAGTAGGCGATCAAACTGAAAAGCAAATTACTTTGTTTTATAAATATTATAAAGATAAATATTGCAAGAATACATCTGATGATTGTGGAGATGCTGTATTAAATTTTAAAGATATTAATAAGTTGATTGAAGACAAAAAAAGTGAAAACATCACTTGTGAAATCAAATAAAAAAGATACTTAATAGTATCTTTTTATTTTGTCCAGGCACTTATTTTTCTTTCTGGTTCAAATTTATCGTGATATAGTCTTTCAACATTAATTAAACCTTTATTATAGAAACCAAGTTCAGCAATTGCTCTTGTTTTCATATTGTTGTAATTAGATTCTTCTTCAAATATTCTTAATAAATTGAAATTCGGATCAGCTATTAACATGAAGATTATTATTTGTTCTTCTACTGAATATAAATGTAATTCTCTGAAATTGTGTAAAAGATTGTATGCTAGGGAGTTAAGATCTTGTGGATCTTTAGCGTCTTTTAACCACATTTCAGCAATTGATTTTAATCTAATTAGACTTGTTTCTGTAACAATGTCTAGATTGTTGATTAGTTCCGCTCTTTTTATTAAACGATCTAAAGTAGGAATCTTTACATCTGAAGTAAGACCGACTGTTCTAAATAAGCCACGACTTAAAATACTTTCATATTTTATTAAGTTTGCATCGTAGAAACCTATTTGGGTTCTAACTTCGTCAGCAAATTGCTCAAATTCTTGAAATCTTCTTTTTTCTAATTCTTGTCTTCTTTTTTCACTTTCTTCTTCTCTAATACGAGAAATAGGAGTGATATCACTGCTAATGAATGTCTTTATAGTCAATAAATCTGGATCACAAGATAGGATTAAGTACAAGATTTTTTCGTCGAAAGTACTTAAATCTTGACTGATAGTAGGATTCGTTAAGTAACGTAGAGTGTTAAGGTAATTCATTAATCCGTCATTATTTGAATATTTAGAACTTTTTGGTTCGGTAAACCTTTTTTTATTAGCAATGATTTGTTTTAGGGTTTCAACATCTTCGTTTGTTATGTCTCTGAAATTATTAAAAGTAACAGAACGAGAGTGAAACTGTCTTTTTAATGTTTCTAGGCTTTTAGTATCATATGCCATTTTAAACCCCTCCTGAGACAGCAAATATTATAGTCATTTTTATTATTTTTGCAAATATTTCTTTTATTTATGATATAATCTTTACGAAGTTTTGGGGTGAAGTTATGAAAGTGAAATATAACTTATTGCATGAAGAAGCTCATACAATGGCTAGATTAGGTACTATTGAAACTAATTATGGTACTTATGAAACACCGATGTTTATGCCAGTTGGTACAGAAGCTACGGTTAAAACATTAAGTGTAGAAGAATTAAAAGATGTTCATGCAGGTATTATTCTTGCTAATACATATCATCTATGGTTAAGACCTGGTGAAGATATTATTGATAGAGCTGGTGGATTGCATGAATTTATGAAATGGAATGGACCTATTTTAACTGATAGTGGAGGATTCCAAGTATTTAGTTTAGCTACTCCTAAAGATATTACAGAAGAAGGGGTTAAGTTTAAGAATCATTTGAATGGCGATAATTTAATTCTTACTCCAGAAAAATCTATTGAAATACAAAATAAATTAGATAGTGATATTGCTATGTCATTTGATGAATGTATTGGTTGGCCTGCTACTTATGAATATTGCAAACAAAGTACTGAAAGAACTTTAAGATGGGCTAAAAGAGGTAAAGATGTTTTTAATAATCCTAGACAATCTTTATTTGGAATAGTTCAAGGTGGAGAATATGAAGATTTAAGAAAACATTGTGTAGAAGAATTAGTTAAAATGAATTTCGATGGATATTCTATTGGAGGAACATCAGTAGGTGAAGATAAACCAACTATGTATAAGATGGTTACTTATGGAACTAAATATTTGCCTAAAGATAAAGTAAGATATTTAATGGGCGTTGGCGATCCAATCGATATCGTTGAAAATGTTTGTAGAGGTATAGATATATTCGATTGCGTTAGTCCTACTAGACTAGCTAGACATGGTCATTATTTAACTAAGTATGGTAAGTTTAATATTAAGAATGCTAAGTATAAAGATGATTTTAGCCCTTTAAGCGAAGATTGCGATTGTTATACTTGTAGAAGTAAATATAGTAAAGCTTATATAAGACATTTAATTGTTGCTCAAGAGACATTAGGAGCTAGATTACTTTCAATTCATAATATTAGATATTTAATTAAATTAACTGAAGAATTAAGGAATGCTATTAAAGAAGATAAGTTGCTAGAATATAGGGAACAATTTATAAAAGATTACTATGGTGACAAAGGATTACCTTATGAAGATAAAATTGAAACTATTATTAAATAGTTTCTTTTTTTGTATGTTATTTTATGATAAAATATCATTGTAAGGTGGGATATTATGAAAGACGAAGAAGTAAAAAAGAAAAAAACAACTACTAAGAAAACCACTACTAAAAAAAGTGATAAAGTAGAAAAAGATGAAAAGAAACCTGCTAAGAAAACGACTCCTAAAAAGGCTGCTACTAAAAAAGCTGAAACTAAAAAGGAAGAAGTTAAAGCTGAAAAGGTTTCTAAGCCAAAGAAAGCAACTGTTAAAAAGAAAGAAGTAGTTAAAGAAGCTTTACCAATTCCTGAAGATGTACAACATGTTACTCCTGATCCAGTAGAGATTAAGGATGAAGTTAAGGAAGAATTAAAAGAAGAATCTAAAAAAGAAGAAGTTAAAGAAACTACTACTGATGCTATTCCGGTTATAGTTCCTGATATTAAAGAAGAAATAATTCAAGATGATGTTTCTGATGATACTTTAGCAGCAGAACCATTACC
>JAEEGL010695215.1_pt1 | contig 23923 bp, 23 predicted proteins | sample 9134231 | NCBI WGS metagenome assembly JAEEGL01 (sample SAMN16246548, study PRJNA631951) | gut metagenome | biome: gut microbiome; feature: rumen; material: fiber-attached | host: Bos | place: Iran: Karaj | collected 2018-10 | reverse complement strand
TGCTTCGAATGACCGGAATTCCGACACGGTGGCGATCGAGTGCTGTCATAAGACGAAGAGCGGAAAGTTTACAAACGCGACATATGAGGCGCTTTTAGAACTGTTGACCTATCTGTGTATCCGCTATGATCTGGATCCGGAGACGCAGATCATAAGGCATTATGATGTGACCGGGAAGATGTGTCCGAAGTATTACGTGAAGCACGAGGATAAATGGGAGCAATTAAAAAAGGACGCGAAGGCACGCGTCAAGAAGACGAAGAAGGAGTTGGAGTAACCATGAAAAAACAGGATTATTTGACGTGGGATCAGTATTTTATGGGTGTTGCCAAGATGTCGGCGATGAGAAGCAAGGATCCACACACATCGGTGGGGGCCTGCATCGTCGGTGAAGATAATAAGATTCTTTCCATGGGATATAACGGGATGCCGAGAGGGTGTTCGGACGAAGAATTCCCGTGGGGCAGAGAAGGCGATGATCCGCTTGAGACTAAGTATATTTATGTTTGCCATGCGGAGTTGAATTCCATTCTGAATTATTCCGGCTCGAGCGCGAGACTTCGTGGAGCGAAGATCTATACAACGCTTTTTCCGTGTAATGAGTGTACGAAAGCCCTGATCCAAGCGGGCATCAAAGAAGTTATCTATCAGGATAACCTTTATCCGGATTCCGCCTCGGTGGTTGCCGCGAAAAAAATGATGAAGGCCGCCGGTATCACTTACCGTGCGTATGAGAACACTGACCGAGAAGTAGTTATCAAGTTGTGATAAGTCCGGCCGCATAGCGGGCGTTGATACACACGACCGCCCGGGCTCCGCTTGCGCCATTCCCGAACGTAGCGGTGCACGCGTGGAAAATACCCACGCTGCGCACCGACGTTCGCGACAGGCCCGGGCGGCCCGCGTGTATGCAAGCGCCCTATGGCGGCCTGCTATGTCACATGCCGCGCTCAAGCGACGTTTTCCAGCCTTTTCGCATCAGTTCCGGGTGCCCTTCCAGGTGTGCGAAATCATTGAAACGTTCTAAAAAGAAGAAGTCCCGCTCCGGATCATAGATCAGTTCCGTAAGACTTCCGTTTTCCATATCAATCCCGAACTTCAATTTATCCTTCTGATCGGCACCGAGGATTGCCGCGCAGACGGAACGGATCACGCCGCCGTGCGTCACGATGACGACGCGGTTCTCTTCCCGTTCGCAGACATTTTTAATCACGGGCATGGCCCGACGCACCACATCAGCACCGCACTCGCCACCGACGGGGAACGGGATGTCCGCCTCGTGCTTTCTGCGTTCGGCCTGAAAGGCACCGTAGAGCGAACGGATCTGTGTGTCGGTCTTTCCGGTGAAGCCGCCGAAGTGGATCTCCTCGATATCCGGGAGTGATTCGACGGGGAGGTGCAAAAGATCACCGATGATCTGTCCGGTTTCTTTCGCACGTTTCAGTTCGGACGTATAGACCTTTTCAATCCCATAGTTTCGCAGACGTTCGCCGGCAAGTCTTGCCTGCTCACGCCCCTCTATACTTAATTCCACATCGACGTTGCAGAGCTTGCTGTCCTGCCTTCCGTGACGTATCAAAAACAATTCTTTCATCATACAAGAATCCATCCTTTACTTCGTACGGCAATCTTACTCATATGCACGGCTGTTTGGTAGTCATAGTAAAATGTTACGTAGGTTCCGAGTTTGACATATTACTTTGACATATTACTGCGGAAATTCGCGATCGCTGTACCAGTATTATAATCCCTGGATCAGATTCCGTCAAATATTTTGCGGATGACCGGAACATAGGTCTTTCCGATCGGAAGCTGCTCGTGGCTGTTTTTCAGCTCGATGATGGATTGGGCCGCGTTGACGCAGCGGATCTGATTCCTGTTAACGACCGTCGAGCGATGGATCTGAATGAAGTCTGTTGTGTATGTTTTCATGATATCCGAGAGGTGGAGTGCGGGCACACCGATCTCGGAAGAGGCGGTGTGGATGATCGTGTTCCGGTTGAGACATTCCACGTACAGGATATCATCGATGCGAACCGGATATCTTTTGGCGCCGTTTGATACCATGATGGTTCGAACGGGCTTGCCGCTCTTGTCATTTTGCAAAGCGAGACACAGGATGGTCAAAATATTCTGTGTTGTGATCGGCTTGATAAAGAAATCATAGCCGTGGTATTTGTGAAAGGCGTCCCATTCGAGTTTATGATCTTTGGACAAAAACAGAATGGGAGTCATGCATTGTCTCGGGATGGAACGGATATCGGAAGCGAGTTCCATTCCTTTTTTTCCACGACCTTCGAGGTCGATGATGATCAGGGAAAAATCCTCAAAGGCCAGTATCCGATGGATGCGTTTCATATTGCGGGTGACGATCAGATCCCTGTAAACGATCGGCTCGGTGTTTTCGCTAACGGGGAGTGTGCCGTATACCAGTATTTTTGACATGATGATACCTCCTTTTATTCAATGGCGACCAGAGAACGACAGTAATGAAACAACTCCCGAACGGCCTGGAATCCTGCTTCTTCTGTTTCCTGAGGGGAGACCGCATTGTTCATCTCGCGGACCTCGCCGGTCAGTAAATACAGAGGATCAATATTCAGGAATTCATGTAAAAGGACAAACTTGTCGGGCGTCAGGATATGTACGCCTTTCTCCAGTCGACGGTAGTTTTCCGGCGTGCATTTAAAAAGTCCCGCGAGCTGATCCACGGACAGGTTGGCCTGGAGTCTTGCCTCCTTAAGGCGCTGTCCGACCTGTTGATTGAGTGATTCGTTCATGATGCCTCCTTTCCGATCCGGGATGGATCCGGTTGCTGAAAAAGTGTAGTGTGCCCATTCTACAAAAACCGGTTGATAAAGACAATTCCGATTTGTTCTAAAAATGGCCACATTAAGAACGAAAAAGAATATTCTATGGGAAAAACAGCGAAAACAATTGCTATAATTGCAATTGTAATTATTAACCATTTTTTAATGACGGATTGGAGGTCGACTATGAGAAAAGACGTAGCAAAAAACAACGCTGTAAACAAGGTGATTCATGAGTATTCAAGATGTATGGCGAGCCGTCTGAGGCGGTACCGCGTACAGCAACTGGGGATGACACAGATGGAGTTCGGCGAGCGATGTCTTTTATCACAACGCATGATCAGTTATATCGAACGAATGGAAGACTTTCAGCATTTCGGGATGATCCAACTGATCTGTATCGCGTTCGGCGCAGGAGTTTTCCCTTCGGATATCCTGCGTCAGGTGGAATTGGAATTGTTAGATAAGACGCCTTCGCTCATGCGGAGATTTTTCAGAAAAAGAAAAGCGTATGAGAGAACGAGAAAGCAGTGGACCGGAAAGGTGGATAGTATTCCGGCTAAGCTTTTGGAAGCGCTGTTTCGGATCATCTGGATTCTGAATTCCAAGAAGCCCGGTGAGATGAATAATGAAGATCTGGATATGATTCGCAAGCTCCTTCGTAAGCACATGTGAGCAATATGTGAGCATTTTTCAAAAAATGCTTGACACAGAGGCTTTTGTGAGATAGAATACGAGAGTATCTGTTTATGAAATATTAAGAGATGGAGGTGTTAGAATTGGCTAATATCAAGTCCGCAAAAAAGCGTATCCTGGTATCGAGAAAGCGTGCTGATCGTAATAAGTCCGTACGTTCCCGCATCAAGACTGCCGTTAAAAAGGTAGAAGTTGCGATCGAGGCCGGTGATAAGGCAGCTGCCACAGATGCTCTGCGTGCTGCTGTATCTGAGCTTGACAAGGCGACCAAAAAGGGTATTTATCACAAGAATACCACGGCTCGTAAAGTGTCGCGCCTGACCAAAGCTGTTAATGCTTTGAACTAACATTCATCCGTTATATTCCCTATAGCCGGGGTCGTTCCCCGGGAAACTATGAATGATAAGCCTGTCGGAGTGATCTTCGGCAGGCTTTTGTCTTGCCAAAACAAACTATTTATGGTATAGTGGTTAATGTGTGCGCACAAGATGATGACTTTTGGATGCGTACAAGCCGGATGTTGGTACTCCGGAACGGAGGGGAAGTGAGATAAATACCGTGAATATGGATTTTCGTGAATTGATCAATAGTCGTGTGGCGATTTTGGACGGGGCGACCGGGTCGAACCTTCAGAAGGCCGGTATGCCGGCCGGGGTGTGTCCCGAGCAGTGGGTGCTTGAGCATCCGCAAGCTTTTGTTGACCTTCAAAAGAGTTATGTTGAAGCGGGAAGCGACGCGCTCTATTCGATGACATTTTCCTGCAACCGGATCAAGTTATCCGAATACGGTCTGCAGGATCAGATGCGGGAGATGACGAAGAAGCTGGTGGCACTCAGTCGGGCTGCTATCGAGGAAGCGAACGTCTCCCGGAATATTTTTGTGCTCGGCGATATCTCGATGACCGGCAGACAGCTCAAACCCATCGGCGATATGGAGTTTGAGGAACTGGTCACGATCTATCGTGAGGTAGTTTCCTGCATGGAAGAGGCCGGTGTCGATGGATATGCGATCGAGACGATGATGAGCCTGCAGGAGTGTCGTGCCGCGCTGATTGCGGTGAAGGAACTATCCGACAAGCCGGTCCTTGTGACGATGACCTATGAGGCGAGCGGACGCTCACTCTTCGGGACCGAGCCGGGCACGGCAGTCAGCGTTCTGCAATCAATGGGTGCGGACGCGGTCGGACTCAACTGCAGTATGGGGCCGGACACGATGGTTCCGCTGGTGGAGAGGATGGCGGAGTTTGCGACGGTGCCGCTTGTGGTCAAGCCGAATGCGGGTGTGCCGACGCTGATCGACGGAAAAACACAGTATGACCTGGGTCCTGATGAATTCGTAGAGCAGATGAAACCACTGATCGAGGCGGGGGCCGGCGTGGTCGGCGGGTGCTGCGGAACGGATGTGAGATATATCCGGGGCCTGCATGAGTATCTGAAAAATAACCCGAAGGCAGTATCCGCGGATACCGCCGGGAAAAAGAAAAAACGAGTGCTCACGACAGAGCGCAATCTGATCGAGATTGATTCTGACGGGCTTTTTACCATCGTCGGTGAGCGTATCAACCCGACCGGAAAGAAGGCCCTTCAGGCTGAGCTTCGCGAGGGAAAGACCGATATGGTACTTGACTTTGCCGAGAATCAGGTTGAGAACGGGGCTCGTGTGCTTGATGTCAATATGGGTATGAGCGGGATCGATGAGAAGGCAATGATGCTCCGGGTGATCGATGAGTTACAGATTGCCGTGGATGTACCGCTTTCGCTCGATTCGAGTGATCCTGAGGTGATCGAGGCAGCGCTTCGTGTCTATCCGGGACGTGCGCTGATCAATTCGATTTCGCTGGAACCGGGAAAGGCTGAGAAGTTGCTCCCGATCGCGAAAAAATACGGCGCGATGTTTATCCTGTTGCCGTTGACGGAAGAAGGCCTGCCGAGGGATATTGCCGAAAAACACGACGCGATCGACAGACTCTGTCAGATGGCATATGATGTCGGACTTTCCGATGAAGATATCGTTGTGGACGGTCTGGTGGCGACGGTTGGTGCGAACAAGCAGGCGGCGCTCGATGTTCTTTCCACGATTTCTTACTGTAAAAATGAGAAGCACCTGGCGACCATCTGCGGTCTGTCCAATATCTCGTTCGGACTGCCGGAGAGAGCCTTTGTCAACACGGCATTTTTGACGATGGCAATCCGTGAGGGGCTGACGATGGCAATCGCGAATCCCGGTCAGACGATGCTGACAAATGCGGCCCTGGCTTCTGACCTGCTCTTAATGAAAAATGGATCGGACACAGCCTACATCGAGGGCGTACGAGCGCTTGAGACGGTACAGCCCGGGGCTCAGGCAGAGACGAAGACACCGGCAACCTATGCGCTTAGCGGAAATGAGAGCGAAGTGTTCATCGCGGTGCTGAAGGGTAAGAAAGCCGGCCTTAATGAGGCGATTGATAAGCTGCTCGCGAGCGGAAGACATCCCGGTGGTATCATCAGTGATGAACTGATCCCGGCGATCAATAAAGTCGGCGAGCTGTATGAGAAGAAGGTATTTTTCCTGCCGCAGCTGATATCGGCGGCAGAAACGATGGAACAGGCAGTTGCCTACCTCGAGCCGAAGCTCGCGGAAGAGGGGAGCCGAAGGAAACTGGAGACTGTCGTGATGGCAACCGTCGAGGGCGACGTGCATGATATCGGCAAGAATCTGGTGGTTCTGATGCTGAAAAATTACGGCTACAACGTGATCGATCTCGGGAAGGATGTGCCGGCCGAGACGATCATTGATACGGCGGAGAAGGAAAAAGCCGCTGTCATCGGACTTTCGGCGCTGATGACGACGACGATGACGGCGATGCCGGAGGTGGTGAAGCTTCGTAATGAGAGGGGGCTTGCTGCCAAGGTGGTGATCGGTGGCGCGTGCGTCACGGAGGATTACGCCGTGGAGATCGGCGCCGACGGCTACTCGGATGACGCCGGCGACGCGGTCCGGCTCGTCAACCGTTTGCTGGATAGATAGTTTTCAGGCGGTCGCGCAGTCGGTGCTTTTCTCACGACTCGCAGCTACGCTGTCTCGCTGTGAGAAAACACCTGCCGCGACCGCGAGAACACTGGCACATTATTCTGAAGCAATACGGCTTTTCCAGACATCCCGCGCGAGCGGCAGTAGTTTTCATCCGAGGAGGCCTTCAATGGCCGAGCGAGGATGAAAAGCTACGACCGCGCTCGCGCTGCCAGACTAAAAAAGGTGGTAACTATGGAAAACAAAAAGTATTTAGCAGGCGTGGACCTCGTCGTGCCGGTGTATCGGCCGGATGAGAAGTTCGAGCGGCTGATCGAAAAGATCGGCGACCAGACCGTGAAGCCCGACAAAATCTTTCTGATGCAGACCCTCATCGGCGATGATGAAGCCGACGAGAAGCTGACGGAGAAGCTTTTGGCAATACCGAACGCAGTGGTGACGACGCTTCCGAGGGCGACTTATGATCACGGTGGGACGAGAAACAAAGGCGCGTCCATGTCGGAGGCGGCGTTTGTTCTCTTCATGACGCAGGACGCGGTACCGACAGACGAGCATCTGATCGAAAACCTGATGAAGGCGATGGAAGATGAGGAGATCGCAACGGCGTATGCCAGGCAGCTTCCGAACGATGAGGTCGGACCGATCGAGACTTATACCAGGGAATTCAACTACCCGCCCGAGAGCCGGATCAAATCCAAGGAAGACATCGGGGTGCTCGGGATCAAGACGTATTTTTGTTCCAATGTCTGCGCGCTGTATCGCCATGCGGTTTATGATGAACTCGGCGGCTTCGTGCGTCATACCATTTTTAATGAAGACAGTATCATGGCGGCCGGGACGATCGGTGCCGGTCACAAGATTGCGTATGTTGCCGAGGCGACCGTGGTGCACGCTCACAAGTACACCTACAGACAGCAGCTTTCCAGGAACTTTGACCTGGCGGTATCGCAACGACAATATCGGGAGATTTTTGATGCTGTGCCTTCGGAGTCAGAGGGCAAGCGCCTGGTAAAAATGACGGTTAAGCATCTTATGAAGACCGGACGGTGGTATCTGCTGCCGGATCTGGTGTTCCAGAGCGGATTTAAGTATATGGGTTATTTTCTCGGGAAGCGGTATCGCCGCCTGCCGAAGTGGATGGTAAAGCGCCTGTCGATGAACAAGGCGTATTGGGAGAAGAAGTGATGGATAGAATTGTGGATACACCGGTTGAGATTGTCGTAACGACATATAACGGCGAAGCCTATATCGCGGAGCAACTGGATTCGCTTCTTTCACAGAGCCATACGGCGATCCGAATCCTTGTTTTTGACGACGGATCGACCGACGGGACGGAAGCGATCGTTCGCGACTATGCCGGCCGTTATGAGAACATCGTCTGGCATAAAAATGAGCACAACCTCGGATACACGATGAACTTTTTAAGAGGGTTGAAGCATACGAAAGCGGACTATGTGATGCTCTGCGATCAGGATGACATATGGAAGCCGGATAAGGTGGAAACAACTTTGAAAAATATGCTGGATGCCGAATCCGGCGACCGTGAGACACCGATTTTGGTCTTCACCGACGCAGAACTCTACGGAAGTAGAATACCGAAAAATCAGAGTTTTCACAAAACGACACATTTAAACACAAAAAAGGTTGACTTAGGCGCCGTTTTGATGGAAAATAAATGTATCGGGTGTACGGTTATGGTAAACCGCGCATTACTCGGTCATCTGGAGCGTTTGCCGAAGGCAATACGGGTGCACGATTGGTGGTTGGCGTTGATCGCGGCCGGTTTCGGACGTATCGTATATCTCGATGAGATGACATTGTATTATCGTCAGCACGATCACAATGAGATCGGCGGTACCGAGTACACCGGCTATGTAAAGAAGCGTCTGGGCGCTATCGGTGCGCAGCGTGAGACGGTGCGTGAGACGTACCGGCAGGGAGCAGCTTTTTATAAGCTTTTTATGGCGGAGCTTCCCGAGGACAGAAGACGGGTGGCTGAGGTGTTTGCTCATATGGAACATACACCTTTTATCAGACGTCGTGTCAACATGTTTCGATATGGCTTTAAAAAAAGCGGAATGATTCGAAACCTGGGATTGTTTTTACTGATGTAAGGTAGTGTGGGGTTATTTTTAAAATGAGGAGAATGTAGGAGGACCTGTATGGCTTATCAGGATATGGATGCGGAAACTGCGGCGCAGAGCAAAGCGCTTGCCAGAAAAAAAGCAAAGCGGAAGCGAGCGCGTAAGGTTATCTTTCGTGTGTTTCTGGTTTTTGGAATCCTGCTGTCGGCGGTTGTCGGCTTTATGGTGGGAAAGGTTAAGCACAAGAGTGACAAGGCGCTGGACGCCATCAACTATGATACGAACAAGAAACTGGAGCAGGTCGATCTCTCCAAGTACAAACTGGCGGCAGATACGCAGGTGGTGAACGTGCTTTTGGTCGGCGCGGACAAGAACCTGGATGAGCAGGATGCCAAGGGCGCGGAGCGACGGTCGGATTCCATGATGATCGCAACGCTTGACATCAAGCACAGTAAGCTGAAGCTGACATCTCTGATGCGTGATATGTATGTCGCGATCCCGGGGTATGGTAACCAGAAGTTGAACGCGGCGTATTCCCGCGGCGGAATCAGTCTCTTGTATGAGACGATCGCGCAGAACTTCGGTATCCGAATGGATGGTTACGCGGAAGTGAACTTCGACGCATTCGTTAACGTCATCGATAAGATCGGAGGCGTGGAGGCGAACCTGACAAAGTCTGAGTCGGAAAACCTGAATTCGACCAACTATATAAAGCGTAAAAAATACCGCAACACCAAGGTTGGAAAGCAGATATTGAACGGGTATCAGGCACTTGGTTATTGTCGTATCCGACATGGTAAACGTCAGGCGAACGGACGGTATCCGGGCGTCTACACGGCAAGCGGTAAAGGGGATGACTTCGGTCGCGTGGAGAGACAGCGACTTGTCATCCAGGCATTGATCACCAAGGTCAAAAAGCTGTCACCGATGCAGCTGCTGGATCTGGCGGCTGAGGTTTTGCCGAGTGTGACAACGGATATCTCGCAGGATGAGATTTACAGTTATCTGGTGACGGTAGCGACGATGGGAGCCACCAAGCTTCATCAGTTCTCGCTTCCGAAGGACGGAACCTACTCCAATCAGACGATAGGAGGCCAGTCGGTTCTGGTACCGGATATCGCACGAAATAAGGCAGCATTGAAAAAGTTCATATTTAATTCTTGACATAATTCTTGACATCTGCCCCGCTGATTGGTAGAATGGTATCTGTTGTTACCGTTCACGATTGGCGGGGTGTCGATTTGTCTGCGGTAATAACTATCGTGACAGAGAGGTGAACGCAATGAGCAAGGTCGTTTTGTCCATCCGTGTGAACAACACGTCAGGTGTTCTCAGCAGGGTGGTTGGTCTTTTTTCCCGACGCGGCTACAATATCGATTCCGTAACGGCCGGTGAGACGGAGAATCCGAAGTATTCACGCCTGACTGTGGCTGTGACCGGTGATGACATTATTCTGGATCAGATTCAGAAGCAGGTACGTAAGCTCGAGGATGTCAAGTCGGTGGTGGTTCTCGCCGGAGATCGCTCGGTATATCGTGAGCTGGCTCTTGTCAAGGTACGTGCCACGAGGGATGATCTGCAGACGATCAATGCCATCGCAGATATTTTTAGAGGGAAAATCATCGATGTATCGGATGACTCGATGATCATCGAGATTACGGGAAACCAGGCCAAGGTCGATGTGTTGATCGAGCGCATGGAAGGCTATGGGATCGAAGTGCTCGAGCTGGTCAGAACCGGTATTACCGGTATGGCGCGCGGGCGTGTGGAAAAATGATAACCGCCGGAAAACCGGATAGGCTATATATCAAAACTTTAGTTTTTTTTAGGAGGTAGTGAATCATGTCAGAAGCAAAAATTTTCTATGAGAGCGACTGTGATCTCTCGGCTCTCGACGGCAAGACAATCGCCGTTATCGGTTACGGAAGCCAGGGCCATGCACAGGCCTTGAACGCTAAGGAGTCCGGATGCAACGTCATCATTGGTCTGTATGAGGGTTCCAAGTCATGGAAGCGTGCCGAGGAGCAGGGATTTAAAGTATATACCGCGGCTGAGGCTGCAAAGCAGGCAGATGTCATCATGATCCTTATCAACGATGAGAAGCAGGCTGCCCTTTACAAAGAGTCCATCGAGCCGAATCTTGAGGCAGGCAACATGCTGATGTTCTCACACGGCTTTAACATTCATTTCGGACAGATCGTTCCGCCGGCTGATGTCGATGTAACGATGATCGCACCGAAGGCTCCGGGCCACACGGTTCGCAGCGAGTATCAGGCAGGAAAGGGTACCCCGTGTCTGATCGCTGTTCATCAGGACGCAACCGGAAAGGCTCAGGAAAAGGCTCTTGCATACGCGCTGGCAATCGGTGGCGCTCGTGCCGGTGTCCTTGAGACAACCTTCCGTACGGAGACTGAGACAGACCTGTTTGGTGAGCAGGCGGTTCTTTGTGGCGGTGTATGCGCTCTGATGCAGGCCGGATTTGAGACATTGTGTGAGGCAGGTTATGATCCGAGAAACGCTTACTTTGAGTGTATCCATGAGATGAAGCTGATCGTGGACCTTATCTATCAGAGTGGTTTCGCGGGAATGCGTTACTCCATCTCCAATACCGCTGAGTATGGTGACTATATCACAGGTCCGAAAATCATCACTGAGGATACCAAGAAGGCTATGAAAAAGGTTCTCGCTGATATTCAGGACGGTACCTTTGCCAAGGATTTCCTCCTCGACATGTCTTCCGCAGGCGGACAGGTTCACTTCAAGGCTATGCGTAAGAAGGCAGCTGAGCATCCGTCAGAGATCGTTGGTGAGAGCATCCGCAAGCTGTATAGCTGGAGCTCTGAGGATAAGTTGATCAATAACTGATTGGTTTTTATGAAGGCGCGCAGACTTTCGGCCTGCGCGCCTTTTTTGAGGTAAACGTATGATTAAACTGATTATTTCCGATATCGACGGCACGTTGGTTCCCGACGGGAGCGGTGCCGGTGTGATGAATCCGGAATACTTTGACGTGATACGGGATCTGGCTGCAAGAGGCATCACCTTTGTCGCCTGTTCCGGCCGTCAGTTCGTCAGCATGTACAAAATATTTGAGCCGGTGGCGGACAAGATCTATTTCATATGCGAGGGTGGCGGTTTCGTCAGCAACGGGAAAAGAGAGGTGCTTCACAGTGCGGTTCTTGACCCGGAGGACGTCCGTGAACTCATACAGGACGCCAGGCAGATCCCGCAGCTCGATATCATGGTGGCCGGGGTCAAGAGATCCTATTGCCGTTCCGAGGATTCTGAGTTGTATCGCTGGATGGTGAATGACTACGGCTTTGATATCGAGGCGTTACCGGATATGGATAAGGGTGTCGACGACGATGTAGCGAAGGTTTCTCTGTATCATAAAAATGCCGTCGAGGCACTGACCAGGGATACGTTTGTTCCCAAGTGGGAGAAGCGTGTGAAGACGGTGCTTGCCGGCATCCAGTGGTTAGACTGTGTTTCGCCGGAATCCGGCAAGGGCAACGCGGTGGCATTTTTACAAAAACACCTGGGTGTCTCGAAGGAGGAAACGATCGTGTTCGGCGACAATCAGAACGATATCGAGATGTTCGACTATGCCGGATGCTCGTACGCGGTAAATGGAGCCAGGGAAGAGGTGCGACAGGCGGCGGATGAGATCTGCGCACCGATGGAAGAGGATGGTGTGTTACAGGTCTTGAAAAATATTTAGAAGTGTAGTATAATATATATTCAGTGTTGAAAAAGACGGCCGGTTATCGGCTGAACGAATACCGGACGGGTGAATGAAAGGAATTTGGATTCATGGAAACGCAGATCATACATGCCTTTTACGGCAGAGGAAAGGGTAAGACCTCTGCGGCATTGGGACAGGCACTTCGCGATGTTGGCGAGGGAGAACGTGTAACGATCATTCAGTTCTTGAAGGGAAAGAGCGGCGATGACTTTCGATTGCTGGAGCGATTGGAGCCGGAGGTACAGTTTTTTCGGTTCGACAAGTCGGAGAGTGTCTATCGCGATCTTTCGATCGAGGAAAAAGAGGAAGAGAAACAGAATATCCTGAACGGTGTTCACTACGCGCGCAAGGTTATCGAGACCGGCGAGAGCGATATCATCGTACTGGATGAGTTGCTTGGCGTTGTGGATCTGGGGATTTTGGATATCGAACAGGTCAAGGAACTGCTGACGATGGAGGGAGATTACCGAAAACTCTATGTGACAGGGAACAATCTTCCGGAGGAACTGACACCGTACTTTAACGTGATTAGTGAGATTGATCTGAAAAAAGACGAGATGGTCTGATAAAACTGTTGCCGCATAGGGCAGAATGGAGGAATACTATGGCAATTTTTGAAGGAGCCGGTGTAGCGCTTGTCACACCGATGCGTGAGGATGGAACCGTTAATTATGACAAACTGGAAGAAATCCTCGAGATGCAGATTGAGGGCGGAACCGACGCGATCATCAGTTGCGGAACGACGGGAGAGGCTTCCACACTTTCTGAGAAAGAGCATATTGAATGCGTTCGCTTTACCTGCGAGAAGGTAGCGGGACGAATTCCGGTGATCGCCGGAACCGGGTCGAACTCGACGCATACGGCAGTTCAGCTTTCCAAGGAAGCTGCCGAAGCAGGAGCAGATGGACTTCTTCTTGTGACACCGTATTACAATAAGTCCACACAGGGCGGCCTTAAAGCGCATTTTTGCTCGGTGGCCGATGAAGTGGATATTCCGATTATTCTGTATAATATTCCGGGACGCACCGGCGTTAAGATCGAGGCGGCAACGCTTCTCGAGTTATGGAAAAATGTACCGAACATCGTCGGCGTTAAGGACGCGACCGGAGATGTGGCTGAAACTGTCAAGGTGCTTTCACTATCCGACGGCGGTATCGATGTGTACTCCGGGAATGACGATATCACGGTACCGATGATGAGTGTGGGAAGCAAGGGTGTGATCTCCGTGCTTTCCAACATTCTTCCGAAGGAAACACACGACATGGTACAGGCATGTCTGGATGGAGATTATGCGACAGCAGGCAAGGCTCAGCTTACGTATTACGATCTGATCCAAGCGCTGTTCTGTGAGGTGAATCCGATTCCGGTTAAAAAGGCGATGAACCTGATGGGACTGAATGTGGGACCACTTCGTTTGCCGCTTACGGAGATGGAAGAATCGCACGCGGCACTCCTTCGTTCGGAGATGGAGAAAGTGGGAATCAAGGTTCAGTAAGAGTATAATTGTGTGAAGGGAGGAACCTATGACACGTGTAATTTTATGTGGATGCCTGGGCGCGATGGGGCGCATGATCACGAGTCTTGCCGCGGATGACGCAGCGGTAGAGATCGTTGCCGGAGTGGATATCCGTGCGGATCGTGATGTAAAGTATCCCATTTTTGATACGATCGGAGACTGTGACATCGAAGCGGATGCGGTGATCGATTTTTCCCGTCCGGAGTTGTTGGCAGATATCCTGAATTATTGTGAAGAGAGACAGATCGCTGCCGTACTCTGTACGACCGGTTATGATGAGGATCAGGTGGCGGATATCGAGGACGCGGCTAAGCGTGTGCCGATCCTTCGTTCGGCCAATATGTCGTTGGGGATCAATGTCCTCATGCAGCTTTTGCAGAAAGCAACCAAGGTCTTCGGCTCCGAGGGCTTTGATATTGAGATTGTGGAAAAACATCACAATCAGAAGGTGGATGCGCCTTCGGGAACGGCGCTGGCGTTGGCGGACGCTGTTAATGAGGCGGCCGGTGACGCCTATCATTATGTTTACGATCGCTCGGATAAACGTGAGAAGAGAGACGCTAAGGAAATCGGAATTTCGGCGGTTCGCGGCGGTACGATTGTCGGTGATCATGACGTGATCTTCGCCGGAAGTGATGAGGTGATCACGTTTTCACACCGTGCGTACTCCAAGGCAGTATTCGGTAAAGGCGCTCTTTCGGCGGCTAAGTTCATGAAGGGCAAAGAGCCCGGTCGCTATGACATGAGTGACGTGATCGAGGCGCAGACAGCGTAGCCTGGTAGTGTGAAAAATCGCAATGGAGGATGCAGATGAGCGGAGATATCGCTGAGGTTATCGTCAATATCTCTGTGGATGCCCTTGACAGAGCGTTTGAATATCGGATTCCGGACTCATTGACCAGCCGGATCACAGAGGGGACGCCGGTGGCTATTCCGTTTGGGAAGGGTGACCGTGAGATCACCGGTTATGTGGTCCGGATCAAGGATGACAGTGAGTGGGACCGGGACAGGTTAAAGACCATCCTCCGTGTGGAAGAGGGGGATATCCCTGTAGAGGGGCAGTTACTTTCTTTGGCGGCCTGGATCCGTGAGCATTACGGATCTACGATGAATGAAGCGATCCGGACGGTTCTGCCGATCCGGGAACGGGTTAAGTCAGTGGAGGAACACTGGCTTAATTTTGTTATTTCCGAGGAAGAGGCGGAGGTTCGTGCCGAGGAAGCGGAAGCCAAACACCATATCGCAAAGGCAAGGCTGATTCGAGGTCTTCTACAGGACAAAGTGTTGTCAACCCGTGTGGCGAGAGAACGTTACAAGGCGACCAAGTCGGTGATCGACAGTCTGGTAAAAGCCGGTGTGATCGAGGTGGTGGACGAGAGGATCGAGCGAAGGCCCGAGGAGATATCAGAGACACCTGAGAATAGAAGAGAGCCCGTGGAACTGACGGATGAACAGCAGGAGGCGGTGCGGACATTTTTATCGGACTACGAGGCCGGCGAGACGCACACGTATCTTTTGTACGGGGTGACCGGATCCGGGAAGACCGAGGTTTACATGGAGATGCTCCGGCGGGTGATCGATGACGGACGTCAGGCGATCGTGCTGATCCCGGAGATATCGCTGACTCACCAGACGGTGGAGCGGTTTGCCGCGCAGTTCGGTGATCGGGTGACGGTGCTTCACAGTCGGATGTCGGCCGGTGAACGTTACGATCAATTCATGCGGGCGAAGAATCATGAGGTGGATATCGTCGTGGGACCGCGTTCCGCGCTGTTTGTTCCCTTTGACAGACTGGGATTGATCGTGATGGACGAGGAACATGACGGCAGTTATCAGAGTGATAAAACACCGACCTATCATGCCAGAGAGGTGGCGATCCGGCGGGCAGCCGGGGCCGGCGCTTCGGTCGTATTGGGAAGTGCCACGCCTTCGGTGGAAAGCTACCGTGAGGCGATCGAAGGGCGTTACAGGATGCTACGCCTTCGAGGCCGTGCGACGGGGGCCAGCCTTCCGAGGGTACATGTAGTGGATCTCAGGAAGGAACTGGAAGCGAAGAATCACTCTATTTTTTCAAGGCTGCTAGCTCAAAAAATAGAAGAACGGCTTGCGTCCGGTGAACAGACGATGCTATTCATCAACCGCAGAGGGTACGCGGGATTTGTTTCTTGCCGTAGCTGCGGATATGTGATAAAATGTCCTCATTGTGATGTGTCGATGACGGAGCACGGGAGGAGATCTCATCCGCATCTGGTCTGTCATTATTGCGGACATACGGAACCGATGCCACAGACCTGTCCGTCCTGCGGATCCGGATTTATCGCATCGTTTGGCCTTGGAACCGAGCAGGTGTGCGAGATGGTGGCAGCGCGGTTTCCGACGGCCAGAGTGCTTCGGATGGATGCGGATACCACGAAGAATAAAGGCGGCCACGAGCGTGTTCTGGCGCCGTTTCGCAAGGAGCAGGCGGACATCCTCGTGGGAACTCAGATGATCGTCAAGGGACACGATCTTCCGAAGGTAACGCTTGTCGGGGCGATCGCGGCGGATCTGAGTATGTTCCAAAGTGACTATACCAGTTATGAGAAGACCTTCGCACTTCTGATGCAGGCCGGTGGGCGTGCGGGGCGTGCTGACCTTCCGGGTGAGTTTGTGATCCAGACCTATCAGCCGGAGTCGTACTGCATCGAGGCAATCCGTAAAAATGATCCGGACGCTTATTATGAACAGGAGCTTTCCTACAGGCGCCTGACCGGATACCCGCCGTTTCAGTCGATGCTGAAGATCCTGGTTTCCTCGGAGAATCTAAAGATGGCTGAGGAATTGGCAGAGAGGGTGGCGACAGAGATTGATCGGCTGGCGTTGCCTGAGGTCACTCGGATCGGACCGGCACCGGATCGGCTGTCCTTTATCAAGGACCGGCACCGGATCGCGTTGTTTATAAAGAGTAAGGATCCGAAGCATATAGATAGGATCATTAAAACCATAGAAAATGATACGAGTCTTGAACCGCTGATGCGGCATTGTTTTATCAGTTACGGGCGCAGCCCGCAGTAGAAAGGAGACCGAAGATGGCAATCAGAAATATCCGTGTTTACCCGGATGAGATATTAGGCAAACCCTGCAAGACCGTGAAGGAGGTCAACGATAAGTTGAAGCTCCTCATTCAGGACATGTTTGATACCATGTATCACGCGGACGGTGTTGGATTGGCAGCTCCACAGGTCGGAATTTTGAAACGTTTGGCGGTGGTGGATGTTTCGGAGGATCAGACCGAACCGATCGTGATGATCAACCCGGAGATCCTGGAGACTTCCGGTGAACAGCGCGGAATGGAAGGATGCCTTAGTGTGCCGGATAAGGCCGGTATCGTGACGCGCCCGAATTATGTAAAGGTAAAGGCATTCAACGAAAACATGGAAGAGGTCATCCTGGAGGGGGAGGAGCTTTTGGCTCGCGCGTTGATCCATGAGATTGAGCATCTGGACGGCCATATGTATGTGGAAGTCGCCGAGGAAGGCAAACTCTACGATCCGGATGAAGTGAAGGAAGTAATGGAGAGGGAAGGTTTACAATGAATGTAGTTTTTATGGGGACGCCGGATTTTTCCATTCCGGTGCTTGAGGGATTGATCGAGTCGCCGAAGCATACGGTGACTGCCGTGATAACGCAACCGGATAAGGCGAGGGGGCGAAGCGGGAAACTCACGCCGACACCGGTACGAAGTGTGGCGGAAGAATATGGAATCCCTGTTTATACACCGGCTCGTGTCAGGGAGCCGGAATTCATTGAGGAACTGAAAAATATCCCCTGCGACGTGATCGTCGTGATCGCTTTCGGACAGATCCTACCGAAGGAGATCCTTACGATGCCGCCGTACGGATGTGTCAATGTTCACGCATCGCTGTTACCCAGATGGCGCGGCGCGGCGCCGATGCAGTGGGCTATTATCGAGGGGGATGCCGAGACCGGTATTACTACCATGCAGATGGATGAAGGCCTTGATACCGGGGATATGCTCCTTAAAAAAAGTGTTTCGATCGAGCCGGATGAGACCGACGAGAGTCTTTTTAACAAGTTGGCACCGATCGGACGCGAACTGCTGTTGGAGACACTTGACGGACTGGAAGCCGGGACGATCCGGCCGGAAAAACAGAACGAAGATGAGAGTACCTATGCGAAACTTCTGAAAAAAGAAATGGGACGCATAGATTTTTCATGGGAAGCCGTGGTGATCGAGCGCTATATACGTGGGATCAGCAACTGGCCGAACGTATACTGCACCTGGAAAAACAAGACGCTCAAAGTGTGGAAGGCAAAGGTGATTGATGAGGACAGTGGTATGGAGCCGGGTGTCGTAAGTAAGGTTAATAAAAAGAGTTTCCACGTTCAGACCGGACGTGGTCAGTTGGAGCTTTTGGAGGTTCAGCCGGAAGGAAAAAAACGGATGGACGCGGCCAGCTTTTTGAATGGAAATCCACTTGTGGCGGGTGAGTCGAAGTTTGAGTGAAGGGGGAATTCCGGTTGAGACCGGAGTTATGAGAGGGACGGATTGTGATGCGTGAGAAGGTCTATGAGCTGGTATATGCCGTGATGGAAGAGGGCAAACACAGCGACGCTATTTTTCATAGTATCCTTGACAGAGACCGTCTCTCCGGCAAGGAGGCTTCGGCGATCAAGCGCGAAGCGTATGGGACGATCGAGCGGACCGTGTTGCTTGATGCGATGATCCGACGGTTTTCCGACCGGCCGGTGCGAAAGATGGATGCCGATGTGCGTACGCTTCTTCGAATCGGTTTTTATGAACTGGAGTTTATGGACAGCATACCGGTGTATGCGTCCTGCGATGAGATTCAGTCGCTGGCAGATGATGCCGGCAAGCGCGGGTTTATTAACGCAGTGATGAGGGGATATGTCAGAGAGCAGGAGGAGCCGCCGATCGAGGATCCCTGGAAGCGTCTGGAACCCCATGAAAAATATGCCATTCCGAAGGACCTGTGGAATGTCCTTGTGGGCGGCTACGGCAAGAAGACGACCGCGAAGATGGCGCGGTATTTTTTGGAAAGACAGGGGGAGGTCACTCTCCATATTGATCCCAATAAGATTTCCGTGGGAGAGTACGCGAGTCGCCTCACGGTCCCCTACGAACCCGGACGGTATATGAAGGATACATTGATCCTTCACGGCAGTCCGGATATCACGTCCCTGCCGGGTTATGATGAAGGCTTGTTCTACGTACAGGACGAGGGTTCGCAGCTTCCGGTCGCGGTGGCCGGGATTCGCCCCGGTAACCAGGTGGTCGATGTCTGCGGTGCGCCTGGCGGTAAGTCGGTCCATGCGTTAATGTGCCTGAAGGGATCGGGCGTGGTCAGCATACGGGATTTGAGTGAGAGAAAGCTGTCCCGTATCCGGGAAAATATTTCGCGTATGCGGTTTGTCAATGTGGAGATCAAACTTTGGGATGGACGCGAGGAGGATGTCTCCTGGCGTGACAAGGCGGATGTATTGCTTCTTGATGTGCCGTGCTCGGGGTATGGGATTATCGGGAGAAAGCCGGAACTTAGGTTTCGTTCGCCGACGCAGGTCGGGGAACTTGTGCAGATTCAGAGGGAGATCGTAAAGGCGTCGGTTCCCATGTTGAAAAATGGTGGCGTACTTATCTACAGCACGTGTACGCTGCATCCGGCGGAGAATGAAGAGAATGCCGCGTGGATCGAGGAGGAACTGGGGCTTGTACCGGAGAGTCTGGATCCGTTTTTACCGGCGTCGTTAATTTCGCAGCAGACGGCGAGAGGGCGGTTGCAGGTGCTGCCGGGGATTCAGCAGATGGATGGGTTCTTCGTGGCGAGGTTTAGGAAGATGTAATAGGTGGTGTGCAGTTTGCAATAGGGGATCTGATCCGACGGTTCCGCTCGGGACATCGCTTTCGCTCATTCCCGAACGTAACGGTGCATGGCGCCAAAATACGGCGCCTACGCACCGACGTTCGCGACAGGTCCCTCGCGAAACGGTCGGACAGATCCCCATAAGGAACATTAGGACCCCGGATTATTTCGTATTCCCGGTAGGATATAGAGAAAGGGCAGATATAGAGAAAGGGCATTAGATGAGTGGACGTGAGCAACTTAGAAGCCTGGATAAAAATAAAATGGTGGATCTTGCGCTAGAACTGGGCGAGAAGCCGTTTCGGGGGAAGCAGCTTTTTGAGTGGGTGCATGGGAAGAGAGTTGCCACTTTTGACGAGATGACGAACCTTTCCGCGACGCTTCGGGAGAGGCTTAATAAAGAGTTTGTGTTGGATCCGCTCAGCGTTATAAAAAAGCAGCAGGCGGCGGATGGAAGTACCGCGAAGTTTTTGTTTGAACTGCCGGATGGTGAGAGGATCGAGAGTGTCTGGATGCGCTACCGGCACGGTGACAGTGTCTGTGTTTCTTCGCAGGTCGGCTGTCGGATGGGGTGTTCTTTCTGCGCTTCGACGATGGATGGCCTGGTGAGGAATCTGACACCCGGTGAGATGCTCAGTCAGGTATACGATATTGAGCGGGAGATGTATGGCAGAGGTTCGGACGACTTGAATGGTTCGGACGCGGCTCGGATAACCGATGGCGCTGGGAAGTCGTATGACGGTAAGTCGCACATCAACAGCATCATCGTGATGGGAATGGGAGAACCCTTTGACAATTATGACAATCTGATCTCATTTTTCAGACTGTTGAACGATGAGGAGGGACGGGGCTTAAGTGCCCGTCATATCACGGTTTCCACCTGCGGCCTTCCCGGTGGGATCAGACGGCTGGCAGAGGAGGGATTACCAGTTACATTGGCGCTGAGTTTGCACGCGCCGAATGATGAACTCAGGAAACAGATCATGCCGATCGCCAAGAGGTATTCCCTGAAAGAAGTTTTTGATGCGTGTCAGGATTATTTTTCCAAAACCGGACGAAGATTAACTTTCGAATACAGCATGATCCGGGGTGTGAATGACAGCAGGAAATGTGCGGAGGAATTGGCGGAAGTAAGCCGGAATCTGCAGAAAAACGGGATGCCCGTGCATATCAATCTGATCCCTCTTAACGAGGTGAAGGAGCGCGGACATGCCAGAGCCGTGAAAGAAGATATCGATTCTTTTCAAAAAATACTTGAAAAAAATCGAATAAATGTTACTATAAGAAGGGAGATGGGAAGCGAGATCGATGCAGCATGCGGTCAGCTTCGCAGAAGATATACAGAAGGAGGTTAAGACTGTGGAATCGTTTTCGATAACAGATACAGGCCGAATGCGTGATAGTAATCAGGACAGTGTTTTCTGTGATGAGAATGCGATTGGCTCTTTCCCGAATCTGTTTTTGGTAGCGGATGGTATGGGGGGGCACAATGCCGGCGACCTTGCGTCGAAAACAGGTATTGAAGCCTTTGTGGAGAGTATTCGTGAGTCCCATCGGCGAACGCCGATCAGTGCGATGGAGGACGCTGTGGAGACGGCTAATAATGCCATCCTGAAAAAGTCCTTTGAGGATCCGCACTATAGTGGTATGGGGACGACGTTAGTCGGTATGATGATCGAGGAGGATACGGTATTTATTGTCAATATCGGAGACTCCCGTTTGTACCGGATTCGCGGAAGCATCGAGCAGATCACAACGGATCATTCTCTGGTGGAGGAGATGGTCATGTCCGGTGAGATCGGCAAGGATCAGATGCGGACGCATCCGAATAAAAATATCATCACACGCGCGTTGGGGACAACGCCACACCCGCGGCCTGATTTTTTTGATATCCGGGCACGAGAGGGGGATGTGTATCTGCTCTGTTCGGACGGTTTGTCCAACATGTTGGATGACAGAGAGATAGAAGCACTTATCCGTGAAGAGGAGAGACCGCTTTCCGAGATCGGAAAGGATCTGATTGACAGAGCCAACGAGGCCGGCGGCAAGGATAATATCAGTGCCGTACTGGTTAAAATCTAAGGAGAAAGAAAGACTGATAGCAGGAGGTAAACTATGATCGTTAATATCGGAACTATGATCGGCAATCGTTACGAGATTCTGGAGAAGGTAGGAACCGGCGGAATGGCCGATGTATACCGCGCCAAGGATCACCGGTTGAACCGGTTTATCGCTTTGAAGGTATTGAAGACGGAGTACAGCGAGGATACCAAATTTGTGTCCAAGTTCCGTCAGGAGGCACAGGCGGTTGCTGCCATCACGCATCCGAATATCGTCAGCGTGTACGACGTCGGCGAGGAAGAGGGCATGCACTACATCGTGATGGAGTTTGTGGACGGCATCACGTTGAAGCGCTATATCGAGCAGAAAGGAAAACTCAAGGTCAAGGAGGCAGTCGGAATCGCGTTGCAGATCGCAGCCGGTTTGGACGCGGCACATGCCCATAATATTATCCACCGGGATATCAAGCCGCAGAACATCCTGATTTCCCGTGACGGAACAGCCAAGGTTTCCGATTTCGGTATCGCCAAGGCTGCCAGCTCCAATACGATCACGGCAAATGCCATGGGTTCGGTGCACTATATCTCACCGGAGCAGGCACGCGGTGGTTTTTCCGATGAAAAGAGTGATATTTATTCTTTGGGTGTTACGCTCTACGAGATGCTCAGCGGTACGCTTCCGTTTACCGGAGAGAGTGCTGTCGCTGTGGCTTTGGCTCACATCCAGGAGGATGCGACTCCGCTTGCGGCGATCGATGCTACGATCCCGAAGGGGCTCAGCAATATTGTCGGCAAATGTATGCAGAAGAAGACTGAGCTGCGTTATGCCTCAGCGGCTGATCTGATCGCCGATATGAAAATGTTTTTACAGGATCCGTCCGGAGATTATGGTATACTGAGACCGATCTATGCCGATTCCGAAACGATCTTTATCTCGAATAATGATGTTGAAAAATTGAAGGAAGCAACGCCTCACAATGGGGTTAATGTTCCCCGCCAGGAAGAGGAAGAGGAAGAAGAGGATGTGGATCCGAAGCTTGAGAAGGCTTTGATCATCGGTAGTATTGCCGTGGCTACGATCATTTTTATTATTCTTATTTTCCTGCTTGGACGGTTTATCGGTCTGTGGGGAAGCAGCAGTCCGGATGATGTAACTGCGACTCCGACACCGGAAGCAACAGCAACGGTCGATCCGGCAACGGTTCCTGAGGGAATGATCCTCGTACCGGATGTCTTCAACGAGAGCCTGGAAGAGGCACAGACAATCCTTGAAAACGCTAAACTTAAGTATAAGATCGAAGAAGTAGATAATAACGAAGTGCAAAAAGGATACGCAGCCGGTACCGATCCGGAGTCCGGAACAACTGTTCCTGAGGGTTCCGAAGTCAAGCTTTTGATCAGTAAGGGACCGAGCAAGTCCGGTCTGATTTCCGTACTCGGTGAGACGGTGGAGCAGGCCACCTCCGATCTTGAGATGGCCGGTTATAAAGTTGAGATCGGCTCTGAGGTATATAGTGACACGATCGAGAAGGGTAAGGTTGCGGAGACGACTCCGAAGGCCGGTTCCCAGACCGAGGCAGGTGCAACAATCACACTTCATGTAAGTAAGGGTAAGGAAGATAAGAAGGTTAAGATTCCGTCGCTTCTCGGAAAGACGCGTGAGGAAGCCAAGGAACTGATTGAGAGTGCCGGTCTGGTGCTCGGCAAGACCACCAAGGCGTACTCCAGCTCCTACGAGGCAGGAGAGATCTGCGTACAGTCACCGGCGGCCAATAAAGAAGTTGCAGCCGGTACCAAGGTGAACATCACGGTCAGCAAGGGTGAGGAGCCGAGTTATACCTATGTTGGTTCGGTAACGATCGACAACGTATTTGAGTACGATACCGATGATCCGGCCAAGATTAAGTTTGTCCTGGTTCAGGGCAACTATAAAGCGACAGTGGCGTCCGTGACACTCGGTTATGATGACTTCCCGTATACACTTTCGCATGTCACCGGAAAGAGTGCGGAAACCGGTACGATTCATGTGTATAAGGCCGGAGAGGATGTCGCTCAATATCCGATTTCATTCAGGAAAGAGAAGGAATAATGAGTTCGGATCCGAAATTGATTGGAAAG
>JAEEGL017239762.1_pt1 | contig 23924 bp, 18 predicted proteins | sample 9134231 | NCBI WGS metagenome assembly JAEEGL01 (sample SAMN16246548, study PRJNA631951) | gut metagenome | biome: gut microbiome; feature: rumen; material: fiber-attached | host: Bos | place: Iran: Karaj | collected 2018-10 | reverse complement strand
CAAATCTTTAATTATTAAAAATAATGTTATTAAATTTAGTAATAAAGTAAAGGGATTAAATAGGAATTATGAATTGAATAATAATGGAGAAATTGATAATGGAATTGTTATTTCTCCTAAAGATTCAAATGAAAAAAAAGATAATGATATTTCTCCTTATAATTTTAACGGAAGTTATAATAATAAAATTAATAGTAATGCTTTTTCTCCTAATAATGAAATTGAGGATGGTTTAAATTCTAAAAGAGAAAACAAAGATGAAAATAATATTAATTTTAATGTTTTGGAACAATTATCTGAATTAGGTTTCGACAAAAATTATGTTAAAGATTGTATTTTGAAAAATGATATTAATTATGCTACTGCTAGTTATTATTTATTGGATAAGTTTTATAAAGAATAAAATATTAATTTAAAAACAATATCAGTGTTATTAATTATTATAATTTATATAAATATTATTATTATTAGTGTAAATAAAAAGAAATCATACTGTTTTTTTTTTCAATTTTTTATTTATTACAATTATTTTTTTTTATAAACTAAATAATAAAATATAAAAATACTTTTTAAAAGTGAAGAGTAATTAAATTAAAAGTAAAAAATATATTAAATAAATAAAAAAATGAGTACCTACAATAAACGATTAAAAAGAATAAATTCTTCAAAAAGAAATTTACCCCCAAAACCTGGAAAATCAATTAATGATTTATTATCTACAAAGGATAAAATATGTGAAATATATAATGATGAATTTGAAGATTTTTTTCCAAATATTTTATTAATGTCTAAAGAGGATTTTTTTACTGAAATAACATATAGAATAGAAATTATAATAAGAGAAATATTTTCAAAGGAAGAAATTGAAGAGAAAAATATTAAAGAATTATTAAAAGAATCAAATAGTATAATAAATGAACAATATGAAAATAATTATAATATATTATCAAAAGCATATTATAATTATATTTCAAAACCAACAAATTTTTCATGTCTAAAAAATTATTTTACAAAACATTGTATTAATACAGAAGATTATGCTTATCATTCATGTGAATATCAAAATTCAAAAATAATAGAAATTCCTGATGAAAAAAATAAAAATGAAATATTATATTTAATGTGTTCAAATTGTAAAAAATGTTATTATCCAAATCAATTTTTATTAACATGTAATTATTGTAAAGTTGATTATTATTCTTGTTTAATTTCAAAAAATGAAAATCCTAATTTTTTACCAGCAACATGGGAAAAATATCATTGTCAAAATTTAAAAAATGAATCTATGAAATGCATAAAATGTAAAAATATATTATATTTAAATATAAGAGACAATAAATTATATTGTTTAAACAAAAAATGTAATTTTACTTCAAAGCCACAAAGTATTCTTTGGAATTGTACTGTTTGTAAAAAAGAATTTAGAAGTGATGCTAAAGTTTATAATCCTTTAGAAATTAAAAATATGAAAAAAGCTGTTAAACTTGCTTTAATCTTTAAAAAAAATATTTCTCCTTATGATATTCCATGTTGTAAAGCTAATCCTAAAGAATTAATATTTTTTCATAAAAGTGATTGTAAAGGTGAATTATTTGAAGGAAATTTTAAAGGAAAAGAAATTATTGTTTGTTCTAAATGTCATGCAATCAATTTTTTTGATAAATTTATTTGGATTTGTCCTTTATGTCATAAAAGATTTAGAAATAATAAAAGTTCATCTTCGGAAAAATTTATTAAGAAAGAAGAGAATAATAATAATATTTTATTTAATTCAATGAGAAAAACAGAGCAAATTAACTGTAATTATAATAATATATTAAATAATCAAATTCTTAGAAGTAGTTCTGGAGGAAATAGGATTTTAACTTCTTTTCATTCTAATCATTTAATTAATATTAGAAATACAAATGGATTTAATGATAATAATCATATTGCGAATTTAATTACTGAAATTTATCCTAATAATAATACTACTGTTAAAAAAAATACTGAAAATAATATTCATCATAAACATATTAAAAGTAATAAAAAACAATATAAAACTTTAATTGAAATTTTAGCAGAGAGAAATAAAAAAGAACTTAATAAAAATCATTTAATTTTTAATCATAAGAAAAATAATTCTCTTTATAAATTAAAAGATAATGAAGAAAATAAGGATAAAAAAGTTAATAATATTATTATTATTAATGAAAAAAATGATGATGGAATAAATGTTCCAAATATAAGTGATTTAAGGAAAATAGCTTCTAATAGTACAAATGAACATTCATTTTCAAATAAAAGTTATGGAAATAACTCTAATCCTCCTACTAATAAAATTAAAAGGATTACTGTTAATAAAAATGAAAATAATATTGAAGAAGATGATTCTATTTTAAATATAAATAAAAATGAAAGAAAAAGAGGAAAAATAAAAAATGAAAATGATGAAAGTGAAAATAATATAAGTCAAAATATTAACAATAATAATAATAATAATAGAAATAATAATTCAATAAGAAAACAATTAGAAAAAGCAATTTTTAAAAATGAAGAAAGAGTAAAAATTGAAAAAATGAATAAAAAAGAAAAATCAGAAGAAATAAATAAAAAAATAAAAAAGGATTTCGAAAATGAAAGTCCATCAAATGATTCGATTTTAACAATAAAACCTAGAAAAAAAAATGAAAATTATATTTTAAAAAAGGAAAGCACTTTAAGAGAAAAATCTCCAAATAAAGAAAATAATAAAGAAGAAGATTATATGACTCATCCAGAATTATTAAAAGAAATAATAGAAAGTAGTAAAATTCCAATATTTAATATAGAAAATTTTGTATTTAAAAATCCAATAGGAGAAGGTTCATATGGGAAAATATATTTAATTCAAAAAGAGAAAACACATGAGAGATATGCATTAAAAAAGATAATATGTCATGAATTAAATGAAATAAAACAATTTAAAAGAGAATTCGAATTAATATATTCAAAAAGTCATTCTAACATAATGAAAATATATAATATAGAATATAAATGTTTAGATTCTACAACATATTCAATATATGTATTAATGGAATTAGCAATATCAGATTGGACATGTGAGATAAAAAGACGTCAAAAGAAGAGAGAATATTACAAAGAAACAGAAATAATACAAATATTAAATCAAATATTAGATGCATTAATATATTTAGAAGAAAATGGAATAGCTCATAGAGATATTAAGCCTCAAAATATATTAATATATCCAAATAATATATATAAAGTTGCTGATTTTGGTGAAGCTAGAAATTTAAGTTATTCTATTCAAGAATGTACTTTAAGAGGAAGTGAATTATATATGAGTCCTGTTCTATATCATTGCTTAAAAAATAAGGAAAGAGATGTAATTCATAATGCTTATAAAAGTGATGTTTTTTCACTTGGACTTTGTCTTCTTTATTCTATGGCTCTTACTATTCAAGTTCTTAATGATATTAGAGAAATTAATAATATGAATTTTATTAATCAAATTATCAAAAAAGCTTTACGAAGAAATTATTCTATTAATATGCAAAATTTAATTCAGGGAATGTTGCAATTAGATGAAAAACTAAGATTTTCCTTTCAAGAAATTAAAAATTTTTTAAAAAAGAATTTTTAAAGGTTTATTTTCGGTATTATTTTTTTTTCATTTAATTATTATTTTGATTTTTTTAACTTTTTTTTCAAGAAGAATTTATTAAAATATTGATTTAATTAAATTTTTGAAAGTTTATTATTCATTTAACTTTTTATTTAATTTTCAAATTTTTTATTCATCTTCTTCTTCTACTTTATTTGCCCTTGGAATTTTTTTAGTGTCGCAATACCATTCATAAAATTTATCAATAATTAATGGAAAATAAGAATCACAATTATAATTTTTTGGAAAAGTAGCTCCATGTTCTAATAAAAAATCTAAAAAGCATTCCCATTGATCTTTATTTAAACCTTGACATTTAGTATTTTTTAAATATATAATAAAATCTTTAGCAATTTTAAATTGATGATAAAATAAATCTTTAAAATAAACTTCAACAATTTCTAAATTTAAAAGTTTATTAGTATTAAAAAGGAATAAAAATAGATAAAAATCTTTAAAATCTTTTGTATTTAAATCAAGTAATTTTTCTTTTGTATTAATAATCTGTTTTTTAACTCCATCTAAATTATTACATCCAAAATATTTTAATCCATTAATATATTCTAATTCAGTAACTTCTTCCATTTTTTTACAACCACATCTAAAGAAAAAATAAGTTATAAATATATCTGTATATATATCTATTCCTAATGTTTTTCCCATTTTTTCCATTCCTTCAACTTCTATTTTGTGAGTTTTTAAATTACAATAATTTGCAAAATCCTTTTTAATTGATCTTTCATCTACTTTATTGTATCTATTTCTATTCATTTTTTTTTCTTTTTTAAATAATAAAATAATTAATTTTATTATTTAAATAATTATTAATTTAGAAAAAAAAATATAAAAAATAAGTAAATAAATAAATGATTACAAAAATACTAAATTTTGAATTTTAAGTTTAAATGAATTATTCCTTGAAATATTATATTATTTATAAATTAAAATTAAGATTATAACTTTTATACTCTTCTATATAAAATAGTGTCTATGTTTAATTTAGATTTTGCTATTTTTGTTTGATATTATCAATAATTTTTCTTGAGAAGAAATTCATATTATAATTTTACATTTTTCAAATAGATTTATATTTTTTAAGTCTTCTTTACAGAAATTATTCCCAATTTAACATTTTTTTATTTTTTTTATTTTTTTAATAAACAAATATTAAAATAATTTTTTACAAATAAAAAGAAAATTAAACATGGGAAATTGTGGATGTAATTATAATAATAATTCAACAAATCAAAAATGTGTTAATATAAATGAATTAGAAAGTATTTCTCCAATTAATAATTCTATTAAAATTACTTTGGTTGAAAGTAAATCAAGAAATAATTTTAATCATTTTTCTTCATATAATAAATCCACAGATAAAAGTAAAGATTCATCATTTGAAATGAAAATGTTAAAAGAAATAAATTTTGTCCGTTCAAATCCAATGGATTATTCATTAAAATTAAAATATATTATTAATAATTTAATTATTATAGATAATAATTCTGAATATTTAAATGGAAATTATTATGGATTTAATAAAAAAATTCTATTAAAAAATGGTATTAAAATTTTTTATGATACTATTAAATTTTTGGAAAAAATTCAACCTTTATCAAAATTAAATTATTGTGAAGAAATAAAAATTAAATTCGATGAAAATTCTGAAAAAAATGATTTTATATTATCAAATAAATATATAAAAGATTTATTAGTAAATCAAAGGATGAAAATATTAAAAAAATATAAAAATTGTGCTTTTAATATTGATAATATACCAAATCCATTTTTAAGTATAATATTTCAAATAACAGATGAAATTTTTAATCAAGAAAGAAGAAATGTAATTTTAAATAAAGATTTTCATAATTTTGCTGTAAATACTCTTAGAGATTCTGAAAATTCTTTTATATCTATTTTGTGTTTTTCATGATTCAATTATTATTATGTTTTTTTTAATAAATAATATAGTACTTAGAGTATATATATATGTAAATAAATCGTTCTTATATATTAAAAATTTTGAATTGATATATTATTTAAAAAATAAGTATTTTAATGTTGAATAAATTCATTTAAAATAACAAAATTAATTATATTAATGAAAAATACTATTTAAATTATACTATTTCTTTTAAAAATTATAAGAATATTAAATTCTTGATAATTTAAATTTTTATAATTTATTTTAATTTAATAGTAGGTTTATCATCTTTTTTATCATTATAGAAAAAATTAAATATAAATTATAAATTATCTTCAAAAAAATATATATTTTTATAATAAAGAAAATTAATAATTATCTTTTGTATTCACATCATAATAAAGTAAATTATTAAAAATTTTACTATTTTTTATCAACCATTTTTTTCTTTTTTCACTTTATTTTATCTTACTTTAAATGATTATTAAATTATTTAATTTACTTTTTTAATATTTAATAAATGGATTCTATGAATAATAACAAAACAAGAAATGAAATAAAAATAATAGTTATTGGAAATAGTGCGACAGGAAAAACATCATTTGTGAATAAATGGACAAAAGATACATTTACAGAACAATATAAAGCAACAGTAGTATCAGAATTTTCATTTAAAGTATATGAATATAAAGGGAAATTATATCGAATTCAATTATGGGATTTAGCAGGACAAGATAAAAATACTTGTATAACAAAAATATTTTCAAAAAATGCTGATGGATGTATTATTTTATGTGATATTACAAATAAAGAATCAATACAAGAGTAAAATTATATAAATTAAAAATTTAAATTAGTACTTTAAAATGGAAAGAATCTGTTGATGAAAATAGTAGATTTTTAGATGGGGGATTTTTACCTTGTATTTTAATAGAAAATAAAATAGATTTAGTTGATAATGATATTGTTGAAAATGATGAAGAAATTAAAAAATTTGCTAAGAACAATAAATTTGATAATTTATTTAAAACTAGTGCTAAAATGGGAATTGGTATTGATGAAAGTATGGATTATTTAATTAAAAATATTTTGGAAAGAAGTGAAAAATGTAAAGATAATATTGGAAAAAATCCAATTGAAAAAAATAGAGAAAGTCTTGTTTTGGAAAGAAAAAAAATTTCTGATGAAAAATTAAAAATTAAAAATAAATGTTGTTAAATTAGTTTTTAATATAATCAATTATTATTTAAATATATTTATTGAATAAAAAATCAAATTTTTTTTCTAATTGAATGTCTCTATTTGTTTAAATTATAATTTTTATTCTTAAATTTATTACAATAATAAATTTATGTTTTCAAACAAAACAATTAAGTATTTAAATTTTCTGTTTCTATAATATATTCATTAATATTTTAAATATTAAAATCTTAATTTTTTTTTATATATATCTTAATAAAAGTTTAATGAATATGATAGAAATATTAAAATATTACCTTAATGATTTTTCAAAATGAACAAATAATTTGAATATATACATAAATACATATAATTAGATAAATCTTAATCTCAATAAAATCAAAATTAAACATTATACACATTTAATCTTTATTTTTTTTAAAATATATTACAAACACTACATTGGCATTCTTCTTCAGTATTTAAATTTTTATTATTAACTGGAAATTCTGTATGAATAATTACAATTTCTGCAATTTTTTCTCTTGAAATTTGATCAACAAATGTTACTTTATGTTTTTTTGATCCTTTACAAATTTTATTTCCATAAATATCAGTTCTTATATTTTCTTTTCCAATAAATTTACTATTTAAAGATAAAAAAGAAGATCTTGTATATTTTGATTTTACATTTTGTAAATCAAATGAACTTCTTATATTTGTTGATTCTGATTTAAATAAATTTTCATTTAAACTAGATTTTCTTGAATGACTTTGAAACTCATTTTCATTATTTCTTGTATTTCCTTCATTTTTTAAAGATAACATTTTTAGATTTTCTTGTTTTAAATAATTTTATTCTATCAATCAATTTTTTTCTTATATATTAATTCAATAAATTTTAAATTTAAGAATTATTTTAAAAATGCAAGAATTTAAAGGAATATATTATGGAGAATCAAAAGAACAACATTTTTTTGAAGCAGGAGCTCACTTTAAATATATTGAATTATATAGAAGATTAGAATTATTATATAAACAACAAAATTTAAATAATCCTTCTTTACAAGTAAATTTACTATTTTAACAATTTTAGGAAAATAAATTAAGAAATAATTTAATACTTGAAAAAAGTAAAAGTGGAAATAGTTCAATTTTTAATAACTCTAACAATAAAGAAAATAATAATCAATTACCTCTCAGTAAATTTATTCTTAATAAATATTTACAAATGAATTTAACTACAAATAAAAATAATAAAATGAACAGTTTAATGTCTCAATTTTCAGATTCTGAAAAAAGAGGAAAATCAAATGATAATAATTCCCAAGACAATAATAATTCAATTCAAATAAAAAGAACATCTTCAGTTTCTCGAAATAATAAAAATAATAAAAAGAATAGAAATATTAATAATACCAATTATTATAATTCAATATATAAAATGAACAAAGCAAATACTATAATACATTATAATATAAATAATAATAAAAGAAAAAAGAATGTTTCTTTAAATTCTTCAAATAAAACAATATACAATAAAAATCATCTTCAAAAAAATAGAATAATAAATGATTTATCAGATTATTCAACAATGAGTAATCCAAATAATGAAAAATATAATAAAAAAAAAGATTGGATTGCATATATTCAAAGTAAAACTCAAAGAGCAAGAGATTATAGTATGATTGTTAAGAAAAATAATATGTGTAGTATTAATCATAATAGTGATAGAAGATTATCTAGTTCTTCTAAATCTAAAAGTAGAAATACAAATAAAATTAAAGGAAGAGCTAATTCTAATGTTACAATTGGGAAATCTAGTTTAATTGATGATATTTCTTTTTGGATTAATAAAATTAATTTTAAAAATGGTAAAAAAATACTTAAAGAAATTAAAAAAATTAATATTAATAATATTGTAAGTAAAGAAAAAAATAATAATAATAATAATAAAACTAAAAAAAGTAGAAATTTAAAACATGAAAATATATCATTTAAAAGTAGTTCAATTGATAATAATAAAAAAAATATTTTATCATCTTCGACATTAACAATGAATGTTAAAACAATATATAATCAAAGAAATGGGAATAATAAACAAAATAAAATCAATCATAAATCAAATAAGAAAGAATATCAGAAAAGAAATAATTTTATAAATAATAATATTAATGAAACTATTATCTCTAATTATGCACAAATTTATGTTAAAAAAAATCATTTGAAAAGTTCATTTGAAAATAATAATTTTACAGTTAATAATCAAACAATTCAACCTCAAAAACCATTAATTTCATCAAGAATAAATAAAAAAAGAATATATTCTTTCAAAATATAAATATTTTTTAATTTATATTATTCATGTTTAATTTATTAAATTTGAAAACTTTATTTATTCAATTAATATTTTTTAATTAAAAAATTAAAATAAAAATTAGGAAATATTCTATTAAATTTTTTTTATTATATTTTAAAAAATTTTTAAATTTTTAAATTAAATAATTTAATATCCTTTAATTGTGATTTATTTGAATCTTTATGTTTTTTTTATATTAAATTTTTATAATTTGGACTATAATCATATATTTCATTTATTTCATTAGAACGTATTTTTCTCTTACTTTTATACTTGAGTAATTTAAAATAAAGAAATATTAAAAAAAATAAAATAATTACCAAAACAATAATTATCACAACAATTAATAAAGTTGAATTATTAGAATATAAATTATCAATTTGAGTATAAAATCCAATAATTCTTTTATCAACATTAAAAACCATTTGATATTTTCTTAAAAAAGGAATTCCTAAAGTCCATCTATAAGGTTGTGATTTATCAAAAAAAATCAAAAAAATATATCTTCCATTAATTTCTTCATATAAAGTTTTAGTATCTAATTCAAAAGTATAATTCAAATCTTTAGAATATAATTTAATATCTTTTAATTTATTTAAATCAATATTTTTTTCACAAATATAATATAAATATTGATTATTCTCATATATTGAACAAATTTCTGAATTAACATAATCATTAAAAAATTCTAGATCAATTTTAGTAAAAAAAGGTTCAATAGCAACAATACCATTTAATCTTATATCAAAATCAACATCTAAATGATATTTATCAAAAAATAATGTATCACCATAATAAAATTTATCCATATTTAATTTCCAATTTTGTTCATATTCAGTTATTTCAACATTTGAATATTCAAAATATTTATCATTATAATTTTTATCGTATTCTGAAGGATATCCTCCTATTATTAATTCTCCTTTATTTTTATCCTTTTTATCAAATTTAATTGTAAAAATTGTTGAATTTAAAACTTTATATTTTTTAATTGAATTAAATAAATTATCATTATCACTTACTCTTCCCGGTGATAAACCTAAACAATTTTCAATTGTATTTTTATTTGGAGTTTTTATTAAAAGAAAAGGTAAATTATTTATTTTAATTTCTTCCTTTTTTTCATTATTAAATATAAAACTTTCTTCTACTAAAACTACTTTTTCTCCAATATGTTTTTTTGAAGTTTCTGATAATTCTTTATAAGTTAATGATTTTTGTGTATTAAATGATGATTTTAAAATATAAAAATTTGATTCATTAAAAATTAATAAAGGTTTTATTATTTGATTTGGATTTCCTATTTTAATTTCTGTTGTTACTTTTTTATTTAAAAAATAAGTTGAAAAAGTATAATTTTTATCATCTGTCATTTCTATATTTATTGGAAGTTTTATTATACATTTAATCAAAGAAAATTGTAAAAGAATAATTTTACAATATAAAATAATAGAACATTTCATATATGAATAAATTATATTATTAAACTTTATTTTAAATAAATTATTTAATGATAAATCAAAAAAAAGATGAAAACAGAATTTTATATTTAATGGGAAGAGAAAAAGAATTAGAATATAATTTGGAATTATTTATAAAATTAGATTCATTGGTAATAAAAGTAGATTCAGATCAAACTTTTCCCTTTGAACATTATGAAGGAATTTTTACTTTAAATAATCTTCACACAATAAAATTTTTTGAATCACTTTCGGTAGAAGATATAATTAATAAATTATCAACTTTAATTGATGAAAAAGAAATAAAAATTTTAAGATGTGATGCATTTATTAAATTATGTTATAAAGATGTTTTTTCACTTCAAATAGATGAAATAAGAAAAACTTTAAATCAAAGAATGGAAGAAATATATGATTATATGCATATTTTAGCAGAAAAAGTAAATTCATTAGAAAAAGAAAATAAAAATTTAAGAAATGAAATAGTATATTTAAAAAAAAGAATGACAGAAAATGAATTAAAGCATTCTATAAAAATAATAAATAGAAATTCAGATTTTAATAAAAAATTAGAGAAAAAATTAACATCAGAAATAATAAATTTAAATGAGAAGATATTTAATATTCACATAAAAAATTTTTCAATATCATTACTTCAATCATATACAGAACATACAGAAACAATAAATTATATTTCAGTATTTCAAAATGGAAATTTTATAACAGCATCATCAGATTATTCAATAAAATTATTTGATTTAAATAAACCAAAAATATTTTCTATAGACAAAGCACATTCTTCAGCGATAAATTCAATAGATACAAAAGATAATAATAAATTTATTTCTTGTTCACAAGATGGAATAATTAAAATTTGGTTCATTAATGATGAAGAATTTACTCAAGTGCAAATGATTGAAAATGCACATAAAAGTTCAATTAATTGTATAAAATATTTTAAAGATAGTGAAAGATTAAATCAATTTATTTCTTCTTCAAATGATAAAACAATGAAAATTTGGGAAAAATCAAAAGATAATAATAGGTACTATTGTATTAAAACAATATTAAATACAGATTCAAATTATATAAATTGTATAATTGAATTAGATGAAGCAATTTTAACAGGAGGATATGATGGAATAAAAATTTGGAATTTAAAAAATTATGATTTAACTACTTCAATTATAAATTGTTCTTGTTATTCTGAAAATACTTTAAAAATGATTGATAAAGATAGATTTATTATTAGTAGTGGAAATGAAAAAAGTATTTTTATTGGAAGTATAAATGAAGAAAAATTAATTGTTGAACTTTCTTCTTATACTGAAATTTATGCTATTCTTGTTATTCAAAAAGGATTTTTTTTAACTGCAGGAAAAGATAAACATATTAGACTTTATAGAAGTGATAATTATGATATTTTTAAAGCCTTTAAAACTGAACATTCTAATGAAATTAATGGATTCTTCTTCATCACTGATAATATTATTGGAAGTTATAGTAAAGGAGGACAAATTAAATTATGGAATTGTTAAAATTATATTATATTATATTATATATTTTATTTTTAATTTATATTTTTATCTTAATTTAATTTAATTTAATTTTATTAATGAATTTTCAAAAGATAATTGATTCACTTTGTGTTTGTTTAAAAAAAAATCCAGAGTTTAGAGTATTAAAAGTTGATGTTGAAAACAATCAAGCAACAAATTCAAAAAATGAAAGTCATGATAAAGGAAGATTACATAATGTTTTAAAAGAAAAAAACAATATTCCTTTAATAGATAATTATAGTAGAATATTTACTTACAGTAACAACATTCAATTTTTAAATAATAATGATAAAAAAAATAAAGAAAAGCCATTTTTTTATAGAAATTTTACTTTAAAAAATGGAATTATTCAAGATGAATCAGATGAAAATAACAAAATAACAAATAATAATAATAATAATATAAAAAGTAAAAGAGAAAAGAATATAAAGATTATAGAAAATAATAAAGAAAAAGAAAATAAAAAAACAAACAACACAATTGAACCACAAGAACAATTATTGCATAAATCAACATTAAGTAAAAAAAAAAGTATTAAAACAGTTTTCACTTATCATAAAAAAGAAAATTTTGCCGAACAATTAAATATTATTAATTCTGATAAAAATCAAAAAGAAGGAATTGTTCAAGAAGTAATTAATGAAAAAAGTGCATTTAAAGAATTTCAAAATAATATGGATGACATTATTAAAAAGTCTTTACTTAAAAAACAATATAGTGAAAGTGATGATTAAAAAAATAATAAATTGTGTATTATAAATTTTTATTCAAAATTATTAACTTATAATTAAAAAGGTAGTTGTATTTGTATTTAGGATATTTGAATTTAATAAGAAATAAAATTAAAATTTATTATATTTATTTTTTAATTATTTATTAAAAAAATATTATAAAAAATTTTCCCATATTTATTATATTTCATTAACTCACTTTTCAAAGTTTAATATTCTCATATTAACTGATTAATAAACTTTAAATTTTCAATTCACAAAAAATAAAATATGAAAAAAAAAATAAAATAAATAGGTGATAGTAAAATAATAAAGCACGGAATTTCAAAAATGAATTTAAAAAATATAGACATAAAATAAACATTGAAAAAAAAAATATGAAAAATTACATTTCATTTTTTCCAACAGTATTATCAGCAACAATTTCATCAGGATCAAAGCCAACCATCATTTTTTTAAATTCAGGAAAATCAACACATCCATCTCCATTTTCATCAACATCTTTTAAAACTCTTTTCCAAGTATTTTCATTTCCTCCAAAAAAACCTTTAATTTCTTCAATATCTAAAGTTCCCGAATCATCTTTATCAAACATTTTAAAAGCTTTTTCAAGTCTATCTTCAGTTAAAATTTTTTTACTGTCAATAACACTAGTTAAAAATTCATTATATGAAATACTTCCTGAATTATCTAAATCTATATTTGAATAAAATTCATTTGCTAATTCTACACTTATAACATTTCCATATAATTTATCTATAGTTTCTAAAAAATCTTCTCTTGAAATTACTCCTTTTCCTTCTTTATCAAATGATTTAAAAACTTGTTTTAATTCTTCTTCTTCTTTTTTCAAATTAAATTGAGATGATATAAATTGTAAAACTGCTTGTTTAAATTTATTCTGTTGAACAAATTCAGCCATTCTTTCTAATATTTCTGATTGATTTATTCCTACTGTTATTGTTCTGTTAAATGATACTTTTTTAAACCAAAAATCATTTAAACATTCTTCAGCTGATAATCTCTTTTTTGGATTTTTTTCTAACATTTTTGTAATTAATGTCATTGCTTCTTTTGATATATTTGACCAATTATTCTTATTAAAAATTAATTTACTATATCTAATTTCTCTATATATTTCATTATTTGATACTCCATTAAAAGGAGGATAACCACATAATAATATATATAATATTATTCCACATGACCAAATATCACATTTTTCATCATAATTTTCACCAATAACTTCAGGAGCTAAATAATATGAAGTTCCAATAAATTTTGTTAATTTTTTTCTTTTTGGTAATTCTATTGCAGTACCAAAATCAATTAATTTTAAATCTTTACCATTTTGCATTAACATTATATTTTCTGGTTTTAAATCTCTATGAACAATACAATTAGAATGTAAATAATTAACAGCTTGTAATATTTGTTTAATAATCCTACTAGCTTCAAATTCATTAAAGAAACCAATTTCAGCTATTGCTGTAAATAATTCTCCACCTTCACAAAATTCACTCATAATATAATATTTAGTTTTATCTTCAAATATTTCAAATATATTAACAATATTAGGGTGTGATATTTTTCTTAAAATTTCAATTTCGTTGTGACTAGAATGTAATTTTTTATTTACAATTTTCATTGCACGATATTCTCCTAATTTCTTATGATAAACTTTCTTTACTTTACCATAAGAACCTTGTCCTAAATTATCATAAATTTGATAATAATTTGCTATTGGTTCATGTGATATTGTTACATATTGTTCTTTCTGTAATTTTAATTCTATGTTCTTCTTTATTCCTGCTTCTGATAAATGCTTTAATGGAGATCTAAGTTCTGCTTTTTTATTCATTGCATTTTCAAAACTTGTATTTTTATCCTTTTTAAATGGTTCAAATGTTAAATTTTTTATTTTTTCTATTAATTCTCTTTTTTTCTCTTGTTCTTTTTTTCTTATTTCTTCTTGAATTTTTTTCTGTTCTGGTGTTAATTCCATATTACTTTCTTTTTTTTTATGTCCATTTTTATTATTTGTATTTTTAAAAGTTATTGCATTATTTATATTTCCATCATCATTTATTTTATCATCTGTATCTTTCTCCGTTTTATTATTTAATTTATTATTTTTCATGACATTATCAATATATTCATCTATTTTCTCTTTATTTATCATTGAATTTAATAACACATTAAAATCTATATTAGTTCCCTCTACAAATTCTTTTGTTTTTATTTTACCATTAAATTCTTCTTTTATTGTTTCTTGAGAACCCAATGATTCTGATTTTGCTTCTTCTTCCTCTTCTTCTTCACTTAAACTTGAACTTACATTTTCATTGTTTCTGTTAGAATTAATTTTATTCGAATTGTGATTTGAATTATTATTTTGAGCCGAATTATTATTTTGAACAGAATTATTATTTTGAGCAGAATTATTATTTTGAACAGAATTATTATTTTGAACAGAATTATTATTTTGAACAGAATTATTATTTTGTATTGAACCATTTTTAATTGAATTATTATCTCCTATTGTTGGATTATTATTCTCTTTTTTAGTCTCTTCTTTAATTAAAGAAAGATTTGATTTATTTTTATTATTATTAAATCCTGAATCTTTATTACTAGAACCCAAATTATTATTGCTTTCTTTTTTGAAAATTTTCATCAATTCTTTTTTATCTTCATAACACCAATCAAATTTAAAATTATCTTTACTCAAGCCATAAACATTTGCAGAACTATTTAACAAATGTAAAAACAATCCTCTTAAATAATCATAATGAGGTCTATCTTCGAATTTGAGGCTTTTACAATAATTTAAATAAACAATAAGTTCTTCAGGTAAACCATAACATAAAATTTCAGTAGGAATTTGTAGTTTTTTTTCCATAATTTTCTTATATTTATTTTTAACGTCTTTTAAGCCTTGCCATGGTAAAACACCTTTTAAAAAAAAAACAAGAACATAACCAATACTTTCTAAATCATCTCTTCTACTTTGTTCAATTCCTAAATGAGTATTTATTGAAACATATCTTGCTGTTCCTGTTAAAGGTCTTCCTTCTTTATAATGAATGTGTTGATGTGTTTTTGGATTTTTATATCTTTTACTTAAACCAAAATCTATTAAATATAATATATTTGAATTTTGACCTGTTCCAATTAAAAAATTTTCAGGTTTAATATCACGATGAATATAATTATGTTTATGTAAATTTTCTATTCTATTTAATATTTGGATTGCTAATAAACTTAATGTTATAACACTGAATTTTTTATTATCACAATATTTAAATAATTCAATTAAATTAGGACCAAGAAATTCAAGAATTAAATAGTAAAAATCTAAACATTCTCCAACACCATAAAATTTAGGAACACCTTGACAATTATCTTGAATAATAGCAGAATTACCACTTAAATCAATATTTTGAGGAATATTTAATAATTCTTGATAAATTCTACTTTCCATTTTTACTTGAATTCTTTTTTGACCTTTTTTCATTTCTTTTTTTACTGCTACTTCAGTATTATCTCTCATATCATATGATAAAAATATTTGACCAAATGCTCCACTTCCTATCATTGATAAAAATACAAAATTATCTACTAATATATCCTTTGATTTATCTATCATTTCCTTTTTTTCTGTTGTTTTATTTTTAAAATGAACTTTCTTTTTAACTTTTCCTTCCTTTATTTCTGTCTTTTTTTCATTGTTATTATTCCCTGATGATTTTGATTTTTGAGATTTTTCTGATTTTGTGTCATTGTTCATTTTTTTTTAATTTTTTTTTTTTTATTGTTATATTTCATATTTTATACATTTTTTAATGTGGAATAAAGGTTTAACTTTTATCATTTTTAGATTGTATAATTTTTCCAAACTTATGGAGTAATTACAATATTTTTGAAATATTTATTTTTATTTTTAATTAATTCATTTATTTATTAATAGAAAATTAATAAAAAGTAATTGAAAAATTAAGTTAATTATTAATTTTTTAATTTTAAAGAATATAATTTATATTTTTTATTCTTTTTTCACTTTTTTGTCAGATGAAATTAATTGAGTTATTGATTTAAATATTTGATAAGAATTTAATATAAATAATGCAATGAAATCTAAATAATTAATAGTTTCTTTATACATAAAAGTACAAGAACAAAATATTAAAATAATACCAATATAATTAAAATTTTTTAAATATTCCTTGTTTTTAATTTCCTTTAAAATTTTAATCATTAAATCAGAAGAAATAGTAATACCAAAAACAAAAAGAATTGGCAAAATATTATTATAATGAAATAATTTATTATTAAAAGAAATAAAAAATCCTAAACCAAAGCAAATAGTTTTTTCAATTAAATTTTGATGATGGATATCAAAATTATTTTTCATTAAAATTGATTGTAAATAAATAGAAATAAAAGAAGTAAAAAAATAAGTAAATATATATAAATAAACATATAAATTATGATAAGAAACTCCAATTAAACTTAAACCAAATAAATTTATTAATACAAAAATATATTTTTTATTAATTATAGAATTAAAGAATGTGTTTAATACAATTAATGATACAGTCTTCAAGTTTAAATTTTTTGTAATGAAAGAAAGAGACAATAAATTTAAATATATAAAACTTATTTTTATTATTAAATACATTATATTTCCAGATATTTGAGGAGATTTTTTATTATTATTTGAAAAAGAATGTAATAAAGATAAAATAAGACCAAAAAGACTGTTTAATGAAATAAAATTATTTATAGAATTATTAAATAAAAATTCTTTCATAAATAATAGTTTTATTGCTAATAAAATTTGATAAAGTAAAGTGAAAGATAAATCATATAATTTATCATTTTTATTATAAGTTGAATTATTATTTGAATCTTCTTTTTGCTTTGTATCCATTTAAAAATATTTAAATAAGAATAATATTAAATTTTAATTTAGTTATTATTTAATTTAAAAGTTTTCTTTAAATAATATTATATTTTTTATTTTCTTTTATATTTATATTTATTTTTCTTTATTCATGAATTTTTAAATTTATATATTTTAATAAATATTATAATATTGATAATTAAATATTATTAAATTACAAACCTTTAAAATATATCTTCTATTTTATTTTCATTAAATAATAATATTTTTATTTTTTATTCCAATCACAAATAATTTTTAAATAATTGGTTCTTATATCATATTCTAAAGTCATATTATTTAAATTCCAAATAGTAATTAAACCATTTTGTTTATTTCCTTTTCTTAAATTTAATATAACATTATCAAATTTAAAAACTCTATTTTTTCCATCTTCCCATTTAATAATTTTTCCATTAGAAATTAAAACAAATTTAAATTCAAAATCAGTTCCATTAATATAAGAAATTTCTTTATTCCAATAAAAATTTTTATTCCATTTTAATTTTAATATTTTTTCTTGATTCCATTTTCCTAATTCATTTAATGAACCTATAATTCCAATTTCTTTCCCCATTGAAGTATTATATTGAATTTCAAAAATAATATTATTAATTAAATAATCAGAATGAATAATTTGATTTGGATTAAAAGTAAAATTATTAAAACCAACAAAATTAAAATTTTGAGGAATGACATTAAAATTATTATTATTTTGATTATTATAAATAGGTTGATTAATATTTTGATTATTAAATTTTGGTTCTTCATATATTGGAGGAGTATAAATATATATTGGAGTATTTTTTACAATTGGTGGCTTTTTATCTTTTATTTTATTTTCTATCTCTAATGCTTCCTTATATATTTTTTCATAATATTTACCTTGAAAATTATACACTTTTGTATTTTTTAATACACTTATTGGAATTTTAAATAAATCTGCTGAGTTATTTATTGTTATTTTTAATTCTTCATTTTCAGAAGTTTTTTTCTTTTCTATTGTTTCTGATTCCATTATTTTTAATTTAATTATAAGTTTATATTCTTTTTTTTTATAAATATGGAAAATAAAATAATTAAATTAATGATAAAATAATAATTTCAGTCATTTTTTATACTATTTTAAATATATTAATATATATCATAATTTTATAATTCAAAAAATTGAATGAAGTTTGTTTTAAAACAAAATATAATATAAACCTAATAATACGTAAATAAGGTATTCATATTTTAAAATTTAAATAAAAAGAACAAAAATATATAATTATTATTCTTTTGTTTTTTTTTCATTTACATCTTTATTTTTATTATTATTTATATAATTATTTTTTTTTTGAGAGTACGAATATTTATAATTATTTTCATTCGAATAATTGTCTTTATTATCTTTTTCATTAGCAGATTTTTCAGAATTAACTTTAGATAAATGACATCTATTACATATAATTCTAAAAGCAAAATTTAAATTTTTACAACTTGAACAAATCCAATCTCCATTTCTTTCAGTAAATGCTTTTCCTTTTTTTCCTTTATTAAAATAATTTTTTTGATTATTTTCATTTTTTTTTTGATTATTTATAGAAATATTATTATAAAATAAATTAGCACTCTGAATGTCCCTAATCATATAATCATAATTATTATTAAATGGAATATCAAATTTATCATTATTTTTTTTATATGATATTTTTTTTTCTTTATTTTTTGCATTAAATTCTCTTTTTTGATTTTGAAATAAATTATTTGGATAACACAATAAATTAATATCCTCTTGATGAATTCTATTAAAATAAAGTTCTTTTGAAATAAAATTATTTGTTTTACTATAATCAAAATTATTTTGATTTTTTTCAATTAAAAATTTATTAGTTCCTTCATAATAAATATAAATTGGAAAAGAATATTTATTATTGTCATTATTTTTAATTATATTTAAAATATAATTATTATTTCTTTTTGGAGTATTATATTCATTATGTGATGAAGAAGAATTTGTAGTTGAGTTTTTTCCAATTGAATCAAGTCTTTTTTCGTTATCTGAATTATTGTTATTAATAATAAATGATTTTTGATATTTAGGAATTTCTAAATGATCATCATTATTATTATTATATTCTATATTATCAAATTTATTTAATTGTTTTTTTTGTGAAAATATTAAATGCTTTTTCAAGTTTCTTTGTAATGTTTTATTCTGTTTTTTACATGAATTTTCATTTATTATTTTTGTCAAATTAGGTTTCAATTCAGAGGCTTCCATTTAAATATTTTTATTATTTTATTAAATTTAAGTAAAGATTTATTTAAATTCTTTTTTAAATAATTAATTTAAATATTTTTTTAAATGTTGATAATCATTATATTTTTAGAATAATGATAATAATATTAATTATCTGTTTTATCAAATTAATTTTTTTATATTAAATCTTTGAAATTCAAATTATTTATAATAATTTTTTAAGAAAAATAAAACTTTAATAATTAAATAATTATATATATCAAGATTAATAATAGAATTAAAAAGAAGAGAGTAAAAAAAATAATCAAAATATCAATCAAACTTTTATTCAAAAATGTGAATATATTAAAAAGAAATATATCTTTAAAAATCTTTTTTATTTTAAGAAGAAATCATAAATCCATTACTATATTCTTCTATTTCATTTTTAGGATAGTAATGTTCAATACAATTTGATCTTTTTAATTTATCTAAAAATCCTTTATTTTTTTGAATAATTATTTTAATTTTACTTAAATTTAATTTTTGTTTTTTTCCGAAATTTGAGACATTATTAAAAATATTTTTTTTATTTCCTTTATTTGATAAATTTCCTTTTTTAAATTCTAAAAATAAACTTTTTGTTTTATTTATCTTTTCAAAATTAAATTTATTTTTTTCTTTATTTTCATCAATAACACTTTTATAAAATTTTTCTTTATAAAAAGTATTGTTTTTTTTAATTAATAAATTACTATATCTATTCAATTCTTTTTTTAAAACATTTAATTCACATAAAGAATTATTTAAAGAAGAAGAACTTCTTGGAAAAGAAGAAGTAATAATTCTACAATTATAATTAATAATTTGAGAATTAGATTTATTTATTTTTTTCTTTTTAGAATTTGATAAATCTCTTATTTTTCTTTTGCCATATAAAATTTCATTTATATTTATTTTCATAATATCATTATATATTAGATTATTCTTCTTTATTGAATAATTAGGTTGTAAAAAACTATTTCCAAAATTTTTACAATTATTTAATATATTAATTGACATTGATAAATTTATTTTTCTTTTTGAATTAACTGTATTATTTGAATTGTTGTTTAAGTAGAAAAATTTTTTTTTGTTTTTTCTATTTTTTAAATTATTTATTATTATTGACATGTCATCATTTTTATTTTTTGTTGATATTAAATATGAACCATTTAAATTCTAATTATTATTATATTGAAATATGTTATTTTTTTTTTCTTACCTTTATTTCTTCAAATGAATACATATTTAATTATTAATTTTTTTTATGAATTTTTTAAAAAAAGATAATTAATTATAAAATTAGTAATATTTTTATTTAAATTTTTATTCCTTAATTTATATAAATAAAACTTCCTAAAATATTTGTTCACTCTGTGTATTTATTGTATTTTCTCTTTCTGATATTTTTATTATTTCCTATTTTTCATAATATATTTTTTGAGTTTTTTTAAAAATTTTAGATTTTTATCTTATTTTTCTTTTTACTTTTGTAATTTTTATATTTAAACAATCTCCATTCATTAATTTTCTATTTTAGAATCTTTTAAAATCATTATTTTTTTCCTTATTAAATTTGCTCTTTCTATATTTTGAATTGTTATATTATCTATATTATTTGAACTTTGGTTCATTGATGTTTTAAATATGGAACTTAAATTTATTTTTATTTTTCTTTCTGATAAAATTGAAACTTTTATTGAATCTAAAAATTTCTATTTTGAATTTTTTTTATTGATGTTAATGGCTTTTTATTTTTTGTTAATTTAATTCATAATTAATATTTTTCCATTATTATATAAATTATATATTCTCATTTATTTAATCTAGAAATCAAAGTATTTATTTATTATAAAAATTTACAATAAAACAATTTCAAATAATTTAAATAATTAAGATATAGATTTAAATAAATGATACCTTAAAAAAATAAAAAAAATATAAAAGAAAAATAAATAAACACCAAAATAATAAAATCAATTTTTTTTTTAAAATAAATAAAACAAAAATTTTTTTATAAATCTGTTTTGACATCTTCATCTAATTTCAATTTAACATTTTTTTTAAATTCTGAATCGATACCCAAATGACTATTAATAAACTTTACAATATTATCTTTTTTAAATTCTCCTTCGAATTCTAAACCTTGTTCTTTATGTCCTTTTAAATAAAATCTAATAGTAGGATATTTAATTAAAGATTTTTTAAAAGAAACTTCATTTTTACTCATATCAATTTTTCCAATTCTCAAATTATATTTATTTAACTTATCTTTAAACTCAGTAAAAACTTCATCATAAACAAAACTTGATTTTTTCCCTTCTTCAATATATTCATTATAATAAAGAACTAAAACATTTAAATTATTATTAATAACATCATTTTCAAAAGTTTTACCAACAATTTGAAAAACAGAGTTATCTTTATTACTAATAATATCTTCACTTTTTCTTCCTAATTGTAAATTTCCTTTTTCAAAATCATCAATAAATTTCATAATATTACTTTCATTAATTTCACCATTCATAATATAATAAGCATTCATTCCTTTTTTAGTATCATAAATTCTAACAGTAGGAAGATCAGTAACTTTAATATTAGTTAAAGAATTTAATTGTTGTTCTTTATAATCAAATATTCCAGTTAATACTACTCTAATTCTTCCATATAATTTCTCTGATAAATCTTTAAATAATCTATCTAAATATATTGAATTTGAACTATTAGGATCTCTAAATAAAAAAATTGCAGGTTCTTTAAATTTCCAAATTAATCTTGCAGTTTTATCATTAAAGGATAATAATTTATCATATGAATTTCTTTGAATAAATTTAATTATACCTTCCTTACTTAATTTACCAGATAACTCAGTTCTTTCTTGTCCGAATTTTTTATATAAAACAATAGTATTTTCTTTAACATTATATTGACTAAAAGCTGTAATAAAATCACAATGTCCAAAAAAATTTTCTCCATCTTCAATAGCAATATCATTTAAATATTTTAATATATTAGTATCATTACCAAAATAAATAATAGAAACTTCATGAGTATTTTTAAAATTAGAAATATCATTTAAAGTCATTAATTCTAGTAAAGGAGGTAAAGTATTTTTTTGCATCCAACGAATAATTCCACTATCATCTAAATTTCCTGTATAATCATATGCAATTCCATTTTTAAAAAATTTTAATGTGGGATATGAATTTATATTATATACTTTTCCTGTTTCTTTATTTAATGACATTTCTATTTTTCCTAAATTTATTCTTGGTTTTAAATTAAATAAATATAATGATGCTTTAATATAAGTTGGTAAAAAATTTTTACAATGACCACACCATGACGCGTAAAATAATACTAAAATATTTTTCATTCTTGATATTGTTTTATTAAAATTCTCATCTGTTAATATTATCACACTGTCTTCTCTGTGATATAAAGTTCTTTTTCTATTCTTTTTTTCTATTGATATTATTATTAATTCAAGAAATATTATTATTGATATTATTCCTAATTTTTTCATTTGAAATTTTTTTTATTTTTTTTTAATATTTTTTTTAAGTCTATTTATTTATGTTTGAATTAAAATTTAATATTTTTTTTTCTTTAAAATATTTATTTTTGATTTGTTTTATTTATATTTTATTTATTCTTTAATATTATTTTAAATAATCATTCAATCAATTATTTGTCATATTTTTGTTTGAGCTTTTTATTTGAACAATTAAATTGTTTTAACATTTTATTTAAATTATAATACTTCATCTTAAACCTTCTAAAGGTACCATTTTATTATATTTTCCTTTTATTTTTTAATGTTATAATTATTTATATTTCCATTCTTAATTCTATGAT
>JAEEGL016616209.1_pt1 | contig 23924 bp, 9 predicted proteins | sample 9134231 | NCBI WGS metagenome assembly JAEEGL01 (sample SAMN16246548, study PRJNA631951) | gut metagenome | biome: gut microbiome; feature: rumen; material: fiber-attached | host: Bos | place: Iran: Karaj | collected 2018-10 | reverse complement strand
TTCGATTTGCCGACGGAGGCGCAGTGGGAGTATGCCTGTCGCGCGGGGACGACGACGACCTACAGCTACGGCGATTCCGCCGATGGGAACTATATGTGGTACACGGATAACTCGTCGTCGCAGACGCACGAGGTCGGCACGAAACTGCCCAACCTCTGGGGACTCTACGACATGCACGGCAATGTCTGGGAGTGGTGTCTCGACAGGTATGCCGGCAGTCTTGCCGGAGGAACGGACCCCAAGGGTTCTTCCTCGGGATCAAGCCGGGTGATACGCGGCGGTTGCTGGTACTACTCCGCGAGTTATTGCACCTCGTCCTATCGGTATGTCAACGGCTTCAGCCAGACGAGCTTGGCCGGCAATGTTGGCTTCCGCCTGGTCAGGGCCCTGTCAGACTAACGCGCGGTAGCGCGCAGGCGAGCGTGAAGCAGGCCGTGGCCGACGAGGCGCTGGACGCCTCCAAGGGCGCCTCGTTCCAGGTGGCGGGCGACACGCCCGCCCTCACGACGGCCGCGACGAAGCCGGGGCTCACCTACACGCTCGTCGAGGGCGCGACGCTCGGCGGCATGGGGGACGGGGCGAGCAAGCAGGGCGACGGCCGGCCCTGGACCCCGCCCATCACGGTGAAGGGAGGCGCCAGCGGATTCTACCGAATCAAGGTCGGGAAGTAAGGAGAACCGTGTCAGTCCAGCAGTCCAAACATCCAGATGGTACAACGCCCATCCTGCTAGTCGCGAAGGCATCCGGCGGGGATGACCTTCACGCCATCGGGACGGGTGTAGGCCATGTCCGTGCCTGTGATGACGATCATCAGATCAGGTTCTCGAAGCGGAACCTGTTCCTCGTCCTGGTTGTGTTTTCGGATCAAGTCGCGCAGTTCGACAAGATGTACGGCTCCCTCCTCTACCTTGCGCCCGCCCAACTTCACTTCGACAAGGGCATAGCGCCCGTCTTCAAGATGGAGAACGGCGTCCGCCTCCAGACCGTAGCGGTCCCGGTAGTGGGACAAGGTGCCTCCAAGAGGCATGGAGTAGGCGCGAAGATCGCGGACGACGAGGTTTTCAAAGAAGAACCCGAAGGTCTTGAGGTCGAGAGCAAAGGCCGACGGGGCAAGCCCGAGGGCTGCCGCAGCAATCGAAGGGTCGGCGAATTCGCGCTTTTTGGCAGCCCGGACGGCCGTGGCGGAGCGGATGGACGGACACCATGCATCGGCGTCATCGACGACGAAGAGCTTTCGGAAGGCATTGAGATACGAATCAAGCGTTGTCGGGGAGCAGCTTTCCATCGTCGAAAGGACATCACGGCGGATGCTTGTGGTATCGGCCAGGGTCGAAAGATTTCGCGCATAGGATTTGAGTATGGCACGAGCGAGGGCGGGATTGCGTTGGACGTCATCCACGGTAGAGATGTCACTTTCGCAAAGCTGGATGACATAGTCCTTGGCGAGGGCGAGGCGCGAGGCGTCCGTGCGGAGATTCAGGGAGGCCGGCCAGCCGCCGCGACAGGCGGCAAACGCGAGTTCGTCGAAGGAAAGGCCGGACCGTGCGCCGTCGATGTCAAGGTTAGGATTGTCGAAAAGTGTTCGGAGCGACACGCTGCCGTTCGACTCCCCGCTTTCAAACAGGCTCATCGGAAGCATTTTGAGCCGGGAGATTCGCCCGGTTCCGCTGTGCCGCACGGCCTGCATGTTGAACGAAACCGATCCCGTCAAGATAAAAAGGCCCTGGCCGCGTTCGGCATCCACAGTCAGGCGGACTGCATCCCAAAGAGCAGGGACATCCTGCCATTCGTCCAACAGCCGAGGACGTTCGCCCTTGAGCAAAAGGGACGGCTTGACGGCAGCAGTTTCCAGATAGGACGCTCGCAGGTCCGGGTCTTGAAGCAAAAGGATGCTCTTGGCTTGCTGCGCTGCGGTCGTGGATTTGCCACACCACTTCGGGCCGACGACAACCGTCGCCCCGAATGTTTGAAGTTTGAAGGCAAGCATGGCATCCGCTATCCGAGAACGGTATTCGAGAGGCTTTGTTCGCATGCGGGCGATTCTAGCCTTTTTCCGGTGCCTGCGCAAGGGTGTTGTGAAGATTTGTCACAAATTCTTGTAAAAATTTGTGATGAATCGCTGGATAGATTTGTGGTTTGGCTTCGGTTGGAGGGTCGTCGATTCGTCGAGGGGCGAAAAGAAGCGCCATCCCACGCCCCTTTTCAACGCAGAGGTCGCAGAGACGCCGCAGAGAGACGCAGAGCCAGGAGCCGCTTTCGTGTATTTCGTGTCTTTGGTGGTTTCTCTCTCTTGCTCCGAGAAGGTGGCGCGGAGCGCCTCCCCTCTTCAGCCCCCCTCCGAGAGGGGGGTGGCGCGAAGCGCCGGGGGGAGTACACCATGCGGCGGTTATGCGGCCGCCAGATACTCGCGCCACGTCCGCCACGTCCGCGAAGTTCTCTCGCGCGGAGCCTGCCGGAGCGCGGACGGCCCGTCCGCCCTTCTTTCAAAGCGCCGATCTCAACACAGAGACGCAGAGCCACAGAGCCGCAGAGCCATCGCGTCCCCGTCTCTGCGCTCTCTGCGCTCTCCGCGTGTCCCAAACTCCGTGCCCTCCGCGAACTCCGCGTGTGTTTTTCATCGCGCCCTCGCCTCCGCACTCTCCGCGTGCCGGAGCGCGGCTTCCCTCTCAGCTCTCACCTCTAACCTCTTTCCCCTCATGTGGAGACAGAAACAATGACAGAAGCACAAAAATCCCCCCTAGAGAAAAGGAAAGAAAAGTTTTCTCGGGTCAAATCTCTTCGTGCAGCTCTCAACTTTGTTTCAAAGACAGAGTTTCAGCATGACATGTATCAGCACTATACGACATTGGAGAACGCCCTCGACAAGATATCAAAGGGCGAATGGTGGCTGTCATGCTGTACGAGTGATCGTTTGAACGACCAAAAGGAATCCGTCAAGTATGGCAGTCTTAAAGAGGCTCGGAGATCCTATCAGATGTGTTTCTGCCATGGTGCGGCCGAGAGTGTGGCCATGTGGGGGTTGTATCAGTGTTCTAAACCATGCGCCGTGCGAATCTCCTTAACGAAGAAGAGTCTTCGAACGTGGATCAAAGCATTGAAAGAGAATACGAAGAAGGATGGTAAATTCACCCTCGTTCTGTTCCGCGATTTGGTTTATCTGTCGATTGTCGATCCGAATCGTTCTGTAGATAAGTACGCTATAAAACGAGCAGAGTGTATAAGTTGGGAAAGTGTTGTGACGCCCAGAATTGAAGGTCTCCAAGACGAGATTGTCGAGGAGTGGGCAACAGGACTGGTCAAGGATTATGAGTGGAGGCACGAGCGTGAGTCGCGTTTGCTGGTTCAGGTTCGGAAGCATGCTGGCAGGGGACTGAAAGTTGATGTCCCCAATGAAGTGCTTGAAGACATGCGGTTCACATTCAGTCCGTGGTTGAGTCCAAACATGGAAGCTTTGGCCGAAAAGTTGATCACCGAAGCGCTCAAAAAGCGGCTCAAGAAGACACCCAAGGAATTGAGTCAGCGTTTCCGAAGAAGTGTCCTTGCGGGGGGATTGCGTCTTGGTGATGGTCGCGTTCCTTGTGCCTTCTGTGATCAATGCAAGCTTTTCGGACGGAATGAATGCATTCTTTGACGAGCAATTTTGAAAGGCAACGACGATGAACAAGACAGCTATGACAGTGAATTCAACCAAACACAACGTTGTTTTCGTTTTCTTCCGTTCTCTGCTAGCAACTGCCATTTTCGGCATGATGGTTGTTTCCTCCCTTGCCGCCACCCCTACCATCTCCTCCGTCACCGCCCAACAGCGGTATCCGTGGAACGGAAAGGTCGACATCTCTTACACGGTGGTTGGTCCCATGGGGCAGGCAACCTTATCAGTCTCGGCAGAGGATCGTGAGAACAACATGACATACACGGCTTCCTCAACTGCGCTTTCCGGTGATTTAGGAACTGATGTGGGAACTCATCATATAGTCTGGGATTTACTGGCACAAGGTTTGGAATTCAAGTCAAACGATGTTGTGTTCACAGTAACAGTGACATATTTGCCTTCCTATCTTGTCAAGTACAACGCTAACGGAGGAAGCGGAACGATGGCTGACCAGAGTTTCGCGATGGATTCCCCGCAGACACTGGCGGCCAACGACTTCACACGAACAGGCTATACCTTTGTGGGTTGGGCGATGAGCGCCAATGGCGCAAAGGTCTATGATGACCAGCAGTCTGTCTCAAACCTCACCACCACAACCAATGCGACGGTGAATCTGTATGCAAAATGGACGCCTAACACCTACAAAGTCGGATTCTACGGAAACGGTGCGGACAATGCGGGTGCCATGAACGCGCAGACATTTACATACGATGTTCCGCAAAAACTGACAAAGAATATCTACGCCAGAACTGGATATGTCTTTCGGGAATGGGGTTCAGCTGCAACGGGTGGAAGTGCCCATTGGTCGGATGAACAAGAAGTGGTAAATATGTCGCCCATCCAGAACCGTTGGATTTCCATGTATGCCATCTGGGATCCGATTTCGTATACAGTACGGTTCAACAAGAACGCTTCAGATGCAACGGGGACGATGGCGAATCAGAGCTTCACCTACGACCGGGCATCGGCTCTCCGTGCCAACGCCTTTTCCCGTACAGACTACACATTCACGGGGTGGGCGACAAGCGCGAGCGGAGCGAAGGTGTACAACGACAAGCAGAGCGTCTCGAACCTTACCGCAACCGCTGGTGTGATTGTGGATCTCTACGCTAAGTGGGAAATACCAACGTACACAGTGAAATTCAATGCCAATGGCGGAAGCGGGACCATGACGGATCAGGTGCTGACATATGACAAAACGCAATCCTTGCAAGCGAATTCCTATACGCGAAACAAATACCGATTCGCTGGATGGTCTACCTCTTCATCTGGGTCGGTTCAATATGCCAACAAGGCTTCGGTGAAGAATCTTGCCGCACGAGGTGCAACCATTACTTTGTATGCCGTCTGGGATTACAATCCTCTTGGAGAGGGAATCGATCAAATCGACTTGATATGGACTACTGATTCAACGAATCCATGGAACTACTATACAAGCGAAACCATCGACTCGAAAAACTACTATCCCTTCGACAACACAGACGGAGTGAAAAGTTCCGGTGCTGGCGGGGGTGTGGCCGATTCCTGGATGCAGACCACGATTACGGGACCAGCCACATTCAGTTTCCGATACGCCAAGCGCCACTATAGTTCCACCTTTACAGTTCTCGTGGACGGAAGCGTGGTGTTCACGGATAGCACAGGTACCTCCCAAGACGCTGGTGTCGTTGGATGGACGCTAAAGAGTTTTTCGGTAGGAGGTGGCAACCACACAATTCGATTCAATTACCACCATCCAGGCAAAGGTTGGTCTTCAGGGGGGAACGGCATCCGACTTGATACGATGACTGTAACGCACCAATAGCCGCAATGAAGGGCATGAAGGAATCGCAAAAATGAACACACTCTTCAAAGTTTATGTCGATTGTCACTGTCTCCTTTCCGGAGGGGAAAAGAGGATGATGAAAACACTCATTGCCGCTCTGGGAACCATTACAGTGACGCAACTGGCCGTTGCCGACGTTGTTTCTGGCAGCAGCACATCCATGTCAATTGATTCGCGCACGGGGATTGCCAATCGTCGCGCAGATGTCGTGCCATGGGATTCTTCATGGATCGGTGGTAATTCCAGTGCCACTGTCATCATAATGGACAATGGAAACGAAGTGAAGCGGGCGAGCGGGGCGGGGCAATTTACGTTATCAAATGGAAGGCACGATCTGACCTACACAACACTAATTGGTTCCGAAGTGCAGTCGGAGGTATACTCGGCAACGGTTTACAAATGCAATTGTTCTTTTTCATTGGGCGATGTTCCTCTTATCGAGACCAAATCGGCTAAGGTGGCGACTTGCACGGAAGACGGCTGGACCCACGAAGTGACCTGTAGCCGATGTCATTCGGTTCTTGAGGACTCTTTAGTAGTTCCAGCAGGCCATGTACCACAAACAGCCATTGTCGCAACTGAGGCCTCCTGCACGGCAGATGGACGGACGGCCGAGATAGTGTGCACTCGGTGCGGCGCAACGCTCCAGTCCAGCCAGACAATCCCCGCTAGCCATTCCGGCGCCGTCACCAAACCCGCCATCGAGCCAACGAGCGCCACCGCCGGCAAGACGGCGGAAATCACCTGTTCTCGGTGTGGCACGGTTCTTCAGCAGCAAACGACCCTTCCCGCCCTCGGCTACATCCGCAACGTCATGGCCCGGCAGATCTGGCCGCACAAGAAGGTCGAGGTGTGCTACGACGTGGCTGAGGATATCGGGGAGGTGGTCGGCGATTTCGAAGGCGCCGTCACCACCCTGACCGCCTCCTACGGCAACTCGACCAATTGGGCAAACCACCTCATCGGCGACGTCTCATGCACTCCCGGCCACCACGTGGTCGTGTGGGATTGCGAGGCGGACGGGATCGCCATCAACAATGCCAACGTGACGATTTCGGCGGGATATGCCGAGGATTCCATCGTCTCCCAGCCTGGCCTTTCCGTCAAATACTTCGACATCTCCTCCTCCGGCTACTCGACATGGACGCAATCCGAGGCGGCCATGACGAACTACTTTGTCGGAAAATCCCCCACCATCGCGACGAACACGCTGGACTGGGGGACGACGCTGGATGCCGGTTTTCAGTACACAGGATCCGCTTCATCCAGTCTCTTCAGCAATTTTACCGGCTGGGACCATGTCGGGACTTCGGCGACCCGATTTCACGGAAAGTACGCGAATCGTTCCCAAAATTATTTCGGAATGCTTATCCAGGGACAGATTTCCATCAACACGGCAGGAGACTATTCCTTCGGCGTCATTGCCGACGATGCCGTTGTTCTCTACATTGACGGCACGAAGGTCTGTGGCGCCGAGTGGTCAAACAATGCCTTCAATTCAATCCGTCTTTCAGCCGGTCTCCATCGTGTCAGCATTGCCTTTTTCGAGGGAACGGGAGAGCAAGGACTGCTGATCCAGTGGAAGAAGCCCGGCGACACGGCCTATTCCCCGATTCCGCAATCGGCGCTTTCCTGCGGCACCGTCATCGTGCCGGAGATGGTGGCCAGTGGCACCGCCACCGGCGTCTCCGTCAACACTTCCTCCGCCGTCAAGGACGGCATGAGCGTGTCGGGCACGATGGAACTCGGCTATTCCCCGTTCACGAACGGCGAGGCGACGATCCTCATCGACGGCGCGACGGCGCTGTCGTCCACGAACTCCGGCACATTCGCCTGGCAGCCGCAGACGCTGGGGACGCACACGCTGAAGCACGTCTCGGGAAGCAACACCTGGACGCGGACGATGAATGTCACCAGCGTCAGTTGGGCTCCGACGCCCTCCCCCAACCCACCCACATCCCCCGACGCGAACATTTCCCTCGCCACGACGAGCAAGTCATTCGGCGTGGCAGGCGGGCCCGGCACAATCACAACCCGCGGAAGCGACACTTACACTTGGGCAGCCACCGCGTCCGACGACTGGATCACCTTCCCGTCCTACACGAACAGCACGGCGGGGCGCCCCGTCGCGTACCGGGTCGCCGTCAACACGGCCGTCGAGGACCGCACGGGCTTCATCTACGTGAGTGGCCATGTCTTCACCGTGACGCAAGACGGCGTCGGCGCGTCGCTGTCCGCCACCTCCTCGTCTTTCGAGGCGAACGGCGGCAAGCGGTCGTTTACGGTTCTCGCCGATGCCCAGGCAAGCTGGCAGGCGCGATCAAACGCGGAGTGGATATCCATCACCCCCACTTCCGGCACGGGGGAGGCGGATGTATCGTACACGGTCGCGCCGTTCCACGAGGTCTCGACGCGGAGCGGCACGATCTCGGCGGCAGGATGCACCTTCACCGTGAACCAGACAGGACGTCGGATGAAAATCTACGTCCCCGACGGCGGAGGTTCCGGCGTTGTCCCCGTCGAGCGCGACTATCTAGACCATCCCATCGATGTTCAGGTGAACGCGCTCTCCTCGACAATCTGGGATGTCGAACCGAATGCCAGCTGGATATCCGTCGTCGATGGCGGAAGCGGCCACGGCGGCGACAACGTGATGTTGGGCATCAACACGAACGTGAGCTGGCTCGCGCGAACCGGCACGGTTCGGATTGGCACGGAGACGCTTACCATCCATCAGGCGGGCCGCCCTTCCGGCGCACTTTCCTTCTCCATCAGCCCGACGGCGTCGGCGGCCTCGGTCCGGGGCGCGAACGGCGTCATCTCGGTTCTCGCGACGCCCGACCTCCCGTGGACGGCGCAGAGCCAGGCGAACTGGCTCACGGTGATGCCCGCCTACCAGACCGGCGCTGGCAACGGCAACGTGGTGTACACGGCCTCGCCGAACCCGACGATGGCAAAACGCACGGGGACCATCAGGATTTCTGCGACAACCGAGGCAGCCTTGCCGACGAAGACGCATACGGTCACGCAACCGGCCGCGTCGGCGATGGTCTCGGCATCCGCCCACACGTTTGCCGCGCAGGGCGAGTCCTTCGGGGTGGACGTGACGGTGGACGACGTCGTGAACTGGACTGTCTCCGAGAACAGCGACTGGATTTCCATCCCCGGCGGCACAAGCCGGATCGGTCCCGGCAGCGTGACGATTGCCGCAACCGAGAACCTGACGGTAAACCCCCGTTCGGCGACCGTCACGATTGCGGGCCACCCGTTCACCGTGTCCCAGCAGGGGCGGACGGTTGAGATCGAATACGAGACCATCGTCTTCGGCCCGGAAGGCGGGGACGCGACAATCGACGTCCATCCCGACGGGAACGTGACCTGGGCGGCCGTGCCGTCGGACTCGTGGATTGTCGTCTTGTTTGAGGACGGCGATTGCGAGTACGATGCCTACAACGTCATCGGAACGGGCGATGCGACGCTCGGCTACATGGTGGAGGAGTATGTAGGCAGCGGGACGCCGCGCACGGGGTGGATCGCCATCGGCGACAAGACGGTCTACATCACGCAGCGGGCCTACGACCTTTCCATCAACCCGTCGGCGACATGGGTTTCCGGCAACGCCGGATCGGGCACGGTGGGCGTCCCCGCGACGGCCGGGCAGATCTGGAACGCCATTGCCACGGAGCCGTGGATATCCATCGCGAGCGGCTACGACAGCGGCACGGGCAGCGGGACGGTGCATTTCACCTACACGGACAACGACACGGGGGAGGAGCGCACCGGCAAGATTCTCATCTCCGGCGAGGCGTACACCATCACCCAGGCGGCGCGCCAGCTGGTGTCGATCTCCGCGCACGTCGAGGGCGGCAAGGGCCTCGTCGCCGGAACGGGCACCTACGACCGCGGCACGAACGTCACGCTCACCGCCACGGCGCAGGACGGTTACGAGTTTTGCTCCTGGGGCCTGCCAAACGGCTCGACGGCGACCGGCGCCTCCCTCGCCGTGACAGCCGACGTCGACAAGGAAATCGTCGCGAACTTCCGTCGCATTCCCGTCTATGACGTGAACGGCGAATCCGTGCGCGAGGGGACGAGCCGGACCTTCACCGCTCCCGCCGACATCTTGGACGAGTCGGGCACCACGAAACTCGTGTGCACCGGCACCAGCCGCTTCCCCGACAAGGGGACGAACTTCACGCTCGTCGTCACCGAGGACGTCGCCTTCGAGTGGGACCTCTGGACGACGAACTACCTCGTCGCCGTCACGCAGACGGCGGGGGGCAATGTCCTGCACGGCGGCGTCCCCGCCGCCGACATCTGGGTGGCGGCGGGCGAAACGCTGGATCTCTCAGCCGCGCCCGATTCGGGCAAGTCGCTCTTCCGGTGGAATGTTTTCAACACAGAGACACAGAGACACGGAGACAGCGCCACGGTCTCTGCGTCGTTGAGCCTCCGCGTGGATGAGCCGCTCACGGTCTCGGCCGTCTTCGGCGTCTTCAACGACACGCTGGCGACGGCGCTCGACGCGCCTGCTCTCGACTTCCTGACGGGCGGCGATGCGGCATGGATGCCCGTCATCGACCCGCTGGCCGAAACCGGCTACACCTCCGCGAGATCCGGCGCGGGCGGCGCGGACACCGACACATGGCTCGACCTGGCGCTTGAAGGCGCTGGGACGCTCTCGTTCCGCTGGCGGACCGACTGCGAGAAGGACGATGGCGGCGAGGCGACCTGGGACCGCCTCGCGGTCTTCGTGAACGGCGTCGAGGCCGCGCGCATCGACGGCAAGACGGACTGGCAGACCGTGACGCTGCCGATCTCGGGGCCGTCAACCACCATCCGCTGGTCGTTCTACCGCGACGACTGGGATGAACCCGGCCAAACGCATGAGAACGCGGGATGGGTCGATGGCGTAATCTGGAACCAAAATTGAGGGGAGAAGAGAAATGAAAGATATATTTGATAACGCCCATGCGGGAAAGATCGGCGACGATATTCGCCAGTCCGTTCAGTCAGGCAACGGGGGAATTGCCGATGCATCGCTTGTCGGCGAAACCTCAATTGACTGCCCCCCTCCGAGAGGGGGGATGCCCCAAAGGGGCAGGGGTGAGTATTCCGTGCATCACCCTTGCCACTGCCTACCCGTCGCACGGAGTACTCCCCCCAGTCACTGCCTGCCTGCCGCACGGAGTACTCCCCCCGGCGCTGCGCGCCACCCCCCTCTCGTAGGGGGGCAGGACAAGGGGGCGCTTCGCACCACCCCTCTCGGAGGGGGGCGGAACAGGGGGCTGCTTCGCGCCACTCCCTTCGATGAAGGGGGCATTCTCACATTTCTCGCGTCTCTGCGTCTCTGCGTCTCTGCGTTTAAACTTTCAGCGGCGTTGGCGATTTTCAGCGGCATGCTCACCATCTGCGCGGCGGCCCCGAATCCGCCGACGGCGCAGGACCCGATGATTGGGATCACCCCGGTGACGTGCTCGATGGAACAGAAGGGTGGGGTCGCGGCAATCATCACGTCCGGCAGCGGCACATGGGAGGCGTCGACCTCGGCCAACTGGATCCAGCTGGCCAGCACCAGCGGCACGGCGGGCTATGCCGTCGGCTACACGGTGAGCGCCAACAACGGCGTCGAGGCCCGCATCGGCTACGTGTATGTGAGCGGGTACGTCCACACGATCACGCAGTCGGGCCTGGGCGCGACGCTGGAACGCTATTCGGCGGAGTTCGAGTGCGCCGCGACCAACGGAAGCGTCCGGGTCAACGCGCCGTCGGGCAAGACGTGGCACGCGCAGTCAAATGTGGACTGGATCACGGTCTCGACCACCTCCGGAACGGGGGCGGGCAACTGCTCCTTCACCGTGGAGCAGTACGACGAGGTTTCGACGCGGAGCGGCACCTTGACCATCGCCGACAACACATTCTCTGTCGTCCAGACGGGCCGCCGGATGCAGCTCACGACGACCAGCGCAACGACCGACTACTTCGCGGAGACAATCAAGATTCGCGTCAACGCGCTCGCCAGCACCGAGTGGGCTGTCTCCGTCAACGCCGGATGGATGACCGTGACGGACGCCGGGAACGGCCGAGGCGGAGACATGGTGAAGGTGGCCGTTGCGGAGAATCCGAGCGTCAACGAGCGAAACGGCGTGGTGACGATTGGCTCCGAGAAGATCGGCTACGAGACGTTCACCATCCGGCAGTTGGGCCGCACGGCCCTTGTGTTCAGGATCAGCCCGACGGAGGTCCCCGTCTTCAGTATGGACGGGGCGACCGGCGAGCGAATCGCAATCACGGCCACCCCCGACCTCGGCTGGACGGCAGCGGCATCCGCCGACTGGATCGAGTTCTATTCGGGATACGCCTCCGGCGCCGGAAACGGCAGCGTGGTGTACAAGGTAAAACCCAATCCGACGCTCTATCCGCGTTCCGGCTCCATCATGGTGACGGCTGCGGACGGCGCCGTGGCGGCAAAGCGTCTCGACATCAGCCAGGAGGCCGCCGTTGCTTCGCTCACGGTGGATGAGTATGAGTTCGAGGCGGCGGGGAAGTCGCTGACCGTCGGGGTCAGCACGGGGAGCATCGTGGGCTGGAACGTCGTGAACTCCCTCGGGTGGCTCACGGTGTCGCTGACATCGGTGACGGGTCCCGCCAACATCACGCTCACGGCGGAGCCCAACACGTCCGTGCAGCCGCGAAGCGGCGTGATCCGCATCGCCGACCATGAGTTCCGCGTCAGCCAGAAGGGGCGCGGCGTCACCGTCAGCTACGACGAGACGAGAGTCTTCGATGCCGATGGCAAGAGCACGGGCCAGATTGTCGAGAATGTCATCGGGGTCACGGCAGACTCCGATGTGGAATGGACGGCGATCGCCTCCGACCCGACGTGGATCGTCGTGTACGAGGGCGCGAGCGGCAAGGGGAACGGTACCGTCAAGTACATCGTCGCGCCGTACATCGGCTCCGGCGAGATCCGCACCGGCATGATCACGATCGGTTCGGAAATCGTCTATGTGTCGCAGCGCCCGTACGAACTCTCCATCGAGCCGAACGGAACATGGGTGGACGGCAACGCCGGCGCCGGGGAAATCCAAGTGGCGCTCGACATAGACGGCGTGTGGAACGCCATCGCCACGGAGCCGTGGATCACGATGGTGAGCGGCTACAACGCCGGCACGGGCAGCGGCAAGGTGCTGTTCGTGTACACGGACAACAACACGGGCAAGGAGCGGACGGGCAAGATCGTCATCGCGGGCGAAATCTACACGCTGACGCAGGCCGCCCGCCAGAACTTCGTCGTATCCGCGACAACGGAAGGCCACGGCGGCCATGTCTCCGGAGGCGGTACCTACAGCCTCGGCACCGAAGTCGTGCTCGAGGCCGTTCCCGAGTCCGGCTATTCGTTCGACCATTGGGTCCTGCCGGGAGGCGGGACGTCGGCGGAGAACCCGCTCTCCGTCACCGTGACGACGGCGCAGTCGTACAGCGCCGTGTTCACGCCGATTGCGCCACAGCTGGCCGTTGCATCCGCGTCGCTCCGTGGCGTGGAGCTGGCATGGACCAATGTCGCGTGGGCGACGGAATTCCGCGTCTTTCGCGGAACATCCTCCAACCGTGGTCAAGCAAGCCGGATCGCCACGCTTGCGAACAACGGGGATTGCGACTATCTGGACGCGACCGGCACCGAGAACCAGAACTACTGGTACTGGGTCGAGGCCGTCGGCGTGGAGGACGATGTCTGGAGCAACGGCGTACAGGGGCGTCGCGAGAAGAAGACCTTCGCCATCGAGTACACGAACCTGCGCGGCACGACGCACTCCAATCCGGCGACCTACCGCGAGGGAACGGCGGTATCCTTCTCCGCGCCGTCCGGGCGCGTGGGGTATACGTTCGACAGGTGGTCTCCGGACGGCATTTCCGCCAACACATCGGGGAATGTCGTGGTCCGAGCGAACTGGATCCAGAACGAATACATCGTGCGGTTCGACCTGAACGGAGCAACCGGCTCGATGCCGGACGAGCCGTTCACCTACGGACTGTGGCGGTACCTCACGCCCACGAACTTCACCCGCCCCGGCTTCAAGTTCGCGGGATGGGCTTTAGCGGCAACAGGGCACTCGCCGTCCTTTTCCGATGCCGAATCCGTAAAGAACCTCACAGCCACCCGCAACGGTGTCATCACGCTGTATGCGGTGTGGAGAGCGCCCCTGAGCATCGAAGGCGACCCGAACGCCATCATTACCGGAAACAGCGAGAACGGTTTCGTGATCAGGCCTAGCAACGGCATCTCGGAGGTCGTCGTTGTGATGGACGAGGGCATCGACCCGTCGAAGGTGACGGTCGAGATCGATCCCGAAGTCGAGGCGCTCTTCGCGAACGGCGCGAGAATACGGGTCGTAAGCGGGACGCATGACATCACGGACTACCTGAATCTTCCCGCCATCGATTCGTCGGGATGGATGGACACCTCGTTGGCAACCGTGAAGCAATGGATTGCCGACGAATCGCTCAATCCAGAACATGGGGCATTCTTCGGAATGGAGGGCGACGAACCGATACTGGTCACCTCCCCCACAAAGCCGGGCCTTCTCTACATCCTCGTCGAAGGCCCGACGCTTGATGACATGGCCGATGGCGATAGCACACAGGGTGACGGCCAGCCATGGACGCCGACCATTACGGAGAAAGAAGGCTCCAGCGGGTTCTACCGGATCAAGGTTTCACACAAGGGAACGGCCCAAACCCCCTATGTCGTGAAGTTCAATGCCAATGGCGGATCGGGGACGATGCCGAATCAGAGCTTCCTTTGCGGCGCCGTCCAGACGTTGACGGCCAACGCCTTTACACGCAAGGGCTACACCTTTGCGGGTTGGGCCACGCGCGCCAACGGGGCCAAGGTCTACAACGACGAACAGCCTGTCGTGAATCTCGCCACGGCCGACGGAGCGACGGTGAACCTGTACGCCAAATGGACGCCCATCACCTTCACGGTGAAGTTCGACGCCAACGGCGGGATGGGGACGATGGAGGACCAGGTGTACACCTACGACCATTCGCAGGCCATCCGCGCCAATGCCTTTACGCGCGAAGGGTACACCTTCGTCGGCTGGGCGAAGGGGGCGACCTGGGCGAAGGCCTACGATGACCAGCAGCCGATCTCGAATATCACGGCAACCCCGAACGACACGGTGACATTCTACGCCAAGTGGACCCCAAACACAACCGGCACCTACACCTACGCAGTGAAGTTCAACGCCAACGGAGGAACGGGGACGATGGCGAACCAGACCTTCACCTCCGACACGGCGCAGTCCCTGACGGCCAACGCCTTCACCCGCACCGGCTACACCTTTGCTGGCTGGGCAACGAGTGCCAGTGGGCCGACGGTATACGATGACCAGCAATTCGTTTCCAACCTTTCCTTGTCCGCCGGTGCGGTGGTGAATCTGTACGCGAAGTGGACCCCCATCACCTTCACGGTGAAGTTCGACGCCAACGGGGGCACCGGATCAATGGTCAATCAGAGCTTCACCTATGGAACAGCCCAGACGCTGACGGCCAACGCCTTCACGCGCACGGGCTACACCTTCGCGGGCTGGGCGACGAGTGCCTCCGGCGCCAAGGTCTACAACGACAAGCAGAGCGTTTCGAACCTCACTACGACTGCTGGCTCAACGGTAAACTTGTACGCCAAGTGGACCCCGATTTCCTACACGGTGAAGTTCAACGCGAACGGGGGCACCGGATCAATGGCCAATCAGAGCTTCACCTATGGAACAGCCCAGGCGCTGACGGCCAACGCCTTCACGCGCGAAGGCTACACCTTTGCGGGGTGGGCGACGAGCGCGAGCGGGGAGAAGGTTTATGATAACCTGCAGTCAGTATCGAATCTTACCACAACTGCCAGTGTGACAGTGAACCTGTATGCCGTATGGACTCCCGACACCACTCCGCCCACCCCGACCCCTGCAGCCAACGGACTGATTGTCCGTTATTACGACATCTCCTCGTCCGGGTACTCCATTTGGACGCAATCTGAGGCGGCGATGACGCACTACTTCGCTGGCTACACGCCGACCATCGTGACGAACACGCTGGACTGGGGGGAGACGCTAGAGGCTGGTTTTTCAGGGAGTCTTGGCTCAACAGGCGATAGCTGGGTTTCCGCCGGTTTGACTCGCCCAGCAAGTCAATCGTGCCGATTCCACGACAAGTATGCGACACAAGGAACTGAGCATTTTGCCGTTGGTATTTCAGGCATGTTACAGATTTCCGATCCGGGCTTATATGAGTTTGCCGCTGTCGCCGACGATTCGGTCGTTCTGTATGTCGATGGAGAAATGATCCTTGGAAACAATGAGGGTTGGGTAAATGTCGCACCAGGAGATATTACTCTTTCTGCAGGAGTTCATACCATCTCCGTTGGCTTCTACGAAAACACCGGCAACCAGGGCCTTTCCGTCCAGTGGAAGAAGCCCGGCGATTCGTCCTACGCACCGATTCCGCAAACGGTGCTCTCGCAAACGTTCGATGAAGTTCAGGATGCCGACTGGTTTGTCAGCGCGTCGACCGGAAACGATTCCTTCACGGGACGAAGCTGGAACAGCGCCAAGCGCACGATCCAAGCCGCCATTGATGCGGCGTCTGCTGGAGACACGATTCTCGTAGCGGACGGAACGTATGAGCCAATAGTCTCGGACGACAAGGCTATTGTCATCCGTTCCGTGAACGGTGCGGAAAAGACGTTCATCGATGGATCCGGGGCCGCAACATCGCTTGCAGACTTTGGGGGCAATACAACGAATGCCGTTTTACAGGGGTTCACATGTAGAAACGGGAAAGGTGGCATTGTCGGTGGCATTGTCAGAAACTGCGTTGTCACAGGAATCACGTCGGGATCGGGGATAGGCTGGGCTCTAGCCGAAAACTGCCTCATTTACGGCAACAACGCCATCAACGGCGGAGGAGCGATCGGCGCAATTGTTCGCAATTGTACCATTGTTGGAAATACGGCCACAGACGCCGGCGGTGGAGCATATTGTTGCGCAATCTACAATTCCATTGTTTACGGAAACACCGCTGGGGCTTGGGGAGGACCGAATATTTACCGCAACAACCAAACAGAAACTGGCGTTCTTCGTGGAATAGGACAAGTGACATTATCATCCTTCACGGACAATCCAGGATTTGTGGATGCGGCCAATGGCAATTACCATCTCTCGGCGACATCGCCGTGCATTGACGCGGGTGACAATGCCTATGCAAGTCCAACGGACACGGATTTGGATGGCAATCCCCGAATCGGAAATGGCATCGTCGATATTGGGTGCTACGAGAAATCTACCACCATTGCCGATGGTGACAGATTCACATGGTCTGTCCAAGACGGCGTGGCCACACTTGTTCGAGTTCCCGAGGACATTACGGGATGGGTTGTCATACCCTCCACCTATCAGGGATGCCCCGTTACCACTATCGGGCCCAACGCGTTCAAGAATTGTTCCAGAATGACGGCGGTCTCCATTCCTGCAAGCGTGACGACAATCAATAGCGAGGCGTTTTCCGGGTGCGAATCCCTTTCCGATGTCCATATTCAGGACCTGTCTGCATGGTGTAGAACAACATTCGGTTCAAGCAACTCAGGAAGTAGGGGCGTGACCTACTACGAGATCGTAAAGAGAAACATCGACGATTATCCTTTTATATTATCATCATCCCCAATGCGTTATGCAAGACGGTTGTTTTTGAATGATTCAGAAATCACGGATTTGGTCATTCCGAACGACATTACGACTGTTCCTCTTTTTTGCTTCCAGATGTGCAGTAGCTTCAAGACTGTCACATTGCCGGAAAGTGTAACCAATGTGCGCAACTTTGCCTTCTGCGGTTGTACCGGTTTGACCAATGTTGTTGTCAGAAACCCCTCTCTTGATTACTGCACGAGTTTAAGGAGTTGCGGTGTATTTGCAGGATGCACATCTTTGATGGCGATTCCCATCGCTCCAGATAATTCCCGCCATGTTCTGCGAGACGGAGTGTTGATGACGAGTGATGAGAAAACAATTCTTGCCTTTCCTGCGGGAAAAACAGGGGTGTACACAGTGCCGGAAACGGTTACCAATATTTGCGCCGGCGCGTTTCACAGCTGCGTGGGGCTGACTTCCGTGAATCTTCCTTCGGGGTTGAAGAGGATTGGCGAGATGGCATTTACAGGTTGCGCTGGAATACAATCCCTGACCATCCCCGCAAGTCTGGAGTCGATCGGCTACGGAGCGTTTGCCCATTGTACAGGACTGACTTCCTTGACAATTTGCGACGGAATTCAAAGCCTAGACGATTCGCAGCAGTCCCCGTCTGGCTATTTGTTCCATGGGTGTACAGGATTGACGGAAGTCTTGATTCCTGATAGCGTGAGGGACATTGGAGCATATGCATTTGAAGGCTGTTCCAATTTGCAGTTTGCTTCCCTTCCCGCGCAATTCGAGGGAAAAACCGAGAGACTCTATTTTCCCGATGGATGCAGGGTGGAAATCCGAGGACAGACCTATTGCGTCATCGACCTTTCGTCCGGTGCATCCGCTTCATCCTATCCGATCACCTACCTCTCCGCGCCGCCTTCCGGCGGGTGGACGGACGAATACAAGACGACGAAGCTCGTGCTGAAGCGCATCGAGGCGGGATCGTTCATCATGGGGAGCGACCAGAACGATGAATCCCATCGCGTCACGCTGACGAAGCCGTTCTACTGCGGCGTCTTCGAGGTGACGCAGAAGCAATGGGAACTGGTGACGGGGGGCAATCCGTCGTACTTCTCCGGCGACAAGCTGCCCGTGGAGAAGGTGAGCTACAACGCCATTCGAGGCTCATCGGATGGTGCGCAGTGGCCGGCGTCGAACGCTGTGGATGCTGACTCGTTCCTGGGCAAGGTGCGGGCGCGGACGGGCCTCAACTTCGACCTGCCGACGGAGGCGCAGTGGGAGTATGCCTGCCGCGCGGGGACGACGACGACCTACGGCTACGGCAACACCGCCAACGGGAACTACATGTGGTACAGGGACAACTCGTCATCCCAGACGCACGAGGTGGGCACGAAGTCGCCCAACCCATGGGGTCTCTACGACATGCACGGCAACGTGTGGGAGTGGTGCCTCGACAGGAACGGTACGCTTTCCTACGGAACGGATCCGAAGGGTTCTTCCTCTGGGTCGTACCGGGTGAGACGCGGCGGCAGCTGGCACGGCAGCGCCTCCGGCTGCGCCTCGTCCTTCCGGGGCAACGACTTCCCGTCGTACGAGAGCGACTACTACGGCTTCCGCCTTTCCAGGGCCCTGTCAGACTAACGCGCGGTAGCGCGTAGGCAAGCGAGGCCCGAGGCGGTAGCCGGGCCGAAGCGAGCAACGGAGGCAATGTCGGTGTGCATTGTTTCCGCTACGGGGAGTCCCGGAGTTTCGGAGTGCCGAGGCCCCCCAACGCCTCCAAGACTCCAGAACTCCCATCAGCGAAAGCAAGGGAGCGAAGTGAACGGCCCGCCCGGAGCTCGGGCCCTACCGTTGTGGACGATCCTTCGGTTTTCAGTACATCCCCATCTTCGTGATGGCCTTGCGCAACTCGACCATGAAGGCCTGGGCGTCCTTCGGGGAGGGACGGTAGTTCGGGTGGGCCTCGTCTGCGACGAGGTCGAGCTCGCCGCGCGCGGTGACGCCCCAGTCCGCCGTGACGCCGTCGGAGAAGGTGACGGTGCCGGTGACGGCGAAGCCGGGGCGGGCCAGACGGCTCACCTCGACCGTGACAGCGCCGGCGGCAGGAGCTTCCGGCTCCGGCGAAGGCGAAGAGTCCGCAGGCGGCGGGGCATCGTATTCCGGCGCTTCCTCGGCATCCTCGGGGCCGAGGCCGTCGTCGTACGGCTCGCCGGGCATGTCGTCGGCGGGGGCGGGTGCAGGCTTCGCGGGTGCGGCGGCCATGAGGTCGGTGGGGTTGGGCTTCGGACGCTCGGCGAGCTGGATGCCGAGGTCGAGGACCAGGAAGCGGACGTCCATGTAGCTGGGATGGAGGTCGAATTCGGAGACGAGGCGCGCCTGGAGATCGGAGAGGGAGGCGCCTTCGGCGGCCCACTGGCGGAGGGCCTGTTCCTGTGCGGGAGTGAGTGTCATGGCTGCGGGGATTCTTCGGAGGGTTCGGCGGGGGCGTCGAGGAGCTCGTCGAGGTCGACGAGGATTTCGCGCGGGCCGTTGTTGGTGGAAGGCGGGCCGATGTAGCCGCGCTCCTGGAGCTTGTCGAGGACGCGGGCGGCGCGGTTGTAGCCGAGACCGAGGCGGCGCTGGAGCGAGGAGGTGGAAGCGCGGCGGTTCTCGCGGAAGATTTCAAGCGCCTTGCGCAGCAGAGCCTCGTCGTCGTTGGGGTCCACGGGCGCGCCGTCGTCGACGCCGCTGGATCCGCCGGAGGGGGCGGATGCGCCGCCGGAGCCGCCGCCGTCGTCGAAGCCGTCCTCGTCTTCTTCCTCCTTGATGGAGTCGAGCCTGTTCTTGATGGAGGAGATGTAGACGGGCTGGCCCTGGGCGCGGAGGTCGTTGGTGATGGCGGCGACCTCCTCGTCGGAGACCCAGCACCCCTGGACGCGGGTATTGCCCATGACGCGGGGGTCGTGGACGAGCATGTCGCCGCGTCCGAGGAGGGCCTCGGCTCCGTGGGCGTCGAGGATGGTCAGGCTGTCGACGGAGGAGGCGACCTTGAAGGCGATGCGGCCGGGGAAGTTGGCCTTGATGACGCCGGTGACCACGTTGACGGAGGGGCGCTGCGTGGCGATGACCATGTGGATGCCGGCGGCGCGGGCCTTGGCGGCGAGGTTGGAAATGCGGCCCTCAATCTCGTTCTTGGCGGTGAGCATGAGGTCGGCGAGCTCGTCGATGACGATGACGACGTAGGGGAGCTTGCCGTCGGGGCCGTCGAGGGAGTTCGCGAAGAGCTCGCCCTGGGTGGGGTGGCGGTTGTAGTCCGCGATGTTGCGGGCGCCGGCCCTGGCGAAGAGCTTCAGGCGGCGGTTCATCTCGCTGATGGCCCACTGGAGAGCGACGCCAACCTTCTTGGGCTCGGTGATGATCGGGACGATGAGGTGCGGGATGTTGGCGTACGGCGTGAACTCGACGAACTTCGGGTCGACCATGATGAGGCGCAGCTCGTCCGGCGTCCGGGTCAGGAGCAGGCCCGCGAGAAGCGAGTTGATGCAGGCGGACTTGCCGGCGCCGGTGGCGCCCGCGATGAGCAGGTGCGGCATCGAGGCGAGGTCGGCCGTGTAGTCGGCGCCGCCGATGTCCTTGCCGAGCAGCAGCGGAAGCGGCGACTTCGCGACGCGCGCCCGCCAGGCCTCGCCATCGGCAATTTCGCGGATGGCCACGATGTCGGCCTTGGCGTTGGGGACCTCGACGCCGATGACGCCCTTGCCGGGGATCGGGGCGAGAATGCGGACCTGGGCGGCGCACAGGGCGCGCTGCAGGTCGGTCGCGTAGCTCGTGACCTTGTTGATGCGCACTCCCGGCGCGGGCAGAAGGTGGTACTGCGTGATGACGGGGCCGCGGTGCACGCCGACGAGGCTGACGGTGACATCGAACTCGGCCAGCGTCTCGACGATGCGCCGCCCGCATTCTTCGGTGTAGGCGCCGTCGTCCTCGACCTTGGGTGGCGGCGGGGTGAGAAGCCCGACGGAAGGGAGCGTGTAATCGATGTGCTGGACGGCGGTTTCCTGCGGGGATTCCGAAGTCTCCGGTTCCTCCGGCTCTTCCGGGAGCTCCGTGGCTGGCGGGGCAGGTGGCTGAGCCGCCGCCGCGGCCTTGGCGGCCTCCTGGCGCTGGCGCTCGATGAACTCCTCTGTCCTGCGCCGCATCTCGGCCTGGCGCGCCTCCTCCTCGGCGGCCTTCTCGGCGGCCTTCGCCTCCTCCGCCTGCTGTCTCTCGAAGAGCTTGGCGGCCTTGGCGTCCTCGCGCTCCTGCTGCTTGCGGGCCTTCTCCTCCTCGCGCTCCTGCCGCTTGCGCTCCTTCTCGGCCTCCCGCTCCGCCCGCTTCCGTTCCTTCTCCTCCTCGCGGGCGCGGCGGGCCGCCTCGCGGGCGGTGAGTCCGGCCAGCTTCGCCTCGTCGCCCGACAGAGAGGCATGGGCGTCCTCCGCGGCTTCGGCGGCGGCGTCGCGGTCCGCCTCGTCGACCTGGACGCCCGCCAGTCTCTGGGCTCCCTGCGCGCGTTCGGCGGAAAGGCTGTCGAACACCTCGCGGACGCCGATGACGACCACGATGCCGGCGAGCAGCACGGCAATCAGCAGGCAGCAGGTGGCCGCCCCGCCCATGGCGGGGACGAGGCACTGCGCGACCAGCAGGTCCCCGAAGACGCCTCCGGCGTAGCCGCCGATGTTGAGGTGGTCGGGGCCGTAGCAGGCGGCGAAGGAGGGGATGGCTTCGCCGAGCTGGGCGCCGAAGCCCATGAAGGCGATGGTGCCGAGCAGCATGCCCACCGGCCGCCATGCGATGCGCCGCCCCGTGGCCATCCAGACGCCGGAAAACACCGTCCAGATCGGCACCGTCCAGGCGCCGAGGCCCAGGAACAGCGTGGCGATGTAGGCGAACCATGCCCCGCCATAGCCGGCGAGGTTGTGGGGCGGGGACTGCGCGGGCGCGCATTGGGCGGATACGTCGCGCCAGTTGTACGTGACGAGGGCGAGGAAGAGGACGAGGCCGACGAAGGCGACGGCGACGCCGAGAATCCTCATGCCGATGCCATGGGCGCGGGGACGGGAAACGGGGTCGGGGCTGGAGAAAAGCTGGGGCACGGGAAGACGAAGAGTCGAAGAGTCTAAAAGTCGAAGAGTTGAAGAGTCGTGGATAGGTAGAACGGGAAACGGGAAACGGGAAACCGGAAACGGGAAACGCCTCTACCGCGCGTACTCGACGCAGCGGGTTTCGCGGATGACGACGACGCGGATCTGGCCGGGGAACTTGACCTGCTCTTGGATCTTGCGCGAGACGTCGCGGGCGAGGACCTTGGCCTCGGCGTCGCCGAGGACGTCGGAATCCACGATGATGCGCAGCTCGCGGCCCGCCTGGACGGCGAACGCCTTCTTCACGCCGGGATAGGCGTTGGCGATTTCCTCGAGCTTCGAGACGCGGTTGACGAAGATCTCCGTGGATTCCGTGCGGGCTCCCGGGCGGGCGCTGGAGATGGCGTCGGCCGTGGCGCAAAGCATGGCGTAGGCGGAGGACTCCGTCTTGTCGTGGTGGAACTCGACGCCGGCGACGACCTCGGGAGCCTCGCCGCACTTGCGGAGCAGGGCCGCGCCGATGGAGGCGTGGGGACCCTCGATCTCGTGGTCGAGCGCCTTCCCGATGTCGTGGAACAGCCCCACGCGGCGCGCGATGGCGGGGTCGAGGCCGATTTCGGAGGCCATCATGCCCATCAGGGCGCCGACTTCGCGGGAGTGGTTCAGGACGTTCTGCGAAAAGCTGGAGCGGAACTGGAGGCGGCCGAGGACCCGGACGACCTCCGGCGCGACGTTCTGGAGGTCGAGCTCCGAGACGACGGCCTCGCCAGCCTCGTCCATGACGCCGTCGATCTCCTTCTGGGCCTTGGCGACGACCTCCTCGATGCGCGCGGGGTGGATGCGGCCGTCTTCGAGAAGCTCGGCGAGAGCGCGGCGGGCGACTTCGCGGCGGACAGGGTCGAAGCTGGAGATGACGACGGCCTCCGGGGTGTCGTCGACGAGAAGAGACACGCCCGTGGCGGTCTCCAGGGCACGGATGTTGCGGCCGTCGCGGCCGATGATGTGCCCCTTGAGCGCCTCGGACGGAAGCGGAAGGGTGGTCGTCATGGACTCGGAGGCGTGGGAGCCGGCGTAGCGGTGCATGGCGCCGAGAATGACATCGCGCGCGGTGCGCTCGGCATTCTTGCGGGTCTCCTCCTCCAGACGGCGGATGAGGGTGCCGAGCTCGGCGCGGACCTCGCGCTCGGTGCGGTCGAAAAGGTCGCGGCGCGCCTCGTCGCGTGTCATGCCGGCAAGGCGCTGGAGTTGCGCGGACGCCTCGGCGGAGAGCTTGGCGGCGGCCTTTTCGCGGGTGTCGATCTCGCCCAGGCGGGCGTCGGCGGCGTCGAGCTTGCGGTCGATGGCCTGCTCTTTGCGGTCAAGAATCGACGACTTGCGGTCGAGGTTCTCTTCACGCTCGGAGAGGCCGGCCTCGCGCTTGGTGAGGTGGTCGCGGAGGGTCTCCAGGCTCCGGCGCTGCTCCTTGACCTCCTGCTCGAACTTCTCGCGCACGCGGAGGACCTCGGCGCGGGCCTGGATCTCGGCCTCCTTGCGGATGCTCTTGGCGTCGCGGTCGGCCTCGGTGCGGCGCGACGAGGCCTGGCGCTCGATGGACTGCGCCTGCATTTTCGCCATGACGGTGCGAAGGGCGAAGCCGAGGCCCATGCCCGTGG